>ENA-OROH01003138-OROH01003138.1-human-gut-metagenome-genome-assembly--contig:-NODE-3138-length-11348-cov-3.735234_pt1 | contig 11348 bp, 10 predicted proteins | sample MGYA00242125_ERZ509042 | MGnify/ENA primary metagenome ERZ509042 (study PRJEB26280, sample SAMEA2338738) | human gut metagenome | biome: human gut; feature: human-associated habitat; material: faeces... | reverse complement strand
CCCTCTACGATTGCAGCAGCCAGACCGTCACAGCCCGGGAAGCCGCAGCCGCCGCAGTTAGCGCCCGGCAGGCACTCGCGTACCAGCGGGACGCGCTCGTCAACCTCTACGGCGAAAACCTTAGCGGCAACGCCGAGCAGGATTGCGAAAACGATACCCATGATGAACAGTACCGCTACCGCGTAAATAACATTTTGCATATCCATTTCTTGTGTCCTCCCTTACCAAATCGACAGGCCGGAGAAGCCCATGAAGGACATAGCCAGCAGCGCTGCTGCAACCAGCGAGATCGGGAAGCCTTCAAAGCACTTCGGGCACTTGGAAGTAGCGTCCAGACGCTCACGGATGGAAGCGAACAGCACGATTGCCAGCGTGTAGCCGACACCGGCTGCAACGCCATATACCAGAGAGCCGATGAAAGAATAGCTGTTGGAAATGTTGGTCTTAGCAGCACCGAGCACCGCACAGTTGGTGGTGATCAGCGGCAGGAAGATACCGAGCGCAGAGTACAGCGACGGCATAGCCTTCTTCATGAACATCTCGACGAACTGAACCAGCGTTGCAATTACGAGAATGAACGCGATGGTCTGCATGTAGCCCAGACCCAGGGGTTCGAGAATGAAGTACTGTACAGCCCAGGATGCTGCGGAAGCGATCGCCATAACGAAGATAACCGCCATGCCCATGCCGAGCGCGGTGTCGGTCTTCTTGGATACGCCGAAGAACGAGCAGCAGCCGAGGAACTGAACGAGAATGTAGTTATTGACCAGGATTGCCGCGATTGCGAGCGACAGGATATCGGTCAAACCCATAGAGGCAGGTAAATTAAACACTTACTTGTCCTCCTTTCGAGCCATGATCTTCTGGATCGCAGCCAGGATGAAGCCCATCATGAGGAAGCCGCCGGCCGGCAGGATCATCATGACCATCGGGTTGGAGTGGAAGAACGGAACTGCGATGCCGTTTACGCCGTTAACGTAACCGGACAGGATGGTGCCTGCGCCGAGCAGCTCACGGAAGAAGCCCATGAGTACCAGAGCGAAGGTGAAGCCCAGACCCATTACAACACCGTCGAGTGCGGACGGCAGAACCTTGTTCTTGGAAGCATACGCCTCGGCACGGCCGAGGATGATGCAGTTTACTACGATCAGCGGCAGGAACAGACCAAGGGACGATGCCAGCGACGGCAGGAATGCCTGCATGGACAGGTCGATCATGGTTACGAAGGTTGCGATGATCGTGATGAATGCTGCGATACGGATCTTATCCGGGATAATTCTGCGCATCGCGGAAATAACGATATTGGAGCAGATGAGAACGACGGTAGCCGCCGCGCCCATGCCGATCGCATTCTGCAGAGAAGTGGTGGTTGCCAGCGTCGGGCAAAGACCGATCGTCTGCATGAAAACCGGGTTATCGAGGATAACGCCCGATTTCAGCTGTTCAGAAAATTTCATTTGGCTTTTCCTCCTTAACCCAGAGTAGCGACATATGCTGCCGCAGTATTAACGCCGTCGGTTACAGCACGGGAGGTGATGGTAGCGCCGGTGATCGCATTGATCGTGCCGCCGTCCTTGGCCACCTTGAGCTGACCGTCAGCAGTCTGACCTGCAAACTGGGTGATCCAGTTCGGGTCTGCCTGGCTCTTCGCACCGAGGCCCGGGGTCTCAGCGTGAGAGGTTACCTTTGCGCCTGCAACGGTGCCGTCCGCATTGATGCCGACGATCATCGTCAGGTTGCCGCCGAAGCCCTTCGGCTCTACCTGTACGCAGTAGCCGATCTCTTCGCCGTCCTTGGTTGCCTTGTAAACGCCGTCGATCTGAGCAGCGGTACGGCCTGCCGGCAGGGTTACGCCAGCGGCTGCAACGTCCTCAGCGGACAGTGCGGTGTCGAGATCCTCGAAATCAGCGTCCGGAATGATCTCTGCCATTGCTGCGTTGCGGGTTTCGATACCGTTCTGGGTAATCTTATCCGCGGTTACACCGTTGATAACGCCCAGCAGCAGTGCACAGATGAACGTGATGAGGCCCAGTACGACGACAAGCTGTACGATGCCGCCTTCCTTTTTGCTGTTATCCATGATTTACTGCGCCTCCTTCTTAGCCTTGTCAAGCTGATAGCCGAACTTGCGCGGATGGGTCTTCTTGTCGATTGCCCAAACCAGCGTGTTCATGATCAGGATGGAGTAGGATACGCCCTCCGGCAGACCGCCGAAGTAGCGGATGAATACCGTCAGCAGACCGCAGCCAACGCCGAAGATGATCTGGCCCTTCGGGGTAACCGGGCTGGTAACGTAGTCGGTAGCCATGAAGATCGCGCCGAGCATCAGGCCGCCGGACAGTACCTGGCTGAGCATCCACTGTACGCGGGAAACATCGCCGGACAGCGGGAACAGGAAGGTGATGACAGCAACAGTAAGGATGTAAGCTGCCGGAATGTTGATGGTGATAACCTTGCGCCACAGCAGGTAAACGCCGCCTGCCAGCAGAGCCAGCGCGGAGGTCTCACCGATAACGCCGCCGGTCTGACCGAGCAGCATCTCCAGCAGGCCGGTATCAGCCGGTACAGCACCGGTCTTAAGGGTAGCCAGCGGAGTTGCGGTGGAGATTGCATCGGTAACGGTTACGTTGCCGAACAGCGGCAGATTTGCATGCGGAGCAGTCCAGGTGGTCATGAAACCGGCCCAGGATGCCATCATGAACGCACGGGCACCGAGTGCCGGGTTCATAAAGTTCTTGCCGATGCCGCCGAACAGCATCTTAACAACGATGATGCCGAACAGAGCACCGAAAGCGCTCAGCCACAGCGGAGCTGCAACCGGAATGTTGAATGCGATAAGTACGCCCGTAACCAGGCAGGACAGGTCGCCTACGGTGTTCGGGTGATGAACGATTTTGTTGTAAATGGTCTCAAACACAAGGCTTGCCACCATTGCAATAACAACATGGATCAGCGCACGAGCGCCGAAGGTGTAAACTGCAACCGCCAGTGCCGGAACAAGTGCGATGAGCACATCGAGCATAAGGCTCCGGGTGTCATCATCCGCCTTGATATGCGGCGAGGAGGTTACGACTACTTTGCTAAGATCATAAGCCATTTTCGTTTTCCTCCTTACTTGTTCTCTGCGGGCTTTTCAGCCTCTGCCTTTGCAGCAGCCTCCGCCTCGGCCTTTTTCTTCTCAGCCTCAGCCTTGGCGCGCTCTGCAGCACGCTTAGCCTGGATCTTGCCCTTGGTCAGACGGAACTGTGCAACCAGCGGGATACGAGCCGGGCAGACATAAGCACAGGAGCCGCACTCGATGCAGTCCATCATGCCGCAGTCAACGGCGTTGTCCAGATCCTCCTGCTTGCCGTATACATTCATGTAGATCGGCAGGAGATGCATCGGGCAGGCGTTGATGCACTTGCCGCAGCGGATACACTGGGGATCCTTAACGCGCTTATCCTCATTGCCTGCAAAGGCGAGGAATGCGTTGGTGCCCTTGACAACCGGGGCATCCAGAGAGAACTGGGCGTTACCCATCATCGGGCCGCCTGCAAGGAGCTTGTTCGGAGCTTCCTTGAAGCCGCCGCAGGCATCGATCAGCTTTTCGATCGGGGTGCCGATGCGTGCTTCGAGGTTCTTCGGCTCGGCAACAGCGGAACCGGAGATGGTAACGATACGGCGGATGACCGGCATGCCGGTGGTGAAGCGGCGGTAAACCGCACCTGCGGTATCTACGTTGAATACCGCGCAGCCGGCGTCTGCCGGCAGCTTGCCGGACGGAACTTCACGGCCGGTGCAGGCATTGATCAGCTGCTTCTCAGCACCCTGCGGGTACTTGCAGGTCAGCGGATACAGCTTGAGGCGCGGATCGTCCGCGATCAGCTCTTCGATCTTGGCGAAGGTATCCTTCTTGTTTTCCTCGATCGCAATGATCGCGGTCTGTACGCCCATGATGTCGGCCAGCATCTTCAGGCCGCCGATGGTCTCTTCCGGACGCTCGAGCAGCAGGCGATGGTCGGACGTGATGTACGGCTCACACTCTGCAGCGTTGATGATGACCGTGTCGCACTTACCGATACCGGACTGGATCTTGACATGGGTCGGGAAGGTTGCACCGCCATGGCCGACGATGCCGGCAGAACGGATGCACTCGATACGCTCCTCATTGCTCATGGAAGCGAAGTCGTAGGGATGCACGGACTCGTGCTTGCGGTCCTCGCCATCATTTTCAATTACGATGGACAGAACCTTGCTGCCGTTCGGATGCAGGCGAGGCTCGATTGCCTTTACCTTGCCGGAAACGGTAGCATGGACAGGAGCGCTGACAAAGCCGCCGGCTTCCGCGATAGGCTGTCCCAGGTCCACGGTATCGCCAACCGAAACGATCGGCTTTGCCGGTGCGCCGATGTGCATGGAAACCGGCAGGATTACCTCATCAGGCAATGCCAGCTTCTCGATCGGCTTGGTGTTTGTCGCGGATTTATAGCCCGGGTCTGCGTGAGTACCCGGGTGTATGCCGCCACGGAACGAATACGCCATTTCTTTCACCTCTCTAATATTTTGCGCAAGAAGAACCGGACGCGCGCCCGGCTTCCTCTTCTTCAGAAATTGGCTGACTATGCGTGGAGCATAGCCTTACAGTATAGATTATACTGTTTTTTGTACAGTATTGGCAAGACCAAAAGCAAAAAAAAATCGAATAAAATACAGATAAACTTTGTACATCTTGTTAAGTCTATCATTTTTATCCGCTTTTTCTTTGTGAATAACGCTCGGGTTCGGTCAGTTTAAACGGATGCAGGTATTCTCTTTCCGGCTTGCATTTTTCGCAAAACCGGCTGAACTGCGCGCAAAATGCGAAGTTTTGCCCTCTGCCTTTTGTGCACATTTTTCGTATACTGCTATTGACTTTCCCTTTCTTCGGTTATAATATGAATACATGAACATATGAGCAATTGTTCATATATTATCAACCATCACCGACAGGAGGCGATCCGAAATGGCAGACGAACACAAGCATGAGGATACCTTATTAAATGAAGAAGTGCATGAGCATGAGCACGAACATCATCATCACGAACACGATGAAGATGAATGCGATTGCGGCTGCGGACACCATCACCACCATGATGAGGACGAGGAGCACGAGCACCACCACCATCATCATGACGATGACTGCGACTGCGGCTGCGGACATCATCATCACCACGATGAGGACGAGGAGCACGAGCACCACCACCATCATGACGATGACTGCGATTGCGGCTGCGGACACCATCACCACCACGATGAGGACGAGGAGCACGAGCACCACCACCATCATGACGACGATGACTGCGATTGCGGCTGCGGACACCATCACCACGACGATGAGGATGAAGAGCACGAGCACCACCACCACGAACATTCTGCAGGCGCGCACAGCGTCAAGCGCGTTTACACGCTGCAGAATGTCGGCTGTGCACACTGCGCGGCAAAAATGGAGCAGCGCATCAGCGAACTCGAGGGCGTAGAGGACTGCGTTCTCGTATTTGAGACCAAGCAGCTGCGCGTAACCGGCGAAAATCCGGATGCGCTCCTGCCGAAAATCCGTGAGATCTGCTCGTCCATCGAGAGCGAAGCCAAGGTCATTGCACCCAAGTCCAAGCACTACGGCAAGGACAGTCAGCGCGTTTACACGCTCGAAAACCTCGGCTGCGCACACTGCGCTGCGAAAATGCAGCACCAGATCAGCCAGCTGGACGGCATCGACGATTGCGTGCTGGTCTACGAGACCAAGCAGCTGCGCGTCAAGGGCGACAATCCTGATGCACTGCTTCCCGAAATCCGTAAAATCTGCTCAAATATCGAGAGCGAAGTCAAGGTAATCGCTCCCGAGGAGGAAAAGGAAGAGGACAACAGCCATCCGCTTGCCGAAATGCTCATCGGTGCAGCGCTGTTCGTTGCCGGTCTGCTCATTCCGGCCATGGCTGTCAAGCTGGTGCTGCTCATCGCGGCTTACCTGCTGCTCGGCCGCCATGTCCTGCTGACGGCTGTCAAGAACATCGGCCGCGGTCAGGTATTTGACGAAAACTTCCTGATGGCCGTTGCAACCATCGGTGCATGGGCGGTCGGCTCGTTCGACGAGGCTGTCGGCGTTATGCTGTTCTACCGAGTCGGCGAATACTTTGAGGACCGTGCGGTTGACCGTTCGCGCAAGCAGATCATGGACGCGATCGACCTGCGTCCCGAGACGGTAAATCTGGTCAAGGACAACGGCAAAATCGAAGTTATTCCCGCTGAGGACGCACAGGAGGGCGACATTGTTCTGGTGCGCCCGGGCGACCGCGTTCCGCTGGACGGCGAGGTTGTCGAAGGCGAAAGCCGTCTGGATACCTCGGCTGTTACCGGTGAGCCGGTTCCGGTTCGTGTCGCTGCCGGCGACAAGGCAACCTCCGGCTGTGTCAACACCGACGGCGCGATCAAGCTGCGTGTCACCCACATTCTCGCTGAGAGCATGGTACAGCGCATTCTCGACAGCGTGGAGAATGCAGCGGCCCGCAAGCCGAAGATCGACCGCTTTATCACCCGTTTCTCTCGCGTTTACACCCCTGCTGTTGTTGCGATTGCCCTGCTGACCGCCATTATCCCGAGCCTTGTTACCGGCGAGTGGCACAAGTGGGTCTACACCGCGATGACCTTCCTTGTAATCTCCTGCCCGTGCGCACTGGTGCTCAGCGTACCGCTGACCTACTTCTCCGGCATCGGCGCAGGCTCCAGACGCGGTATCCTGTTCAAGGGCGGCGCTTCTCTGGAAGCACTGAATAACGTTAAGACCATCGTTATGGATAAGACCGGCACCATCACCAAGGGCAACTTTGTGGTACAGAAGGTCGTTCCGGCGCAAGGCGTTCCGCTCGATGAGAATGAGCTTCTGTGGCTGGCTGCCGCCTGTGAAGGCGCTTCCACCCACCCGATCGCCAAGTCCATCATCAACTCCTACGAGGAGCGCAAAGCGTCCGCGGCAAAGGCCGGCGACTTTTCTCTTGTTGCCGTTGGTGCAACGGTTGAGAACATCCGCGAGCAGGCCGGCGAAGGCGTTTTCGCCGAGCTTGAAGGCAAAACTATACTCTGCGGCAACGTAAAGCTGATGGAGCGCAATAATATCGACCTTTCCGGCTACCACGGCACCCCGGGCAGCACGGAAGTGCTGCTGGCGATGGACGGTCACTTCCTCGGTCATGTTGACATTTCCGATACCATCAAGGCAGATGCCAACTCCGCAATCAGCCGCATGAAGGCTCAGGGACTCACCACCGCCATGCTGACCGGTGACGGTCAGGCCAGTGCGGACGCGGTTGCGCAGGAAGTCGGCATTGACGAAGTGCGTGCCCGCCTGCTCCCGCAGGATAAGCTGTCGGCGCTGACCGATATCCGCGAGAAGCGCGGTGCGGTTATGTTCGTCGGTGACGGCATCAACGATGCTCCCGTACTCGCCGGTGCAGACGTCGGCGCGGCAATGGGCAGCGGCGCAGACGCGGCAATCGAGGCCGCAGATGTGGTGTTCATGAAGGCCGACCTGACTTCCATCCCGATCTCGGTCAAGATCGCCCGCAAGGCGAATATCGTCTCCAAGGAGAACATCGTGTTTGCACTCGCGGTCAAGATCCTCGTTATGATCCTCGGTCTGTTCGGTATCGCATCCATGTGGCTGGCCGTATTCGCCGATACCGGCGTGGCTATGCTGTGCGTACTCAATTCGATCCGCATGCTGTATATGAAGACCGAATAACACATACTCTTTGCACCTCTCATACTGAAAGGCTCCCGTTCCGGTTGGAATGGGAGCCTTTTGTATACCATATAGTCTGTGCTGATACGCAGGATTTCCGCCTGAAAGGCGAACGGAACTCGCCTGCGCGGCGGTGCGGCACAAGAGGATAGAAACCGCAGGTGTCTATCCTCTTGCCCACCGCCGTGGGTATGGCGGTTACTTATGAAAAACATACTCTTTTCTGAAAGTCCTCGGTGCCATACCAACCGCCTTGGAAAACTGCGCATTGAAATGGCTCGGGTTGTCATACCCCACCTGCGATGCAATCCGCGTTACCGGCAAATCAGTTGTGATGAGCAGCGTCTGCGCTTCGCCAATCCTGCGGCGCAGAACATACTGCAGCGGCGAATATCCGGTCACTTCCTTGCAGATATGCGCCAGATAGTACGGACTGACGTGCAGCGCATCCGCCATCTGCTGCAGAGAAAATTCGTCCGCAAAATGCTTGTCGATGTAATCCTTGATACGCTGTGCAAAGGCATTGCCGCTGTGCGTGCTGCCCTCGGCTGCGGTCGCGCGGAACTGCTGCACAAGCGTCAGGATCGCAAGCAGAAGATGATGTGCACCGTCGTCGTTGCCCTCGGTCAGTTCATTGTAAAGCACGTCGTACAGATGCTCCAGCCGCACGGTCTGCGGCTCGATCAGGCGGCACACCGGACACGAATCCTCCGCGATCAGCGTATTTTCGCGCAGTCCGGGCACAGCCAGTCCGCCAAGCGCCAGACTCGAGGTTGCCACCGGACGATCCGGTCCGGACGGCTCATCGTGCACGACGCGGCTGTTGAAGATAAACAGATCGCCGCGGCGTGCCTCATACGGCGTGCCGCCGACAAAATAGCGGCTCTCGCCGCCTCGCACGAGTACAATTTCCACTAAATCATCATGTGCGTGCATAACGCGCGGATGCGCCGATGCCTTCTCATCTGTGCGGCTGACCGAAAACAGACGCGGCATCTGCGTCAGACCGAATGGCGCTTCATATTCCTTTTTCACAAAGCATTGAATCATAAAAACGCTCCTTTTCCCTCAATTTCGCGGCAAAAGCGCCTTTCTGCGACGGAGATAGTATCCGTGAAAAACCAGCCGGTCGGGATAGCAATCCGGATACCAACCTCACCGACCGGCCCTGCCAGCGCAAACCAGATCAAACCTTTGGCGATACTGCCTTTTGTCAGATCGCGGTACATATAATCAGATAAACTCATTATAGCGCTCCTGCGATGAAAACTCAATGCAGCGCTTCGCCCGCTGCGGTCCGGCAGGGCTGCGGATAACAGAAAGCCTGCCACCTATGGTGACAGGCTTTCTCTATGCTGATTTTATCGAATCGGCAGCATCTTGCCGGTCTCGAAGGATTCCTTGCAGCGGTAAGCAGCCTCGGAAACGGCGGTGCCGTCATAAACGGTGAGGTCAGCCGGCTTGGTGTTGTCGCGGACATGGCCGGTGAAGGCAGCCATCTCGGCTACGAAAGCCTCGTGCCAGCGGCTCATGAAGTCCGGATAATACTCCTCGCGGGAGCCGTGCTCGTCCACGATATTCAGCAGGTTCTTTGCGCCGACGTTTGCAATGCGCAGCGTGCCGTGGGTGCCGATAATCTCGGTCTCGACATTGCAGCCTGCGGCATGGGTGCGGTTGGTGAACATGAAGCCCATTGCGCCGTTCTCCATCTGGATGGTAGCAGCTGCGTTGTCCGCATCGTTCAGCTCCTTGTACAGGTCGAACTCGAATACGCCGCCGATTGCCCATACATTCTTGACATCCGAGCCGGTGAACCAGCGGATGAGGTCGATATCATGTACGCACATATCGAGGTACTGACCGCCGGAGTGCGGTGCAAACTTGAGGGTAGACTCGATGGTGGAACGCGGGTCCTGCGTGTAGGAGCGAACCAGAACAACCTTGCCGATATCGCCGTTGTCAATCCTGCGCTTTGCCTCGGCGTAGGACTTGTCAAAGCGGCGCATGAAGCCAAGCTGGAAAATCAGGTCAGGATGTGCCTCGATGACCTTCTCGGCAGCCTTGCACTGTGCAACATCCGTGCCGAGCGGCTTCTCGCAGAAAACGTGCTTACCGTGGTTCATGGCAATTTCAATCTGCTGGCAGTGCAGGAAGGAGGGGGAAACGATAACGATCGCGTCCAGCTCCGGATTCTTGCACATTTCCTCAAAATCGGTGTAAGTATTCGGCACGCCGAGCTCTGCCGCAACTTCCTTTACGCGGTTTGCATCTACGTCGCAGATGGCTGCCAGTTCGCAGCCCGGAACCTGCGTTGCAAGGTTCTTCGCGTGCTCATAACCCAGACGACCCAGACCTACCGAACCAACCTTAACAGTTTTCATGGTATATTCTCTCCTTTTTTATATGTAACTCTCTCTCTCTTACGCGGCGGTTTTGCCGCTCTCCATTTGATGATTCTATTGTAGCGTTTCGGGGGCTGAAAAAACAGAGCATTCTTGCGAAAAGAACGCCCCTATTTGCGGGATATGAACGGGGCTCTCGGGCAAACTTTCAAATTCTTGCGGTCGATGTAAAAAGGCAGACCCGACGGTCTGCCTCTACGCTTACGTTCTCAGCTGACGTGAATGACGGCCACCGGGCAGCCGCCTGCGGCCTCCTGTGCGCCCGCCTGCTCCTCTGCGGTCTCCGGCTGATGATGGACTTCGGCAAGGCCGTCCTCCGCAATGCAGAACACGGAAGGACAGGTTCCTTCACACAGACCGCAGGAAATACAGCCGTCTCGTTCGATTGTAATGTGCATACCGATACACTCCTTTCGGAGATGCAGTTTGCCCCGTTTCCGATGATTTATGCGTGCCTGCGCAGAAATTCCCGTACTTCATCTGCTGTCGGCACCGAGGGAGCCGCGCCTGTGCGCGAGACAGCGATGGCGGATGCCGCCGAAGCCTCCTGCAGCGCGGTCTGCACCGATTTCCCTGCGCTGACCGCCGCAAGAAAGTATCCGCAGAAGGTATCTCCGGCAGCGGTGGTGTCCACGGCCTTTACCTTAAATGCAGGAAGCTGAAACCGACCTTCCTCTCCATCATACAGCACACCGTCCGCGCCGACGGTCATAACGACCGACGCATTCGGATATTTTGCCCGCAAAGCCGTCAGCGTATCCTCGAAATCTGCATTTGCATCCGTTCCCGCAAGCTGTGCCGCTTCGATTTCATTCACCATAAACAGGCTGACGCACGCAAGCGGCAGCTTTTCGGTATTCTCTGGCACGGGAGACGGATTGAACACCACCCGCAGTCCCTTTTCATGCGCACGGCAGATGATCTCCGGCACGAGGTTGACCTCATTCTGCAGCAGCACCCAGTCGTCCGGCTGCGCGGTGTCGAGCACCCGCTCGATATACTCGCTCGTCATGCTGCGGTTTGCGCCGCCGAACACGATAATCCGGTTCTGACCGGCGGCGTTTATCTCGATAACGGCATGTCCGGACGGCCCGTCCACCTCGCGCAGCAGCGAGGTATCCGCACCGGATTCCCGCAGCAGATCGGCCATAAAGCGGCCTTCCGCGCCGATCGCGCCCGCGTGCAGCACC
>ENA-OROH01003136-OROH01003136.1-human-gut-metagenome-genome-assembly--contig:-NODE-3136-length-11357-cov-2.163068_pt1 | contig 11357 bp, 9 predicted proteins | sample MGYA00242125_ERZ509042 | MGnify/ENA primary metagenome ERZ509042 (study PRJEB26280, sample SAMEA2338738) | human gut metagenome | biome: human gut; feature: human-associated habitat; material: faeces... | reverse complement strand
CTGCCGCTTCCTTTTTATTCTGTTACAACTATCGTTCTATCTTTTAATACAAAATGCACATTTACCATTTTATTTATTGCTCTCAAAATCACCTCTACATCCTCATACTTCTCCATATGCCCGGTAAAATGATAGGTTTTCACTTTTTCACTACTGAAAAACACATCCACGTTATACCACCGCGACAACCTCTCCAATATTTCTTCCAAACTCGCCTCCTCGAAAACGAAATATCCATCCTTCCAAGCCGTGTAAACCAAGGGATTTACCTCTCGAATACCTTTAAATTGTCCATCGTTACTAAACTCAGCCATTTGTGAAGGCTTCATGATATACTCTTCTTTCGAATCTTTCCCTTGTACCCCCACTTTACCCGACACCAATACTGTCTGAACGCCTCGGGGTCCATACGTATTCACGCTAAATTCCGTCCCATAAACTTTCACTCGCATCGCATCCGTTATCACGTAAAAGGGACAATTTGTATCCTTCGCTACCTCGAAATAAGCTTCACCCGACAGATATACCTCTCTCTTTTGATCGTCAAATGCCACGGGATTCATTTTCGACGAGGCATTCAAATACACCCGCGAACCATCTGACAACGTCACCGTGTATTCACCTCCTCTCGGGGTATGCAACGTATTATACTGCAACTCGGTTTTCGCACTTTTAGTTTCATTATAAACGATTCCAGCTTGCCCGTTTGTTACTTTAATTCTTTCATCAATTTGAATATCACCCTGTTTCGTTGGGATCAACGATATGACATTTCCCGTTGCCGTGGTTAAAGTCGCTTTACATTCACCCGGCTCTATTTTCATAGCAACAGCCATCGATGAAGTATTCTCTACCGTCTGTTCCTTTTGCAACCAATAAATACTTACCAACAATGGTAAAATCAAGATTGCCGCATATTTATACACCCGATGCAAACGATACCTCTTGTGTTTTGCGTGGATATATTCCACATAACGACACAGTTCCTTTTCTTCTCTCTCTTTGGAAGGAAGCGGGCCGCTCATAACATTCCATGCTTTTTTCAATTGATTGAAATAAACCTCATTCGCCGGATCTTCTTCCATCCAGCGGGATAACATCAAAATCTCTTCCGGGGTAGCCACCCCATCCAAAACTTTTAATATTAATTCATCTTTATCAAAATTACAAGTCATTATTTTTCCGTTTTACACACTTATAACGACTAAAGACGAATTTACCCCCAAAGATTTTCTATAAATTTTGAAAAAAAATGATACACAATAACCATTCTAACTCCTTCCGTAAACGAGAAAAAGCTATTGTCATCTGGTTTTCAACCGTTTTCACGGAAATATCCAACTTTTCTGCGACTTGTTTATTGGATAACCCCTCCATTTTACTCAACTCAAATATTTCCCGACAACGTTCGGGCAATCGCTCTACTGCCTCTTGAATCGCCCCTATCAAATCCTCCTCTACTAACAACAATTCCGCCTCTGGGGTTTCCACCACTTTCGAGAAATAAAAGTCCAACAACTCTTGATTGATATAGTTACTCTCCACCTTACGATGCTTGATTGCATCCAAACAACTATTATATACCACCTTGTAAAGATAAGGCCGCAACAACATATTCCCTTTCAATTCCTTGCGTCTCTCAAACAATCCGCAAAAAGCCTCCTGCACTACATCATTCGCCAACTCCGTATCATGTAAAATACGCCCCGCATAATTCAATAATGGTGCATAATACGTACGAAATACCTTCACAAAAGCACATTCTTTTCCCTCCCGAAGTTCTATAATCAATTGTTCCGTACCATTATCCATTTCCATCATCGATCATCAAAATCTATCCGTTTTTTCTACCGGACAAATATACAATAATCTTTTATACCAAAAATTTCACTTTCTTTTTCTAGTATCTCGTTTTATTATTGGTCGCCTGCCAAAGCCTGAATTCCTCTCCCGCACCCTCTTCTCGTTTGTTCTCAAACGGGATGCAACGCATAGGGCCATCCAACACGATTTCTTTATAGATAAAAGAATCATCAAATCCCCCGGCAGCGGCATCTTCCTTGGTGCAAGCATAATACACTCGTGCCGGTCTTGCCCAGTATATCGCCCCCAAACACATGGGACAAGGTTCACAACTGGAATAGATCTCACAATCTTTCAACTGGAAAGAATCAAGTTGCTTGCAAGCCTTGCGAATAGCGTTCACTTCCGCGTGAGCCGTGGGATCATTATCGGGAACAACCGTATTCCCGGAAGTTGCAATAATTTTTCCGTCCCGCACAACTACCGCCCCAAACGGTCCTCCCGTTCCATTCTCCACGTTCGCCACGGCAATACGAATTGCCTCCTTCATAAATTCCGGATTATATGCCATTTAAATTTATGATTTTTGATTTATGATTCCAACCACACAACGGGGTACCCATTCTGTGATTCATTCTAAATTCTAAATTTTATATTTTGTCTGTTTCCCGCTTCTCCAAATCATGTAAATTCCGACCAGCACAAATGGAATACTCAACCATTGCCCCATATTCAAGGTCATGGCGTTTTCAAATTCTTCTTGGTTCTCTTTCACAAACTCGATCACAAAACGAGCGGTAAAGATCAGTACCAAAAACATTCCAAAAAGAAATCCCTGACGATCTTTCGCTTTCGTCTTCCAATACAAATGCATTAAAACAGCAAAACTGATCAAATAACAAATCGCCTCGTACAACTGTGCCGGATGACGGGGAGTCATCGGATCTGACATCCCGGAATGTACAAAACGGAATCCCCAAGGCAAATCCGTCGGTAAACCGACAATCTCCGAGTTCATCAAATTTCCCATCCGGATAAAGAATCCTGCCAAAGCAATTGGAATTACGGCACGATCCAAAATCCAAAATATTGATTTCCTACTTACCTTCTTGGAATAGTACCACAACCCGGCAATAATACCGATTGCAGCCCCGTGACTAGCCAACCCTTGATATCCGGTAAAACGGAATTCCGGTTGAAACCGAACCGGCAGAATAATTTCAAACGGATGAGCGCTATAATATGCCCAATCATAAAAGAAACAATGGCCTAACCGAGCCCCGATTACCGTGGCAACCGCCACGTATATCCACAATTTGTCCAACCATTGCTGGCTTAATCCTTCCGACTTGAACATCTTCTCCTCCACTTTATACCCGCACACGAAAGCCAAGGCGAATAACAACCCGTAATAACGAATCGAGAAACCACCTAAACTAATTAATTCGGGACTAACATCCCAATTGATAAATAATGAAACCATAATTATTTTGTGATTTAGTGATTTATGATTAAGAGATTCAATGATTACATAATCACGGAATCATCAAATCTCTTAATCACCGAATCAGTCTATTCTTCCCCCTTCCCGTGGCAGTTCTTGTATTTCTTTCCACTTCCGCAAGGACACGGATCATTACGTCCTACCTTGGGTCCCACTTTCACGGGTTCGGTTTTACGGGGAGCTTGATTGGTCTGAGCGACAGGAGCATCACTACGTCCCGTACGCATCTTACTTAAATCGGTTCGTTTCTCTTCTGCCTGTTTTACTTCTTCAGGAGCTTCAAAAGGAATTTGTCCCTTCATCAAAGTAGACACGACATTCTTGTTAATTTTGTCCACCATACTCTTGAATAAGTTGAATGACTCGAACTTATAGATCAATAACGGGTCTTTTTGCTCGTAAGTTGCATTCTGCACGGATTGTTTCAAATCATCCATTTCACGCAAATGCTCTTTCCACGCGTCATCGATATGAGCCAACATGATCGACTTCTCGTAAGCACGGATCAACTCCTCACCTTCAGATTTATAAGTCTTCTCAAGATTAGCCACGACATTGTAAGCCCGTTTTCCATCAGTAAACGGCACTACTATATTCTTGAACATTTCCCCTCTCTGCTCGAAAACATTCTTAATCACGGGGAACGCCTGTTTAGCAATAGTTTCCGTCTTACGACTGAATGTATCCCGTATCTCCTTGTACAATCTCTCTGTCAAATTGTTGGCAGAAGTCTTTTGGAAATCCTCTTCTTTTATATCAAAGTCTACAGCAAGATATTTCAACACATCCATACGGAAACCTTCTAAATCATTAGCCTCCTTGTGTTCTTCCACCAATGTCTCGCAAACATCATACATATTGTTGGCAATATCCACACCGATTCTCTCTCCTAGCAAAGCGTGACGTCTCTTCTTGTAGATCACCTCACGTTGAGAGTTCATCACGTCGTCATATTCCAACAAACGCTTACGAATACCGAAGTTATTTTCCTCCACCTTACGTTGTGCGCGCTCGATAGATTTGGTAATCATGGAATGCTGAATCACGTCGCCTTCCTCGTGTCCCAAACGGTCCATCACCCGAATGATTCTCTCGGAACTGAACAAACGCATCAAATCATCTTCCAATGACACGAAGAACTGAGAAGAACCCGGGTCTCCCTGACGTCCGGCACGACCTCTCAACTGACGGTCTACACGACGTGAATCGTGACGTTCCGTACCGATAATGGCCAAACCACCTGCGGCACGTACTTCCGGGCTTAACTTGATATCGGTACCACGACCGGCCATGTTGGTTGCAATTGTAACCACCTGTGATTTACCGGCCTCAGCCACGATATCCGCCTCCCGTTGATGCAACTTCGCGTTCAATACGTTATGCTTGATACCCCTCAATTTCAACATACGGCTCAACAATTCGGAAACCTCGACGGAAGTCGTACCCACCAATACCGGTCGGCCTTCTCCAACCAATCGGGTAATCTCTTCGATCACCGCATTGTATTTCTCACGTTTCGTTTTGTACACGTAGTCATTGGCATCCTTTCGGATCACCGGTTTGTTGGTCGGGATAACCACAACATCCAATTTGTAAATATCCCAGAACTCACCCGCTTCCGTCTCTGCCGTACCGGTCATACCGGCCAACTTATGGTACATACGGAAATAGTTCTGTAAGGTAATCGTGGCAAATGTCTGCGTGGCAGCCTCTACTTTCACGTTTTCCTTCGCCTCGATAGCTTGGTGCAACCCGTCTGAATAACGACGTCCTTCCATGATACGTCCTGTTTGCTCGTCCACGATCTTCACCTTGTTGTCGATCACCACGTATTCAACATCCAATTCGAACAACGTGTATGCTTTCAACAACTGGTTCACTGTGTGTACACGCTCAGATTTGGCGGCATAACTTTGCACCATCTGGTCTTTTTTCTCTAGTTTCTCTTCCTCTGTCAGATTCATCTTATCGATCTCTGCCAACTCGGAACCCACATCCGGCAAGATAAAGAAATTCGGATCTTCTCCCGCGGCCGTAATCGTATCATGTCCCTTATCCGTCAAATCGATAGAATTCTGTTTCTCATCGATCACGAAATAAAGTTCATCCGTGATCTCCGGCATACGACGGTTATTCTCCTGCATATAAACATTCTCGGTTTTCACCAAAGTAGCCTTATTTCCCTGCTCACTCAAGAACTTGATCAACGGTTTATATTTAGGCAATCCCTTAAACGCTCTCAACAATAATATAGCCCCCTGCTCCTCTTGTTTCCGGTCACCGCTAGCCAGCAACGTTTTGGCCTCCGTGAAAATCCGGGCAACCAACTCACGCTGCATACGCACCAACTTCTCCACACGAGGTTTGTACTCGTCAAACATCTGAATGTCCCCCTTCGGAACCGGACCCGAAATAATCAACGGGGTACGGGCATCATCAATCAACACGGAGTCGACCTCATCGACAATCGCATAATGATGCTTGCGTTGTACCAAGTCTTCCGGGTGAATAGCCATGTTATCTCTCAAATAATCGAAACCGAATTCATTGTTCGTTCCGAAAGTAATATCTGCCTGATAAGCCTTCCGTCTCTCCGGGGAATTCGGCTCCGTCTTGTCAATACAATCTACCGACAACCCGTGAAACATATAAAGAGGTCCCATCCACTCGGAGTCACGTTTTGCCAAGTAATCATTGACCGTAACCACGTGTACTCCGCGACCCGTCAAGGCATTCAAGAATACAGGCAAGGTAGCCACCAACGTTTTACCTTCACCGGTAGCCATCTCGGCAATTTTACCGTGGTGTAACACGGAACCACCGATCAACTGCACGTCATAGTGAACCATATCCCATGTTACTTCATTTCCTCCGGCCATCCACGAATTGAAATAAACCGCATCCTCACCGTCAATCTCCACGAAATCTTTCGTTACGGCAAGATTACGGTCAAAATCATTAGCTTTCACGACGATCTCTTTGTTTTCCTTGAAACGTCTTGCCGTATCTTTCATCACGGCAAAAGCTAAAGGCAGTATCTCGTTTAAAACATCTTCCAGTTTTGTGTTAATCTGTTCTTCCAGCTTATCGATCCGGTTATAAATCTCCTCTCTTTCCTCGATCGAAGGTTTTTCATTTTCCACTTTTGCCTTCAACGAAGCAATTTCATCTTCTTCTGCTTTCACGTGAGCATGAATCTTTGCTTTCAGATCAGCCGAAATTTGCCTCAACTCATCATGGCTCACTCCCTTGATCTTCTCCCACTCCGCATTTACTTTTGAAACAATTGGTAACAACTCTTTCATATCCCGGTCAGCCTTGTTACCAAAAAGACGTTTTAATATATCGTTAAATCCCATAGTTTATACAATTGAAAATTGAAAATTAAAAATTGGAAATGACTAAGCACAAATTTCCTTTAGTCATTCAATCATATATCTAAAATCATACATCCGAAATCATTCCATTTTCCCGGGAGCCCGGATAGGATTGGCTGCAATTTCCGGTACTTTCCAACCCGGAAGAACAACAGATGAATATGTAGTACAAACTTTTACAGTATCCTCGTTTTTCGCATGATTCTGATTGTAGAAATCGCCATAATCAAAATCCTCCGAGGATCTTTTCTCGGTAGAAACCGTAACTACCTTTTCGGTAGAAGAAACTAACAAACGATAGCAATCCGTCTTCACGGATACATTTCCCCCACGCACATTTATCGGCAGGGTTGCCACGCATCCGGCGACAACATACAAGGCTGCTATCAAATATTTGTTCATTTCCATACCGCCAAAGATAATGCTTTTCTCCTAACTTTTTAGTTTTTAGTTCTTATCTTTTATGTTTTAGTTTATAGTTCTTACAGTTTTTCTCCGAAAGCCAAATCTCCGGCATCACCGATTCCCGGGTCAATGTAGCAACTTTCCGTCAAATGCTCATCCAATGCCCCCGTCCAAACCGTTACCGGTTCATCTTTCAAAGCTTCCGTAAGCTTTTCAATACCTTGACGACTGGAAACAATGGCTGCGATATGCGTGTGTGCAGGTCTTCCTCCCTGTTTCAATAACTCATGATAAGCCACCACGATAGAACCTCCCGTGGCTAACATCGGATCTACCAGCAATAACTGTTTTCCTTCTAAACTTGGCGTATAAATCGAGTCGAAACGAATTTCAAAATCGATATGATTTTCCTTGTATTTTCTTCTTGCCGAAATAAAAGCACTCCCGGAACGATCGAAATAGTTCAAAAAACCTTGATGAAAAGGTAATCCTGCGCGCAACACGGATGCCACCACCACCTCTTCGTCTGCCAATCTGACATCAGCCACGTTAATCGGTGTCTGTACTTGTCGCGTTGAATAACGAAACGTCTTACTGATCTCGTAAGCCATCACCTCACCAACCCGTTCCAGATTCCGACGAAAACGCAACGGATCTTTTTGAATTTCTTTATCCCTAAGTTCTGCTAAAAAACGATTATAAACCGAATCCTCCTTGTTAATAATATGCACCATTTTATCTATTTCTTTTCTTAAACTTTTCTTTCACACACATCCTCCAATTTATAATTCTACAATCATGAATCACAAATCGTAAATCATACATTCATTTTATTCTATTTCCTCATACTCCGCATCTTCAATTTCACTACCTCCCAGTTTTTGTTGTTGCTCAGCCTCATGCGTCTCCTTGCGCAACTGATTAACCTTATAATGATTAATCAAATCCGTTATCCCGTAAAATATTGTCACAGCACCGAAGAAAGTTATAATTCCTTCTTTCGCCGAGAACGGATTAGCAAAAACAATCAATCCGGCCAACAAAATAATTACCGGATACACGTAACTCAACGGAGCGATATGCCCGAATTTCCTCGCAGAAGTCAACATCACCAACTGACCGATACCCGCAACAATCAGGATAAATCCCAACAAATACATCAACATGTTGGTGAAAAAATCAGCCATCGACCACAATAGAATACCCAAAATAATACTTCCGATCCCGTTAAAAGAAGTCAGTCCCCTAGCCGAACGTTCATCCTGATCCCGCATAGAGACCAGAAAAGAGATAATCCCGGTAACACAAAATACGGCTCCGATAATCTTTACCGTGTAATTTAACACTTCTGTCGGCCACAGTACGAGCACAAGACCTAAAACAATCGCCACGATCGATTTAACGATAGTTCTTTTGTAATTTCCGGAAGTATAAATAATCTGCATAACTTCTATTTTTTAGTTTATACGAAATTCGTCAACGAAAGTAGTGATTATTTTTGAAAAAATTAAGCCGGACGACCTGTCCGGCTTAATTTTTTATTTAATCAGTTCAACACTTCGTTTTACAAACCTGTTCAGCGCCTCGCCTTTCAGTAGCCCGTTCGCTAACAACGCCAAGTCAATCAACTGGCCAACAACCTTGTTACCTTTCCCGTACTCCTCCAGTAACGAATTCTTTTGTTTGTTCAGATCGGAAATTGTCTTACTATACTCGCTCTTCCGATCTTTATCCACTTGAGGAATTTCCTCGTCTTTCTTACCCTTATTCAACTCGTCTAGTTCTGCCTGTTTCTTTTCAGTCTCCTTGATCTCGAAATTAATCGGCTCCAACTGGGCACTCATTTCCTTTTTCTCGTTCTCTAGGATTGCGTTCACCAACTTATGATCCGTGTTTACCACCAAAGTGTACTGATCGCCCATTGCCCCGTAGAATCCCATTCCCGGATTCATGGCTGCCATCTCTTTCATACGACGCATGAATTCAGAACGTGTCACGATCACCGGATCACCATTCTCACCCATAGCCTCGAAGTTAACCATGAACATTCCTTCTTCTTTCGGCAGTTGGGAAGTGAACACGGCACGCAATTCCTCTTGTTCTTCATGACTCAAAGAGACCTCTTTCGTCTCTTCTTTCGGAATCAACTTGTCGATCACATCCGAATCCACCCGAACAAACCGATGGTCGGAATTCTTTTGTTCCAAATGGTTGATAAAGTGCGTATCCAATTGTCCATCCATCAACAGCACATCATATCCTTTGCCCTTGGCTGTCTCAATATACGTGTACTGCTCTTTTACATCCGTGGCATACAGGAATACCACCTTATTATCTTTATCCGTTTGGTTAGCTTTAATCAGGTTCTCGTACTCTTCATACGTGAAATATTTCCCTTCCGTGTTCTTGAACAAGAAGATGGTCTTGGCTCTCTCGGCAAATTTTTCATCCGTCAACATACCATATTGGATGAAAATCTTCAAATCATCCCACTTTTTCTCGTAATCTTCCCGTTTATTCGTGAAAATATCACTCAAGCTGTCAGCCACTTTCTTCGTGATATGACTTGAGATTTTCTTCACGTTACGATCGCTCTGTAAATAAGAACGGGATACGTTTAACGGAATATCCGGTGAATCGATCACACCATGCAACAACGTCAAGTACTCCGGCACAATTCCTTCCACGGAATCCGTCACGTACACTTGATTGCTATATAATTGAATCTTGTTCTTCTGAATCTCGAACTTGTTGTCGATCTTCGGAAAATACAATATACCCGTCAAGTTAAAAGGATAATCCACGTTCAAGTGAATATGGAACAACGGATCTTGAGCCATTGGGTACAATTCGCGATAGAACTTCTCGTAATCCTCCTCCGTCAGATCAGCCGGTTTACGGGTCCATGCCGGATTCGTATCATTGATCACGTTATCTTCCGTCGTATCTTTGTATTCCCCGTCCTTCCACTCTTTCTTCTTTCCGGAAATAATCTCTATCGGCAAGAACTTGCAATACTTGGTCAGCAATTCATTCACCTTAGCATCTTCCAAAAAATCCTTCTCTTCCTCGCTGATATACATGATAATATCCGTACCTCTCTCGGCCTTTTCCGTCTCCTCCAAGGTATATTCCGGATTTCCTTCACATGACCATTTTACAGCCTTCGCTCCTTCTTTATAAGATTTGGTCACGATTTCCACCCGATCACTTACCATGAACGAAGAATAGAAACCTAACCCGAAATGCCCGATAATGGCAGCAGCGTTATCCTTGTATTTGTTCATGAATTCCTCCGCACCGGAAAAAGCGATCTGGTTGATATACTTTTCCACTTCCTCCTGTGTCATACCGATACCGTTATCTGATACCGTCAATGTTCCTGCCGCTTTGTCAGCCTTCACTCTTACCTTCAACTCACCAAGTTCACCTTTAAACTCCCCGTTCGAAGCCAACACTTTCATTTTCTGAGAAGCGTCCACGGCATTCGAAACAATCTCTCTCAAAAAGATCTCGTGATCCGAGTATAAAAATTTCTTGATAATCGGGAACAAATTCCCTGTTGAAACTCCAATCTTTCCTGTTGACATAACTTTATATTTTTAATTTAATTATACTTCAAATTTCACGACAATGAAATGACAATAGTTATGCCAAACCCTACACCCTGCCGAATTGGCAGTAATTTCATACGACCTTCTCTATAAACGAGGGTACACCCCGAAGGAGGGAGTTGGTTTGCTGTAAAGTTGTATATAACTTTCAAATTCATTACCTTTGCCCCCTGCAAATAAAATCAGGAATGAAGGTAAAGAAATTTTATATCGAAACTTACGGTTGCCAGATGAACGTGGCAGACAGTGAAGTGGTTGCAGCCATCTTGGAAGACAAAGGATACCAACGGACGCAAGAAAAAAGTGAAGCAGACGTGATTCTGGTGAACACCTGTTCCGTGCGTGAAAATGCGGAACAACGGGTTCGCGGACGGGTACAAGGGTTTTCCGAAATAAAGAAAAAGAACCCGCACGTGCTGGTAGCCATCATGGGATGTATGGCGGAACGTTTGGGCGAGGCGCTCTTCGAACAGGAGAAAAACGTGAATATCGTGGTCGGTCCCGATGCCTACATGGATCTCCCGCTTTTAATAGAGAAAGCCGAAAAAGGTGAAAAAGCAATCAACATTGAACTTTCCACCACGGAAACCTACAAAGACATATGCCCTTCCAGTATCGACGAAACTACCATTTCTGGTTTTGTTTCCATCATGC
>ENA-OROH01003127-OROH01003127.1-human-gut-metagenome-genome-assembly--contig:-NODE-3127-length-11385-cov-12.627008_pt1 | contig 11385 bp, 10 predicted proteins | sample MGYA00242125_ERZ509042 | MGnify/ENA primary metagenome ERZ509042 (study PRJEB26280, sample SAMEA2338738) | human gut metagenome | biome: human gut; feature: human-associated habitat; material: faeces... | reverse complement strand
CCCTCAAAGCCTTCCCACTGTTCAAAATTGATCATTGGAACCTCCTTGCTCCATTACGCAGTTAGCGTTTTCTAACTAATGAGCCTTTGAAAAACCGCTCTGTATGGCGGCTTTCTGGGGGCAAAACGGTCTTGAACTGCCGACTGCGGCAGCCCCAACTACAAGGTGTAGACAAAAATGAAAACCTGCCCACAAAATCTTGCGTTATTATAATAGCAAGAACCACTTTAAAATGCAATAGAAAACAAGTGGGTTTTCTTCCAAAGCAAAGGGCTTTCTTTGGGCAGAATGTAGAAAAAGCGCCGAAATCCCGGCGGTGCACCTATTTTGCGAAAAAAATCGCAAAATAAGGGTTGACAAGACTAACCGGCTGTGGTATTCTGTTCTCGCAACGAGGTTAGACGAATCTAACCACGTTGCACCAGAAAAGCAGATGCCTCTGCAAGGGCTTCTGCGAAAACCGGATCCGCCATGGCAGAGCTGCGGAGCTGTGTCAGGTGATCCCCAAGTTTGTCGTGGCGAGGCCACTCCATCTTGCTTACGCAAGACCGCTTTGTGGCTTAAAAGCCCCACTGGGGCTTTCATTGCTGCGCAAACGCCAATTCCTCCATTCCATTCTCTTTTTTCAAGTGAGCTGTGGTTTTAGTTTGCTCCCACGGCTCGATGCGCGGCATTCGGTGTGATTGGTACCGCACCAAGTGCAAAAGAAAAACAAAAACGGGACATGCAGCTTGACCACCTGCATGCCCCGATTTTTGTTTTTAACTCCTTCAGTCATGGCTGACACCATGCCAGCTCCCTCACTGAGGGAGCTGGCATGCGAGTGCAGCGAGCAGACGGAAGGAGTTTTACTTCACGATCTCCGCCAGCTTTTGATACACTTCCTCCGCGCCGCCTTTGGGCGTTTTGATCTTCACGAACTGGCTGTTCACGATGGCGGTGCCATCGGAGTAGACGGTGAACAGGAGGTTATTGTTCTCGGCATCATCGTAGTAGCTCACAGTGACGGAATCCACCGGGTATTCGTGGCTGTAGGAGGAATACTGCTGGTTGAACCGCTTGACACAGGTAAGGCCGGAAAGCACGTTTGCGATCTGCTGATAGGCAGGGTCGTCGGCAGAAAGCAGCTGAACATCCATCTCTGCGGAGCGGGCAAAGTTCTGAATGTGCTCCACCCGGACACTGGCCTGTGTGCTGGCCTTGATCCCGGATGCAAGATCGATCCGGGCAGAAGGAACGACGAGCACCAGCGCCAGCAGGATGAGCAAAACGACGCCGAACCGGGACAGGATGCTCTTATCTTTCATGGCGAGTTAATCCTCCTTTGGCAGCTCCGCTCCCATTTGGCCCAGATGCCGCTGGGCAAAGAAGAAGCCCACGGCGCTGGCGGCGAACACCACATAATAGCTGGCGATGCGGTAGAGCATCATCACGCTCATCACCTCGCCGCGCTCCAGAAAGCTGCCGAACACCAGCAGGAATGCCGTCTCGATGGAGCCCATGCCGGCCACATTGGGCAGGGCGTTGGACAAAAACAGCATCAGGCTGGTGAGCAGCTGCACCTGCAAAAAGCTCAGAGGGGAAAGCCCCATGAACCGGATGCACAGGTAGGGCAGGCAGAACAGCCCGAACAGCTTGACCGCCTGTAATGCCAGAATTTCAGCGCAGTGGGGCTTATCTGCCAGCAGACGGCGGCTCTCCTCGCCCAGAATATCCAGCTGCTGCTGCCAGTCGGCGCGGCGCTGCTGCCATTTTTCCGTTTTGGGCAGCAGACGCATCAGCCAGCGGGCAAGGTTCTGCACCAGCGGCGATACGCACACCAGCACCAGCACCACAATGATGGCCGCCACTACAGCGTATGCCATGGGCAGATAATTCATCACACCGGTGGTGTTGGCGGCAAGCCACCTGTGCTGAAACAGTAGCATCACCGTGGCATACAGCAGCACGGTGGTTTTGTGGAACACGTACTGCAGGGTCATCAGGCCCACGCCCGGGCCAACCGGCAGGCCGCAGCGGTGCAGATACCATGTCTGCACCGGCACTGCACCTGCGCCCAGCGTGACCACATTGCCAAAGGTGCCGCACCACGCGGTATCGATGCCCTGCCAGAGCCTGAAGCCCGGGATGCGGCTGCGCACGATGACCCACGCCACGCACCCCTCCAGCAGCGGGTAGCTGAGGCCGATGGCCAGCACCACCAGCACCTGCCATGCGGACAGCTGCGAAAGCGCTGCGGTGATCTCGGCCCAGTTGTCCTTGAACAGCAGCACGATGATGCCGGTAAGTGCGGCGAGCACCAGCAGCGAGATCACTGTCTTTTTGCGGGAAGGTGCGGCAGAGGCGGGTTGGCTCATAGAGAGAACAGGCTCCTTTCAGGCGGAATGATTTGATAAAAGTATAACACACGCGGCCTGTGTCTTTGTGAACGGAACTGGAATTTTCTTGTGCAATTTTGATGGAATGATAAAAAGGCAAGGGCAGATGCACGCATCGACCCTTGCCTTTATCTTGTTTTTAGACTGTTGATTCGTTCACCAGCCGTGTCAGGGTGGCAACATAGGCTTCGTTGGAATAATATTTCTCGTACATTTTCCGGCAGTCAGCTTTCATGGCGGCCAGCTGTTCCGGATGCAGGATAGCATGCTCCAGCACCTTTGCCAGCTGATCCGGGTCGTCGTCTTTGTACACAAAGCCGTCCACGCCCTCGGTGATCAGCCCGGCGGTGCCGGTGTGCTCCGACACGATGGAAGGCTTGCCGAAGATCAGACCCTCGGTGACGAAGGTTGGCATGGGATCATCGCGGGAAGCGCATACCACGCAGGTGCACTGATCCATCAGGGATTTGATCTCGGGCCGTTCCAGACGCTTGCGGTAGAAAACGGTGTCCGGGTAGTCCTCCACCAGTGCATCCACGGCGTTCTTCAGGCTCTTGTCCGCCGCCTTGCCCACGAACAGGAAAGCAGCCTTCTGACGCACCTCGGGCTTTAGCAGGCGGATGGCGTTGCAGAAAATATCCTGACCCTTGCGCGGCTCAAAGGAACCTACGGTCACGAACAGCGGCCTGCCGCCGGCATAGCTGATATCGTAGGGCGGGAAACTTTCCTGCGCATAGTCCGGCAGACCGTAGATCAGCTGTTCAATGCTGAAGTCCGGCCGCACCGAGTGCATGGCGGCAGTGGCGTGGGAGCCTACGGCGCACACATGCACATTGGAGCCCAGTGTTTTGGGAATCTTGTGCGCAATGAACGGGTAGCCTGCAAAGGCATCGTGCAGCCACCACAGCACCGGCACGAAAGAGCCGTTCAGGGTGCTCACGGCGGCAGCCTCTACCACGGTGTTGGCCAGCACAAAATCGGCACTGGTGGCAAGGCCCCACAGCGACGAGTTCATCACGCAGTCGCTGCGGGTCACTACGGCGGCACCGGCATCCAGAAACAGCGGCAGCGAGCCGTCGTCCGCAGGGCCAAGCACCACCACTTCAAAGCCCATGCTGCGCAGCACCGGCACGGCACTTGTCAGCACGATGGGCGCACCGGTCATGGTCAGCTCGTGGCTCAGGATCAAAGCACGCTTTCCGTCTGCAGAGAACACATCGTCGGCACACAGCTCCCGCCGGAAGTGCAGCAAAGACTGCGGGATGCGGTGGCAGTTTTCCGCCATGGCGGTGGCAAGGCGCAGCAGCTCGGTCACGCTGTCCCTGCCGCGCGCAGCGGCGCGCACCCGGTCCAGAAGCTTCCGCGATACCATGGCGCAGCGGCTGCACGGGATGTGCTGGGTGCTCAGATAAAGGGCGGTGGAGCCATCGAAGCCAAAGGCGGCATCACACACCACAAAATCGGCACCGGTGCGCAGGGCGGCGGCAAAATAGGTCAGGGCGGTGGAGGTGCACTCCAGATCTTCGCTGACCAGCAGCACGCCCTCCACCGAGTCGGTCAGGGCGGGGGCCAGCTCCGTCACCAGCCGGAACTTGCGGTGCAGCTGGTTTTCCAGTGCGTGCTCCAGCGCCTGATGACGGCCCGGTGCATACACCAGCAGATAGGTGCTCTGGGTATCGGTATAAACCTGCTTCGTCAGCTGCTTACGCTGCAGGGTGCTGTAACTGCTGTACATGTTGACAACTCCTTTAGCGATCCGATTCAGCCGCGCAGCAGGCGGCGCAAAGCACGCAGCGGTGCGGTAAGCCGCCAGCTGCTGCTCTCGTACAGGTTTTCCAGCGAATCTTCATAGGCAGCACGGCTGTTCTGCAGTTCCGTCAGCTGATTGTTCAGCCGGGTGTTCTCGGCAAGGGCGGCCTGCAGCTGTTCCAGAACATCGTTCTTTTCGGCCTCAGCCTGCAGCTTGATGGTATTCAACGCGCTGAGCAGGGCCTTGCCGGGCTGCTCGTGCTGGAAGCGGCCCAGCGGATAGTAATGATAGGTCACGGCAAACTTCATCCCGGCCGCAAAGGGCACGGTGCTGCACACGGTCAGGTTGGGGTCCACATCCAAAAACAGCAGGCAGTCTTCCTGCAGCCGGATGCCGTTCATGGCGCGGCATTCCAGCCGCTCGTCCGAGATGCTCAGGTCAGTCACGCAGCAGGCCAGCTCACCGGGGTCCAGCCGCAGCGCACGGGCATCCGTGGGCAGGGTGAACACCGCAGAGACCTCGTGGGTCAGTTCGTCGTAGGCATCCTCGGCAACGGTCAGGCATTCCCGCGGGGAATAGCCGGAGCCGGAATCGTAGAACAGCTGCGGCAGGGTCAGGGCGGCAGGCTCGTTGTCGCTGCCGTGCCTTGCCAGTGCGGCCTGATAGTTCAGCACCTGTTGTTCCAGCTCCAGACACCGCTGTGCCAGCCGGGATACACCTTCGTCAGAGAGCTTGAGCTGCTGTTCCAAGTCAGCAGCGCGGCTGCGGGCCGCAGCAAGGGTCTCGGGGACATCGTTGTTCATAACCGGATTCTCCTCTTACTTTTATGATGGCTGCACCGCAGCAGCCGGAAAAACGTGTCAGTGCCGGGAGGTATAGTGCACGGCGGGCGTTCTGCGCTGTGCCGGGAAAAATCGGATGATGAGTGCGCGGCGTACACGCAGCAGCTCACACACCAGCCAGATAGAGCCCAGAGCGATGGCATATTGCAGCCACATGCCCAGCACCGGCTGCGCAGAGAACTTTGCTACCATCAGATACCACGGAATAGCGATGATCTCCACGGTATGTACGCAGAAAATGTTCAGCGAACGGCGGCCCACCGCTTCCAGAAAGTGCACGATGGGGCCATGGCCGCGGCTGAGCCGCATGAACAGCCGGATGAAAAGCAGGCCTGCAGCACCGTCCAGAAAGATGCTCAGCGGCCCCAGCGACCACTTGGCCAGCGAGATGCAGTCGGTGGTGCGGGTAGCAAGAGCGCCTACGGCAATGAGTGCTGTGGCGGCCAGCAGCCCGGCAAAGACTTTGGGCGGCAGGGGCTCGTCCAGCAGATGCTTCTTTTTGGCAAGGAAGCCGATATAGAGGTAGGGCACTACCACGGCACCCTGGATCAGGCAGAAGGGCAGCTCCCACACAAGGCTCGCGCCCCAGCCCAGCAGGACGCAGCCTGCCACAGTCCATGGAACATAGCGCTCCGGGAAGATGTTCAGGATCACATCCAGCAGCACCCAGCCTACCATCAGCGCCAGCAGATACCACATCGGCCCGCAGGAGAAGAACTCCTGCCCGAAATACTCGGCCGTGTGGGGCAGGCCCAGCAGAAAGCCGCCGGTGACCTTGATAGACTCGCCGATGGTGCCGGGCAGGTACTGGAACGTCTTATAATGAATGATAAAGTGCAGCACGCAGGTGAACAGCGCCGTGTAAGCATAGGGTTTGAGCAGGCTTTTGAGCTGCTGGTGGATGCACTTGTGGATAGAGCGCTTGCGGAAGCCGTAGCCGCTGGCAATAAAAAAGGCGGACATCAGCGCTTCGCGGTAGATGAACGGGAAAAACGCGGTCAGGGACAGGCCGCTGACCGCCTGCATGGGATAAAGCTCGGCGGTGTGCGCAAAAACGATGGTCAGCATACCGGCACCCTTGAGCATGTCGAACATGCCGATGGAGCTGGCGGTGCGGGGCTTGGTTCCTTCCATGGAGGTTCCTTCCTTGCGCGGGACATTCCATCAGAGCCGGACGCCGCACAATGCGTAGATTTTGAATGAAAAAGATAAAATTTTGTATGGATATGAACCCAGTATAATGCTTTTTGCACAGACTGTCAATTTTGAATTGCGGTCCGGCGGGCGGGGACACATTGCAGCCTGCAATAAAAGCATAGCACAGGCAGGGTGGCTTCGCAACGAAAGGCAGAATTTACATCTGGAAACGACATGATATGCAAGATTTTATTGTCAATGTTTGGAATTAAATGTTGCAAAACTCTTGCATTGACACGGGCCTTATTGTATACTGGGCACAGTTGGAAATGACTGGAAGGATCTGTGTTGGCCTACACAGGAGCGCCGGATCGGATGATAAAAATGGAGGAAAAAAATGATTACATCGCTGTATCAGTCACTTTGCAATATGGAAACCAACATTGCAGACCGTGTGGCTCTGCGCTGGTATGATGAAAAAAAGCAGGGCGTGGCCGAGGTGCACTACGCACAGTATGCCCAGGATCTGCGCCGGTTCGTGGCGTTCCTGCGTGCAGAGTATGGCGACGTGCGCGGCAAGCGTGTGGCGATCCTGGCCCGCAACAGCTACCAGTATGTCATCTGCATGTACGGCACGGTCATTGCCGGAGCCGTGGCTGTGCCGCTGAACCTTGGCAAGGACTGGGATGCTATCTCCTATGAGCTGGGCCTCACCGAGCCGGTGTGCATTCTGCAGGATGGCGAGTTCGCGGAGCGGGAGCCTGCCCTCGCTGAGACCTACAGCAGCATCCTGAAGCCCATGGATGTCTTTGCGGCCTATGAGCCTGCCGAGGACGTGACCGAGGTGGAGGACCTCTCTGCTCTGGCCTTTATCATGTTCACCTCCGGCACCACCGGCCGCAGCAAGGGCGTTATGCTGAGCCAGAAGAACCTGTTCAGCGCCATGCCGGCCTTTCTGGACCCCTTTGACGATGTGAAGAAGTACACGGGCTGGAATACCGACGAGTTCTCGTCCCTGTCCGCCCTGCCCATGTTCCACATCTCCGCCATGACCAGCCTTGTTTCGTGGAGCATCACCGGCCACTCCATCAACCTGTGCAACAACCTGAAGTATTTCTACCGTGATCTGGGTGCCATGCACAGCGAGGTGATGGCAGTGGTGCCGGTGCTGCTGAAGAGCATCTACAGCGATGTGATGAAGGGCCGCCGCGACCGCCTGAACGGCCTGTGCGTGCTGACCTGCGGCGCTGCCATGTTCGACCCCAAGATTCTGAGTGATATGATGGAGAAGGGCTTCTTTGTGGCCCAGATGTACGGCCTGACCGAGACCTGCGGCGACGGTGCATGGAACTCCTCGCAGGAGGCAAAGTACCTGACCAGCGTGGGCCATGTGGACCTCAGCTGTGAATACAAGCTGGACGACGGCGAGCTGTGCATGCGGGGCGACCCCATCATGCTGGGCTACTACAAGGACCCGGAAGGCACTGCAGAAGTCATCGATGCAGACGGCTGGTTCCACACTGGCGACATTGCCCGGGTGGAAGAGGACGGCTACATGTACCTGACCGGCCGCAAGAAGAACGTGATCATTCTGGACAGCGGCGAGAACGTGAACCCCGAGGAGCTGGAAAAGCTGCTGGTGCCCTGTGCGGACATTCAGGAGTGCATCGTGAAGGAAAAGGACAAAAAGATCTGTGCCCTCATCTACTGTGACCCTGCAAAGCAGGAAACTGTGAAGGAGTTCGTCACTGGGGTCAACCGCGGCCTGCCGCTGTACAAGCGCATGGTGACGGAGTTCAGCGCACAGCCGCTGCCCCGCAACGCCATGGGAAAACTGCTTCGCTGAACACAGGAGGAAACAGAACAATGCGTAAAATCAGAGTGCTGGATAATGTCTACGACCTTATCACCATCAACATGGAAGACCGCTTCAAGGATAATGTGGCCTTCCGCTTCTACGACACCGCAAACGATGCCGTGACCACCATCCTCTATAAGGATTATGTGCAGGATATCCGCAAGGCGGTGAATTACTTCCAGTCCACCATCCCGGAGATTAAGGGCAAAAAGATCTGCCTGCTCACCAAGAACAGCTACGAGTATGCCGTGAACACCTTTGGCGTGGTGGCGGCCGGTGCGGTGCTGGTGCTGCTGAACCAGCGCAAGAGCTGGGACGAGCTGAGCTACGAGCTGGGCCTTGTGGAGCCGGATGCCATCCTGACCGACGGCGACGACTACGGCTTCAACGACCAGCTCAAGGCTGCCTACGGCGATATCCTCCGCCCCATGGATGGCTTCCGAAGCTATGAGCCTGCGCAACTGACCCACTGCATCGACCACGAAGCCCTGATGGTCCTGATGTTCACCTCCGGTACCACGGGCCGCAGCAAGGGCGTGATGCTGAGCGAGAAGAATTTCTTCTCGGTGATGCGTGCCCACACCCAGATCGGTGAGCACATGATGGCGTATAAGCACGAACCGAACCTCGTCATGAGCCAGTACACCGTGCTGCCCATGTTCCATCTGGGCGCGTTCATCTGCCTGTTCTCCTGGGCCCACGCAGGCTGGGCGCTGAACGTCAGCAGCGACATCCGCAACTTCTATAAAGAGGTAAAGCGGATGCCCAGTCAGGCCATGGCGGTGGTGCCGGTCATCATGAACTCGCTCCACCACGATGTGATGCGCGGCCGCAAGGACCGTCTGGGTGAGCTGTGGGTGCCCATCTGCTCCTCTGCCATGTTCGACCCGCAGGTGATGCTGGATATGGCGGAACACGGCATGTTCGTGGTGCAGACCTACGGCAGCACCGAGACCTGCGGCGACGGCATCATCAACTACGCACAGGACGCAAAGCACATCGGCGCTGTGGGTCAGGGCAACGATTATCTGGACTACAAGATCGCCGAGGACGGCGAGCTGTGCATGCGCGGCGACAGCATCATGCTGGGCTACTACAAGGACCCGGAGGCCACCGCCGAGGTCATTGACGCGGACGGCTGGTTCCACACTGGCGATCTGGCCCGCAAGGACGAGGACGGCTACTATTTCCTGACCGGCCGCAAGAAGAACCTCATCATTCTGGACAGCGGCGAGAACATCAACCCCGAAGAGCTGGAAGGTATCGTGGGCAAGTGCGAAGCCGTGAAGGAATGTGTTGTAAAAGAAATGGGCAAGAAGATCGGCGTGGTGGTCTATTGCGACGAGGACAAACAGCAGCAGGTGCGGGACTTTATCACCGAGGCAAACCGCACCCTGCCGCTGTACAAGCGCATGAGCGCAGTGGAGTTCAGCACCGAGCCGCTGCCGCGCAACGGTGCAGGCAAGCTGCTGCGCCAGTGATACGGATGCGATCGAATGCCCGGATGCATAAATGGGCCGGCAGACCGGCAGACTGAAAACAGGAGTTCCGACAAAAAACAAAGCTTTGTTGCCGGAACCCTTGCGCACAGGAGAAAATCAGGGTATTATTATGGAAAGGCATAGGAGATTGTGCCTATTATCCGTCACGGAAAGGAAGAAAATTTCTATGGAACGAGCAGAGATCATTTCCCAGATCCTGGCCATCCTGGAGGATGTTGCCGAGGTCTCTCCCGAAGATGTGAATGAGAACAGCGTCCTGATGGACGATCTGGATCTGTCCTCAATGGAGATCCTGACCATTGTGGCAGACCTCGAGGAGACCTTCGGCCTGCGCATCCCTGAAAAGGAGCTGCGCAACTTTGTGACCATAGGGGATCTGGTGGATTATCTGGCGGCAAACGCGGGGTAACAGTTCATGAATGAGTCGCAGCGCTCGACGGAGTACATCTTTCAGGGAACGATGTACTTCTTCCGTCGGGAGAAGATCCTGTGTCGGTACCAGTTTGCGCTGCAGGATGCGGTGGAACCCGCTCTTTTGCAGCGCGCACTGGAGGCGGCGCTTTCGGCCGCACCGTACTATCGGGTACAGCTGGTGCAGGAAAAGCGGAGCTTTTTTCTGGAGCCGAACCCGAACCCCTGCCTTGTGTATCAGGGCAGTGCACAGCGCGATATCCCGGAGGAAACGAACGGCTATCTTTTCAGCGTGAGCTGTGAGGGGGACACCGTCTATTTTGACTGGTATCATTTCCTCATGGACGGCCACGGGGTGTCGCCCTTCCTCACCCGCATTCTGGAACAGTACTGCAACCTGCGCTATGGCACGGCGTTTGCAAACACGCTCATCGTGTGCAGCCCAGCCTATGACATCGAGGCCATGATGGAAAAATATCCATCCCCTACAGCTACTGAGAGCACGATGCAGAGGGATGTGGTGCAGACCTACGAGGGCAGGATGCGCCGCACCCGGGTGCGGCTGACCAAGCAGAGCCTTGTGGACCGGGCAGTGGAGAACGGCGTCAAGCCCTTTACGGCGCTGGCAGGTCTGCTGAGCCTTGCGCTGCGCAGCTATCTGGGCAAAGACGAGATCCAGTATTCCTACTCGGCAGATACCCGCAGGGAAGCGGGCGTGCCGGATGCCCTTTACAACTGCGTGTGCTCCTTCCAGAGCAGCGTGAAGCTGAACGATGACACCCGCCTTGCGGACATCGTGCCGGAAATGGATGCCGAGGTGCTCCGCACCCTGCAGCCGGAGGCAAAGCTGCGCCAGATGACCCAGCAGATGAGCTGGGTGTACAAGGTGGACCAGCAGAAAGCGCCCCTGCGCATCAAGCAGAGGGTGTTCCAGATGGGCGAGTACATCAGCGGTGTCCTGGCGGATTTCTGGCTCAGCTATCTGGGCAACCCCCTGATGCCGGCTGCGCCGGAGCTTCAGCAGTACATCAGCGACTTCAACGTCTGGGTCCCGCCGGATGGCGGCTCCATGGGTGTGGAAGCCTCCAGCCTGAACGGCATTATCACCCTGTGCATCGAGAACAAGGCCGAAATGCCAGGCCTTGCCGGGATGATCCGCACCGCCTTTGAAAAAGAGGACATCACGGTGCTGGAAGCCGTGAATCTGGATACATAAGTGCAGAACATAAAAAGCACTCTTTCCGGGCAGGAAAGGGTGCTTTTTTTGCGTCTTATTCGGTCCGTGCAGGCCGTGTGGTCACCTCGCCGCAGCGCAGAGCTTCCTGTCGGCCGTTCTCCCGCTGGATGACCAGCCGCCCTTCCTCGTCGATGGCAAGGGCCTTTGCGGCGTAGGTCTCGGTCTCGGCACACACCGTCACCCAGTGGCCGGGCACAAAGCACCGGGCGCGGTACTCATCCAGACAGTCAAACGCCGGGCAGAGGGCCAGCAGCTCCCGGGCAATGGCCC
>ENA-OROH01003118-OROH01003118.1-human-gut-metagenome-genome-assembly--contig:-NODE-3118-length-11426-cov-2.747164_pt1 | contig 11426 bp, 5 predicted proteins | sample MGYA00242125_ERZ509042 | MGnify/ENA primary metagenome ERZ509042 (study PRJEB26280, sample SAMEA2338738) | human gut metagenome | biome: human gut; feature: human-associated habitat; material: faeces... | reverse complement strand
CCCGCCAGTAGAACATCAGTGCATCGTCCGGCTCGTCCGCCATAGTCTGTGTCAGCGTCTCCGGCATGAGGCTCTCCTCGCGTGTATAAATGGCGGTACAGGCTGCCGGCGCGTCATATTGCTGAAGGTACAGGGTATTCCGGTCTGTCAGGGAAACACGAAACTCCGTATCAGATCCTTCGGCGTAGAGCCGAGCAGACCAAAGCTCGTTGGGAAAGCCGTACATCAACGGCTCATCCAGCTTTTCCGTCAGCAGGTTCTTCTCCGTCTTGTATTCCGGTGCATCCATATCCAAAAGCCGGGCGTTATAGTAGTCTGCATGCAAGGTATAGCCGCCCTCATCATCGGACCACCAGCGCTCAATGTTCAGCAAAGAGGCCATGTGCATCTCCTCCGGGCTGAACTCGTTGCCCTGCTCTTCACCGGCACTCATCCGCCATGTCCCCTCCAGGTCCGCCATACAAAGCTCCCCGCCGGAAGCCGGCCGTTTCGCCGGCTCAAAATAGAAACGATTCCCATACGGAGTCTCCAGCATCACGGAGCCTTCTTTCTCTATCCGTCCGTCCATAGTAACGGATTCTCCGTCAGTATCCTCTCCGGTCAGCCGCAGGGCATTGTCCGCCCCCAGCCACCATTCGGCGTTTATCAGGTAGGAGGCGTAGCCAAAGCCCAGCACCTCTCGGAACATCGCTGTTCCGTCCTCATTGAGGTAGAGATCCGCCCACCATTTTTCCGTGGGCATGGTGCTGACCTCCGTGCGGCCAAAGGAGGGATTGTCGGACTCATGCCGCACGGCAGTCCAGTAAGCAGCATCAAACGGTGCCGACTGCGGCGATGGACCGCCTTTTCCTTCACCGATGCCGGAGAGAGGAGTGGTGGTATCCGGCCGGCCGGTGCAGGCACTCAGACTGAGTACCTGCAGCAGCGCCAGCACCAGCGTAAGACATCTCTTTCCCATAGCGTCATCCCATGGAGCCTGCGCCGTAACCGGCAGACAGCTGCATGGCGTCCTCCTTTCTCGCATCATCCGTGAGGCTGTCGAAGGGCTTCCCTGTTCCGGCTGACACAGAACACGAATCGCCCGAAACCATCAAAACTGTTATCGATAGGTGCGGCTCCAGTTTTCGCTGCCGCCGGATTTGGTATAATCATGACCGTTGGCGGCCTCCATGGCGTACCAGTATGCCCAGTGGCTCTCGGTCACGTCCGCAAAGGTTCGAAGCTCACCGATATGGCTGCGGATATAGGTCTGATCCGCGCTGCGTTCCAGCAGACGGCAGGTGACCGCCGCTACCTCGGCGCGGGTGATAGAGTGTTCCGGCTTAAAGGTTCCATCCGCATAGCCGGTGACCCAGCCGCGGGTAGCTGCAAAGTTGATATATTTGACTGCCCAGTGGGTGTCCGGCACGTCGGTGAAGCTCTTGCTGCCCTGAGTCAGCTTTTCAAAGCGGCTGGCAATGGCGGCGAACTCAGCGCGGGTCACAGGAGCGTTGGGACGGAAGCTGCCGTCCGTATATCCGGTGACGATGCCGAACTGCTGCATATAGCCGATGTAGTTGGCCGCCCAGCAGTTCTTCGCCACATCGTTGAAGGTGCTGGAATAGGTCTTATCCGCCTCGATCTGCTCGGTCAGCAGGCGGGCGAACATGGTGGTCACCTCGGCGCGGGTCATGTTGCGCTCCGGTCCGAAGGTACCTTCGGCGTAGCCTACCAGAAAGGCGGTGTGGTCGCGCCGGTTCAGCTCCGCCGCCCTGCGGTTGACGAAGGTCACAGGAGAATAGGACTTGCCATTCATCGTGACGCGGGAACCGCTTACGGTCAGCTCATAAGTCTTGTCCGAGGTTACATAATCCTCCGGAGCAGCCTTTTCTAGCAGCGTATAGGTGCCGCTGCCGACCTTGGTGAAGCGCACGATGCCGCTGGCGTTCGAGGTGGCCTGATATGCCTCCCGTCCCCGGCTGTCCTTCAGCACGAAGGATGCGCCAGCAAGGGGCTTGCCCAGAGCGTCGGTCTTGTTTACCGTGATGGACGCGCTGCTGGAGCCGCCACCGCCGCCGGAGCTGCGGGTGTAGGTGTTGGTGAAGGTCATCTTGTCCGCCGACGTCCCGTAATCCACATAATCGACACCGTTGTCGCTTTCCTCCCGCTTTGTGGTGTGGATGACAAGGCGGTCGTTCGCGTCCGTCTCCGGCTGCGTATCAGCGGGCAGATTATTGACCAGCGGCGCATCTACATCTACGATATAGCTGCCCTCCGTATCGGTTCGTTTCGGCAGGATGTGCCATACCGCGTCGTCATACGTCCAGTTGGCGGTACCGGCGTTCTTTTCCCTGACATAGAAGCCCTCGCAGACCAGATCACGCACCTGATCCGCCGGGCCGGAAATGACCAGTTTGCCATCGTAATCGCCCGCGCCGTTGGTGGTGACAGCTGCCGTATAAAGTTCCTTCGCGTGCTCCTCCATGATTTCGACGCCGACATCGAAGATCTCCAGCTCGAAGTTCTCCTGTCCGGGAGCGGCGCTGCCGCCCAGCTTCACTGTCTTGGTGAAGGGAAGCTCATAGCGCGTGCCGTTGTAGGTGTTGGTAAACTCCGCTTTTGGGTAATACGTATCATTTCCGGGATCATGGATATATAGTTGCATTTTGCCATCTGCAATGTCATACCAGAAGGTCAGCGCATATTCCTTATTAGAATAGTTCCATCCAGGCTTGCCGTCATTCTTCTCCCTGAGCAGGAAGGTCTTGCTGTACCAGGCGACCGTATTCGTGCCGGACTTGGGGACGGCATCCCAGTGATAGTCGGCATAATCATTTGTCCACGAGACTTTGAAAGAGAACGTTTTCTCCACATCGCCGGCCCCGGTCGTGGACAGCTTCAATTCCTCCACACCAATACCGTAGTAGGAAAGGGGATGCTGCTCATCCCGAGCCGTGTCCTCCACTTCAAATTCAAAGGTCTCAGCGGGAGGTGTTTCCGTGCCGGTTTGCTGGACATGTTTCACGACCGAAATCTCCACTTTGATGTCTGCTTTTTCATACGTGTTTGTGTCGGAACTGCCCGGCACCTTGCCCAACTCATCTGCCAATGCCATAGGAACAAGCATTCCCATCACTGTCACAAGACAGAGCAGACGGCTCAGGAACTTCCCAGTGCTTTTCCGTTTTTTCATGTCGTTTCATCTCCTATTCTTTGAAATTCTTCCGGCTGATTCGGCGGGTGCTCTCCGTGGGTCGGAGACCTCCCCTGCCACAACATCGCCGCGCACCTGCAATGCTTTCGCACAGGCAATGCACAGATCCAGATCCTCGCAGATCAGAAAGCATCGGTCGCACACCAGCCTACCGCAGACCGGACAATAGTTGAAAAACTCTGCGGCCTCCGCCGCGGCCTTTTCCCGTGCGGCCTCCCGTTCCCGCTCGTAAAGCGTGCGGAGGATCGTGCGCATCCCCTCCGATTCCGGCTCCGCGCCGGCTTTGGAAAAGCGGATGGGACTGCTGTGCCATATTCCACCGCATTCCTGGCAGCGAACGAGAAATCGAAACTCCTCTACGGTAGAGCAGTCTCCCATTGCCTCTTTCACGACCCGCTTCATCTATCCGTCCCTCCTCTCCGGGCAGTTCTTTCGATTGCGGCTTTGCTGATTTATTCATATCAGTTTTTACAAGGAAAAAATATAGGCCTGAGTCATGTTTTGGGGGCGAAAACGCCAAAACATGACTCAGGCATAGACGAAATGCACAATGGCAAACAGTGGTTATTGGTTATTTTCAACAATGAGAAAACAGCCCTGATTCGCGCGGCAACGCACCTTCCAAAGCGTTTCCTGCGCAAACGCACGAAAACCGAGGACATATGCCTCGGTTTCCGCGCAGGAACTTTCTTCCTTTATTTACCGCCGCCCTGAAGCAGCTCCTCCAGCCGCTCACAGCGCCGGAGAACATCCAGATACGCCTTCAAGCTGTCGTAGGAATTCACGCCTAGCTTGCTGTAGATATGGCTGTTATGCCCCTTTACAGTACCCACGCTGATAAACAGCAGACCGGAAATATCCTTGACCGCATAGCCCTCGGCATAGTAGCGCAGGATCACGCGCTCCGTACTGGTCAGTCCCTTCGCCCGGTCGATCAGCTCGGACACAAGGCTTTCCACCTGCCACGGCAGGGCATCCTCGGACGGTCTCTCCCGCAGACGGCTGTGAAAATAGGCCGTCAGCTCGTCGATCTCCCGAATGCCCGTAGGCTGCCAGTCCTGCTCCTGACTTCTGGCTGCGGCAAAGCCCTGCGTGATCGGCATGGAAAAGCGGCGGGAAAGTGCGGCGGCCAGCGCCAGCATCCCCACAAGAAAGCCGAGGGAACCCATCACCCAGCCGATGCGGGCACTCTGCGCCCGGTTGTGGTAGCCGCTCTCCGGCACCAGCGTTACTGCCGCCAGCGGATAGCCGTCCGCCAGCCGTCCGGGGATGATCTGATACTTGCCAAGATAGGCCGTATCGTTCCATATAAAGGTATCGTAGTCCCGGCCGCCGCGAATCTTCATCTCGCCCGAAGCCGACAGATCCGTTCCCTCCGTGCTGCCCAGCATGGCCTTGTCCAGAAGCAGGGTATCCCCGTTCATGGGCGCCAGCAGCATCACAAAGCTGCCGTAAGGGCCGGAGACCGTGCTGTGAGACAGTCCGAAGTAGAGCTCGCTCAGCTCCATACCGCAGACACCGCGCACCGTTCCGCTCCCGTCCCGCACAGGGACGCACAGCAGCGTCACGTTCTCCCAGGTATCCAGCAGCGGCACCCGCTCTGTCCAGAGACAGCCTCCGGAAAGCCGGTCGCCCTCCCACGTCATGACCTGCCGGTAGCCGGGGATCAGGGACGTATCAAGCTCCGGATTCCAGCGGTTGTGCAGCTGCAGGCCGTTTGCTCGTGCAGCATCCACCGTTCCCCGGAAGCAGGCTGTGCTGCCGCTCGGATGGGCAGAGCGCAGACCGGAATAGCGCAGATACACTCCCATGCGGGTGGTTTTAGACTGCGGCAGCGATGTATTGGCTGTAGCATCCAGACAGAAATACACGCCGCTGCAGGTGCTCCCCGCCATAGTGGTCTCCAGTGAGGGGATCAGCGCGGTCTCCAGCTCTGCGATAAGGGCCGGATCGTCATTCAGCGCATCGAAGGAGAGACTGCGGCTGGCAAGAAAGCGCTCCAGTTCTCCGCTGACCGTTTCGGAAAGCTCAATGCCCTGTGCGGAGAGCGCATCCATCTGCGCGGTGAAGAGCGCAGCGTTGTTATTCTGCTGCAACGCCGCCGTTTCTCCAAACTGGCGCGCTGTGCGGGAGAGAACGCCCGTCACGCTCAGCAGGAGCAGCGCGGCAGCCAGCATCGCCAGCGCCATGCACAGCCAGTACAGCACCAGACTTCTGCCGATGCTGCGGTTGCCCGCCGGAATATCCGTTTTGGCCAGATGCCTGCTCCGCAGCAGCACAGCAATCCCTCCTTTCGCGTTTTTGTTACTTGTCATAGCTTTTCCGCAGCTCCTCCAGTGTGGTTTCCAGCAGTGTATCCATCGCATCTGCGCCCTGCTCCAGATACTGCGCCCGTCCGGCCGCCAGACGCAGACGCGCCGTTTTTTCAAAGCGGGTCTCCAGCGACAGATAGTCCTCCCGCTGGGGCGGCACATAGAACGTATAGTCCTGCCTTGTTTTCAGAAAGGCCTCATACAGCGAAGCATACATAGGATCTGTCAGCGTTTGAATAGCGGCAGGCAAGTCGCGGTCAAAGCCCTCCTTTGTCACCGGCATATAACCGAGAGAGGTAGCGAAATCCACGTTCCGTTTGGACTCGGTCAGCCACTTGAGGAAGGTCATGCAGGCTTTTTCGCGCTCCGGTGTGGATTTCACGGTACAGATTCCCGTTCCGCGCTGCATGACCAGCTTTTCTCCGCCCTCAAAGATAGGACAGGGCAGCGAAATGATCTCGACCTTTTCGGTGCGGTTGTTCTCATCGGTCACTACGTCGGAATAGTACAGCACACTGGCAGACGAGGCAACGGATGCGATCACATCGCCGGTGCGCAGCGGTTCGGTGGCGTAGCCGCTGCCCAGCCACAGTCCGCCGGTCAGCGCGGCTCTGGCGTAAGGCTTCCACGCGCGGGTAAACGCAGGACCGAAGGCGATGCCGTCCTTGTCAAAAAAGCTCTCTCCCAGCGATTCCACGCCCACCTGAAAGTAGTTGAAGTGATAATCGTGGACGAAAAAGCTCTTGCCGCCCGACCATTCCGCATATCGCTCCGCCATCGCGTACAGTCCCTCCCAAGTGGACAGCTCGTCCAGAGCTGCGCCGGTTTCGGCGGAAAAGCGGTCGAAGGCCGTCTTGTTCACAAAGAGGATCTCCGTGGATTTTGCCAGCGGCAGAATGACCAGACGATCATCGACCGTCCCTTCCTCAATAAATTCCGGAAGGTAGGCATCCAGCTCCTCGTCCGTGAAATAGTCGTGATAATCCGCCAGAATGTTCTCATCCGGCAGGGCCAGCACGGTCTTGGGGTAGGATACGAACAAATCCGGCAGCTCGGGTGCGCCGGGGTCCTTGTAGGCGGCCGCCAGCACATTTTCATGGATCACGCCGCTGTTGCTGACGCTGTCCACCCGCACACGAATGCCCTGCTCCTGCCCGACAGTACGGTTAAACTCATCCACCAGCGTATTCATGGGCGAGTTTACCTCGCCGCCGTAAACGTGCCAGAGGGTAATGGTAATCGGTTCTCTGTTGTTTTCCCCGCAGGCGGCGAGGCACAGCACAAGACCGGCAGCCAGCGCCGCCAGCATAAAAATTCGTTTTTTCATGGTTATGCCTCCTCGCACATGGGGAAATACTTCATTCTTCACGCCTGCTTTGTTCACAGGCGGCTGCTTTCAAAGAGAAAAGGGCGCGGCGGCGATGCCTCATTCTGCTGATAAACTACTGCGCTCGTGTTTACTTCATCGCGCGATGCAGGAACGTTACGATCTGCGCACGGGTGCAGGTATTGTCGGAGCCGAACAGGCCGCCGCCGATACCGCCGGTGACGCCGTTCTTCTCCGCCCATGCAACCGCTGCTGCGTAGTATGCGTCAGAGGCTACGTCGCTGAAAGCGGAATTGCCGCTGACAGCGGGGCTGCCGCCTGCGCGCCACAGGAAGGTGACGATCTGTGCGCGGGTGCAGGAAGCGTCCGGGCTGAACGTGGTATCGCTCGTGCCCTTGGTGATGCCGTTTTCAACCGCCCAGAGGACAGCCTTCTCGAAGTAGCTGCCTGCCGGTACATCGGTAAACGGCATAGCCGCGGACTTCGGCTCAGGAGAGCCTGCTGCACGCCACAGGAAGGTCACAGCCTGCGCGCGGGTGCAGCTGCCGTCCGGGTTGAAGGTCGTAGCGCTCGTGCCGGAGGTAATGTCCTTCTTAACCGCCCAGATAACAGCGTCCTCGTAATAAGCGCCGGAGGGAACGTCGGTAAACGGGTTCTCGGATGCCGGAGCCGCCGCCTTGAAGGCTGCGGAAACCGTAACCTTGCCATTCGGCATGGTGAAGGTGTACTTGCCGTTCTTCTGGGTGAGCTTGACCGCCTTGTCCTTGCTGTCCAGAACGGTCAGGGTATCGAGCACATAGCCCTTGTCGGGGGTGACGGTCAGGGTCACGGCCGTATCCTTGGCTGCGGACTTGTGGCTTGCGGTCACGCCGCCGTTCTTGCTGTTCTGAACGGTGATCGCATAGGTGGTGACACCGGCACCACCGGAAGAACCGCCGCCACCGCCGGAGGAGGAACCGCCGCCGGAGGAGGAACCGCCGCCAGTTGCGGGAATCTCGGTCTTTACATAGCCGCAATCGGTGCAGGTGCCGGTATGGGTGCCGTCACCATTGTCCGTCCAGCTGGTGATGCTGTGCGGCGCAAACTTCGTTTCGTCGCCTGCTGTGCAGCTTCTGTAATGCTCATAGTCATTGAGAGATGCCCAGGACTGCTTGCCGGTATCGTGGGTATGAGCAACCGTAACGGTGCAGGTGGCCTTCTTATCGCCGCAGGAGACGGTGATAATTGCCGTGCCCTTTGCCTTAGCGGTCACCTTGCCGGTGCTGTCAACTGTTGCGACGGTCTCATTGTCGCTCGTCCACTTCGGGGTACCCTCTGCGTTGACAGGCTCCTTCACGGCGGAGAGCTGACAGGTCGTATTCGCATTAAGATCCAGATTTACCTTCTTCGGGGCAACAGTAAGGTCGGTAAGCGTAATCTCGGGAGCCTTAGTCACGGTGACATAGAAGAGGGAAGTCTTAGGAAGCGTTCTGTATGTGTCGCTGCCATCCTTGACGGCAACCAGTTCCAGTTGGGTTTTCTCCGATCCGGTATGAGCCGCTTTCGGCTTGATCTTGCCGTCCTCCAGCTTAATATTATCATTCTCCGTCACATACGAAGCGCCGTGGGTTGCTCTCTTGAGAATGCGCCATTCCAGATGATAGCCGCTGTTCTCGGGCAGCAGCTTCGGAAGATCGGTCGGAAGATCTGCCGTGTCGCTTTCGCTCAGGGTAATATCCGCGTATGTGTAAACATCCTTAAGCCTCAAAGCATTGGTCACATCGGAATCTTCGTATACAACCACATTCCACCGACCATAGTGGGAATCCCCGGATCCAGGGTAACTGGCGTCCAGCACTGTGCTGTTCTTAGAATTGCCGGTGATCTTGATGGAATGTTCGGGGAACGATGCGGCATCCTCGCCACTTGCGGTAATTTCGGCATTGTCGACAGTAATGCAATCTGTTGCCGTGCCGCGCTCCTTGAAGGTGATCTTCTTCCAGGAGTTGGCGTTGCTGGGGTCTGCGCTGACCTTCAGCGTAACGCTCTCGCCCTTCTTAATATAGATCGTGTTGCCGCTGTCGTAGCCTTCCAGCGACACGCGATCCAAAGAAACATTCTTATACAGCTTGATGCTGTTTTTGCTCACAATAGAGCCTGCCGTATGGGTAGCGGTCTCCTTGAAACGGGCGAAAACATAATAGGTGGTATTGCTCGTCAGGCCGGTTACGGTATCGGAACTGATCTGATTTGCGCTCCAATTCGGCGTATCGGTCGTGCTGTAAACATACTCGCAGTCGGAGTCGAAGTTCGTGATTTTGAAGCCGGTGTAGTTTTCGCCATTCTTCACGGCTTCCAGCTGAATAACCTCGGGATAATTGTTATTGTCGGCCTTGCTAACCTTTACCGCTGCGCCGACGATCTCGCCGAGATAGCCCTCCGCTGTGATCTTCACGCGGATGCGGACATTCTCGCCCATGTCAGCCTCTACAGGGGTGTAGCTGCCTCTGGTCTCGCCCTCAATATTCTTCCATGTGTTGCCGCTGTCCGTGCTGCGCTGCCACTGGTAGCGCAGTTTGCTGCTATCAAAGCCGGTGGGCAGGTTGCTGGTACCGGTGGAAATGGAGCGGCCGTAGACGATGCCGCTGGTGTAGTAAACATTGCCCGCGAGGGTGGGATCGGGTACAACCACCGGCGCCTGATTCACCACCAGCTTAACGATATGCTCGTTGCTGTAAATGCCGATGTTGTAGTCGCTGTCGTTCTTTTTCAGATTCAGATGCAGGGCAAAGGAATAGACCTTGGGGTCTGCGCCCGCAGGAATGGTGAAGCTGTATTCGGTGGCGGTGGCGCTGATGGTATCAGTGGTGGGCGTTTTATTGCCGGAGATATAGCGGTCGCACTCTGCGCGATAGCTGTAGCCTGCGTCTTTCAGCTCCTGCGCCAAATCCTTCCACGTGAATTTGAGGGTATGCGCCGTGCTGTTGTCCATCTCCTCAACTGCGCCCTTCCAGTCCTTGGCGTAGTTGATGGTCTTCGTGCCGTCCAGCGTGACGGACTTCATGCCCCATGCGTTGGGGATGATTCGGACGGGGTTGGAAGCAGTGCCCTCCAACCACATGTCATAATCATAATCACCTGTCTTTTTCAAAACACCAGTTTTTGCATCGGGACCGGCAAAGGTGCCGTCAGGCGTAACAACTGCGCTGTAGCCAAAGCACTCGTTCAATCCCAGCGCAACATTGGGGTTGCTTTCCGGTTTTTGATAAACGGTTATATTATTTACTGCGTGAAGGTCTACTGTGCCCTTAAAGGTGCCGCCATTCAAACGGTACGGCATATAAAGGCTTTCCTTCCAATCCCAGTCCTGCAAATAAACATTGTCCTCAAAGGTACCGCCGTTCACTGTAACAGTAGGATCAGAATTATTCTTCTTTGCTACATACAGCGCTTGCACACCCTTCTTGAAGGTGCCTCCGTTGATTTGAACAGAGCCGTTGGTGTCTGGATATCCGATCAGCCGTACCCAGCCGTCGAAGATACCGCCGTCAATGACAACATGGCTTACTTTATCTCCATAATTAAATTCTCTTTCTTGTTCACAAAGTGCGTATCCGTGACCTTTAAGAGCACTGCCGCCCCCACCATACGCATAATGCTCCGGTTGGCTGATGGTCACGCCATCTTTGATCGTAACATTACTCTCTAAATAATCAATCACATTGACATTGGTTCCATAAGGCTTGGCAGTAGCGCGGAATGTGCCGCCTTCCAGTGTCAAACTGGATTTATTCATATGAATTAAATACCTGTCGCCTGCGCCAGTATTTTCAAACTCACCCGTGATTTGACCGCCACCTTGGCTGTCCTTGATCGTCAGGTTGCTTCCCTCATATACGCGCATAAAAGTCGGCATATCACCCATCCTGGTCAGCAGCGACAAGGTCTTTCCGTTCAGGTCAAGAGTGCAGGTTTGATTTTCAAAAGTCAGCCAATCGGCTATGTCCAAACCGCCGCCCGAGTAGTGGAAGTCTTTGGTGTCAATGTCTCGACCCAGCTTAATGTATTCTTTCTTGGCTTTGACTGCCGTTTGCAGTACCTCATAGGAATTGACGGTGACCCACGTCTCTGCCGCGCTCGCCGTTACGCCCATGGCGGGCAGCAGTGAGAGCAGCATTGCCAGCGTCAGCAGTAAACTGGTAATTCGTTTTTTCATTTTTTCTTCCTCCTTTATAGAAAAATCGGTCGATTTGCCGCGTTTTTGTCCCGGTTCGCGGCCGCCGGGCGGCTTTATCGCGCGTGTCCGTTCTGCATGGCCTGCGCCGTTTCGTCCAGCCACGCTCTCGCCTGCCAGGCGATCAGATCGCCCAGACAATAACCGTCGATCAGCCCCAGCTCCACCGCCTTTTCCAGCTGGCCGTCCTCACAGATGAGATAGACCCGGCACTCCGGCAGCCTGCGCCGCACCTCGATGGCGATGTCGCAGCGGGCGGAAACGTCCTTGTCCTCCACGCCCTCGGAAAAGTCGGTCTCCAGCAGCAGGAGATCCGCCTGCTCCGCCGCGCACTGCCACACTACGTCCTCGCAGTCGTCCGAGAGGATGGCGATGGGTTTG
>ENA-OROH01003114-OROH01003114.1-human-gut-metagenome-genome-assembly--contig:-NODE-3114-length-11448-cov-2.826209_pt1 | contig 11448 bp, 9 predicted proteins | sample MGYA00242125_ERZ509042 | MGnify/ENA primary metagenome ERZ509042 (study PRJEB26280, sample SAMEA2338738) | human gut metagenome | biome: human gut; feature: human-associated habitat; material: faeces... | reverse complement strand
AGTTTTATCAAATATAAAAGATTATGAATATGAAATAATTTGTGTAAATGATGGTAGTAAAGATAAAACACTATCAATATTAGAAAAAATTGCAGAAAATGATAAAAAAGTTAAAGTTATTTCATTTTCAAGAAATTTTGGACATCAATGTGCTGTAACAGCGGGCTTAAAATATGTAACTGGTGATGCTGTAGTTATAATTGATGCAGATTTACAAGATCCACCAGAATTGATACCTGATATGCTAAAATTATGGGAAGATGGAAATGAAGTAATTTATGGTAAGAGAAAAACAAGAGAAGGCGAATCAAAATTTAAATTATTAACTGCAAAAATGTTTTATAATACATTAAATGCTTTATCTGATGTAGAAATACCTAAAGATACAGGAGATTTTAGACTTGTAGATAGAAAGGTTGTTGATGTTGTTAATTCATTACCTGAACATAATAAATTTTTAAGAGGATTGTTTAGTTGGGTAGGATTTGAACAAAAAGCATTTGAATATGAAAGAAAGGAAAGATTTGCAGGAAAAACAAAATATCCATTAAAGAAAATGTTAAAATTGGCTTCAGATGGAATTATTGGATTTTCAACAAAACCACTAAAAATGGTTGGAGGACTTGGCGTTTTAACAATATGTATCTCATTTGTGATTTTAATATATGCATTATTATCATTTATATTTAAATGGAATAATTTAACACCAGGATGGACTTCATTAATGGTTGCAATTACATTTTTTAGTGGAATTATACTAATTTCATTATGGATGATAGGTGAATATATATCAAGAATTTATGATGAAAGTAAAGGTAGACCACAATATATTATAAATAAAGAAATAAATACAGAAAAATAAATATTTGGAGGAAGACTATATGGACAAACTAAAAGAACTAATTAAAAAAGTACTAAATAAAGATGTAATATTATATATAGTATTTGGAGTATTAACAACACTTGTAAATTTAGTAACATTTTATATTTTAAGTAGTTTAATACATATGAACGAAAATATTGCTAATTTAATTGCAATACCGTTATCAATTATATTTGCTTATTTTACAAATAGAAAATGGGTATTTCACACAGAAGCAAAAGGATTTAAAGCCAATTTTTACGAATTTATAAAATTCATATCAGGAAGAGCTTTAACAATGTTTATTGAATTTTTTGGATGTATGTTATTATTTAAAACTCCAATACCTGCAATTGTAAGCAAACTTGCAATGAATGTTATAATTATAATTTTAAACTTTTTTATTAGTAAGTTTTTTGCTTTTAAAAAATAAAAGAATAGTTGTTTAAGATTAATTCACACTATTAAGCAAAAGTTTAATAGACAAATTTCTTAAACAACTAATTTTTATATCTTAAATTAGAAAAATTTATAATAAAAAAAGTAACACCATAAACCAAAACAAAAAGAAAAACATTAAAAATCAAATTACCAACCAAACCGACAAAATTAAATCTCCAAATATTAACCACAAAAAATCCAACCAAACTACAAAATGAAGGAACAACAATCCAATCTATCAAATTAGGTTTAATCCCAGAATACTTAAACAACTGAAAAAGACTAATACTAAAATTCAAAACCTCACTAAAAAAGATAGAAAGAACATAGCCCTTAATTCCTAAAACAGGAAGTAAAAAATAAATAAAGCAGGTAGTAATACTTAAATCCAAAATATTGCAACACATAACGCCAAACTGTTTATTCAAACCCTTTAAAATACAATCTATAATATGATCCATGTACATAAAAAATATGAAAGGAGTAAATATTTTAAAATAATATCCGATCTCAATATTGTTATAAATAGCAAGCCCTAAATCATTAGAAAAAATGAAAAATATACTACAAATACACATTGTAAAAGCACAGGTAATCTTAAAAATCTTATTTGCTATATAATTAATTGCCTTATAATTTTTTTGAGCCACATATGTAGAAAATTCCGGTATCAAAAGCATACTATACGAATCGGTAAAAACAGTTGGAAAGGTTATAACGGGAAGGACCATACCGTTAATCATTCCATATTGTGAGAGAGCTCTACTACAAGAAATGCCTGACTTTTCAAGTTGAGTAGGAATTATTAACTGCTTTAAAGTAGATAGCCCAGAACGTATATATGATGTAACTGCTACAGGAAAAGCAATTTTTAAAATATTAATTCTTTGTCCAAATGAACGAATATATTCTAATTTCTTAAGTTTTATATCTATAATATATAAAATAAAAATCAATGTAAAAGAGCATATTTCTGAGATTACATCAGCCCAAATAAGTGAAATGCAAATCGCTTCTACGCCATTAGAAATATTTATTTTTAGTAATATTATTGTTGCAAATATTTTAATTGTAAATTCAAAAACTTGAGAAATAGCATTTTTATAGGCTTTTCGTATTGTTGTAAAATAACTGCTAATGCACGAAGACATTGCAATAAAAGGCAATCCGATGGCAATATAAAATAAAGGCCTAGAAGAAACCATATTATGCAAACATTTGCTTGTTATAAAATTAGAAAAAAGTAAAATCAGTCCACCTGCAGCTGTTCCTAACAATAAACTAAAAAATATGCAAGTACGTATTGCTTTTATGGCTTGTTGGTTTTTATTTAAGGCAAATTTTTCAGAAACAATTACGGTTACTGCAATATTTAATCCAGATGTTGCAACAGTTATGAAAAATAGATATACAGCCATAACTAAACTAAAAACGCCAACCGCTTCTGAGCCTATTTGATTTGATATGTATATATTAAAAATAAGTGCTGCAAATTTCATAAGTAATGATGCACTTGTTAGTATTGCTCCGTTTATTAGGAATAGTTTACTTTTTTGTCTCAAATAATTTCACCTCTTTAATGAATATGCAGAAATTTAAAAATAATAACTGACCACTAAGGCTAATGACTTTTTTAAAAAAAAGGTATATTATTGTAGAGTATTTGTGATATAATGCAATTACTAATAAAAATAATATAAAATTTATTTAAAGCAATTTTTGAAAATTTTATATTTTGAGAAAGGAAAAAAATATGAAAAAAGAAAAAATAGTCCAAGAGTTCAAGGACATAAAAGAACTAATATACAATTCAGCAAAAACATATGCAAACAATATAGCATTTGTAGTAAAACACCAAGAAGGCAAAAACAAAACATACGAAAATATAACTTATAAAATGCTTTTAGAACAAATAAACGCATTAGGTACTAAATTATATAGTATGGGATTAAAAAACAAAAGAATAGCCATTTTAGGACGAAATAGATATGAATGGGCATTAGGACACTTGACAAGTTTGTTAGGTGGGATAATATCAGTTCCATTAGACAAAGATTTACAAGTAGATGAACTAGAAAATTCATTAATAAGAAGTAAAGCAGATGCAATATATTTTGACGAAAAATACATAGAAAAAATAGAAGAAATAAAAAACAGAAACAATACAAATGTTAAAGAATATATTTGTATGTCAAAACTAGCAGGATATAAAGATATAAATACATTAAAAGATGAAGGACAAAAATTACTAGAAGAAGGAAACAAAGAATATATATCAGCAAAAATAGATGAAAATGCAATGAATATTTTGTTATTCACATCTGGAACAACATCAAAATCAAAAGCAGTAATGCTATCACAAAAAAATATTGCATCAAATGTATATGCAATGCAAAGAGTTGAAGACATTAGAAACATAGACTCAAATTTAGCATTTCTACCAATGCATCATATATTTGGTTCAACATGTCTAATCGTTATGTTAGCATGTGGTGCTAGGACATCATTCCCAGATGGATTAAGATATGTGGCACAAAACTTAAAAGAATATGAAGTATCTGTATTTGTTGGCGTACCACTATTGGTAGAAGCAATCTACAATAAAGTGGTAAAAGAAATTGATAAACAGGGAAAAACAAAACTTATAAAAAATGCTATAAGAGTTAGTAATTTCTTATTAAAATTCCATATAGATATCAGAAGAAAATTATTTAAACAGTTAATTGACCAATTAGGCGGAAAAATGAGATTTGTAATTTCAGGTGGAGCACCATTAGACCCTAAAATACAAAAAGGATTTATAGATTTAGGAATAAATGTAGCACAAGGATATGGTTTAACAGAAACATCGCCAGTTATTGCAGCAGAAAATATGTATAAATCAAGAACAGGTTCAATAGGAGTTCCAATGGAAAATGTGACTGTTGAAATTGTAAATAAAGACGATAACGGTATAGGGGAGTTGCGTGCAAAAGGGCCAAATGTAATGCTTGGCTATTATGAAAATGAAGAAGAAACAAATAATGTTCTTAAAGATGGTTGGTTCTATACCGGCGATTTGGGCTATATTGATAAAGATGGCTTTATTTTTATAACAGGTAGACAAAAGAATATGATTGTTCTTAAAAATGGTAAGAAAATCTTCCCAGAGGAAATAGAAACACTAGTTAATAGAATAGATTTAATAGATGAATGCATGGTATTTGGAATGCCTGACGAAGTTGATAAAAATGATGTTAAACTTTCTGTTAAGGTTGTTTATAATAAAGATGAAGTAAAACAAAAATATGGTGATATTTCTTTTGATGAGATTAGAGATATTATTTGGAATAGAATTAAGAATGAGGTTAATACTACTGTTCCTAGATATAAACATATTATGAATATGATTTTGACTGATAAGGAACTTATTAAGACTACTACTAAGAAGGTTAAACGTAATGAAGAACTAAAAGAAATTTTGAAAAAATAAAAAAGAAAATTCACGAATCCTAATAGAGAAATTCGTGAGTTTTCAAATTACAAGTTATTTAGTTAATTCCTGATATTCTTTGGAATCTTCACCATACAGGGCGATAACAAATGAAACTCTTTCTTCGTTAAGTGGAAGATATTTAGCTTTCATTCCATTTAAAATGATAAAAGCCTGCCAGAATTTTACCGTTCCTCTACCTAATAAGTGTGTAGGTCTTTCAAGAAATTCATTACTGAAAGCCTTAATATTTTTGGGATTTCTGTTAGTTAATGCAAATAAAAAGTTGTCTGATAATGCTTCAATAGGAACACCATCTAATACTGGAGTATTGTTTTCAATACACATTGCCCAGTAATATTCGGTTGTCCGATTTTTTTCAGGTGTTATTGACAAAAACTTATTTTCACCATGACAACTTCTGGCAAAGTATCTTGCACCCAAAGTGTAAAAATCTTGTGTTAATACATTTGGTTTTCTTTTAGCGACAGAATAGAACCAGCCATCAAGATAGTCAAAGCCTTCTCGTACATCTGATGGATTAGTCTCATAAATGTCATTAAAGTCATCCGCTTCGAATATTGCTAACATTGCACATGAGACCATTTCTTCATCGATATACTCAATTGGCATAAATTCGAAGTCATTGAGAGGTCCCTTTAATGCATAGAAATCCGTTGCGATGTGGTTTTTAAAGAACTGTTTGTTAAAGCGATCAGGATGTGATTTTACATAATCAACAATTTCTTCATGAACATTTGATGTATTGTACAAATCTTCTGCTAATGCATGAATAAAAAAGTCATCTAATAAAAACCGACCTGGTACATCCTGTAATCCAATTTTTCCTTCTTTTATGCTTCTCACATAATTTTGCATAAGAGGATTACGGACAGGGATTTTTTTGCCCTGAGTGTATCCTTTGTCTTTTACCATTTTTTCAAAGTTCTTATAAGCCTGTAATTTTGTTACTTTTTCCATGTTTTTTCCTCCTTATTTTATATACATGAAATTGATAAAAAATGGAGGATATAAAACATGGTGCCCTCCATAATTATTGTAAGGGCTACTTCTATATTTAAGTCCTATATATATTATACTATATTTTACATAAAACTACAATTTTTTTGATTTTTCAATATTTTTTATTTATTTTTTCCACTTGGATATGGCTTAGATATATTTGTTAGACCTGCTATATAATCTAAAGACGTATTATAATACTTGGCATAATAAATAAGGGTATCTAAAGGTATAATTCTTTCTTCTTTTTCATACCTAATATATGAATTTTTAGCAATATATCCAATTTTTGCACATTGTGCTTGTGTTAACTCGTGATCTTCTCTTAAATCCTTTAATCTTAACATTTTTATCACTCCCAGTGCTATTATATAAAATACTCCATTTGGTGTTGACTTTTTACTCCATATGGTGTATTATACTTTTGTACCCCAAATGGAGCATAAATATAAGAAAAGGAGAAAACAAATGAAGAAATTTATAATAGTAAAATGTGAGAAAAAAGAGATGGGAATAACTATGATAGCACTTGTAATAACAATTATTATATTATTGCTATTGGCAGGGATTACAATAGCGAATTTGAATGGTGAAAATGGCTTGCTTTCAAAGGCAAAACAGTCAAAAGAGAAATATTCAATAGCTGAAGCAAAGGAAAAATTAGAATTGGCAATAACCAATTTGCAAATAGAACAGGAAGGAAAAGGGGAACAATTAACTAAAGAAGTGCTACCTAATATAAACAATAAAGAAATAGACATACGAAGTGTTAATGATTTTCCGATTGAGGCTATATGTAATAATTATAAATTTTATATCAAGTCGGATTTTACAGTAGAATATGTTGGGGAAGCAAATGAGACAATTGTGACATATACAACAGAACCAGAAGGATATACAAATAAAGATAATATAAAAGTTTTGATAACTATAAAAAATTCTAATGGAATAAAGAATATTCAAAAACCTAATGATGAAAATTTAATAACTACTTATGGAAAAAAGAAAGTTTCTATAGATTATGAAGTTACTTCTAATGGGATATATACATTTAAAATTATTGATGTTGACGGAAAAGAGATATCTAAAGATATAGTTATTAACAAAATTGATAGAATTGCTCCTAAAGATTTTACAATTAGTATTGAGAAGAAGACTGATAATGGTTTTGTAATATCTGCAAATGCTGATGATGGCGATAAAACAGATTCTAATTGTAAAAGTGGTATAGATCATTATGAATATTATGTTGTAGATGTAAATGGTAACGAAGTGAAATATAATACAAATGAGATTACAGATTTGGTAACTGGAGATTATAAAATATATGTTATTGTTTATGATAAAGCTGGTAATTTTAAAAAATCAAAAGTTGTTGAATCAAATTTTGTAAAAAGGTATATGTGGAATTTAGGAGTACAAAATAGTGAAATGACAGTTGCTTCTGGAACTCCGGTATATAAAGGCAATGAAGAAGGAGTATATTTGGAAAATGCTTCATTGAAAATGAATCATAAATTGAATTCAAAATACACATTACTTATAGAAACAAAGGATATTGTATTAAATTCTACAATATATGCACAGTATGGTATGATTGCTGGATATGGGTATGGCGATGCTGGTGTTGGTAGTACTGCATTGGGAATTTTTGAGTTTAGCAATAAATATTTAGGTGCAATGTCAGGTTCAGGTGATAGTATGACTGTTTATGGTAATTTTAATGATTGGTATATTCCAGGTCAATGGAATATTTTAGCAATAAGATATAATGGAAAAGAGTTTTCTTTTTGGATAAATGGTGAGAAGAAAGGATTTAGTAGCAGTTCAACATTAAAGGGAGATATATTGTATATTGGTGGTTTTTCAAATGCAGGAACATCCTCAGCAGGAGTAAATTGGGGGTATGCAGATGGATATTATAGAAATTTAGCAATATATGATGGTGCTTTATCTGACGAAGAATTGACAAATTATGAATTTTAAAAATATTGTAAAAAAACTGTACCTAATATCAGGCACAGTTTTTTACAATATTATAGGCTGAATTTGTTTTCCATCTAAAGCAGACTCAATAGTCTTTATAAGATAATCAAAATCAAAAACAACAGAACGTGGCTTAGTAATAGGATTATCTTGTCTAAAAGGAACGAAATAATAATTTTTTCTATTAAGTAAAGTACCAATATTAGAAGCATTGCCACTTAAAGCATTATTAGTAGAAACAGCAATAACAACTGGTAAATTATTTCTTAAATGAGATTTTACAGCCATAGTAGCAGGAGTATCAATAATATCGTTTGCAAGTTTAGACATTGTATTACCAGAACAAGGAGCAACTACCATAATATCTGTTAAATGTTTAGGACCGATTGGTTCCGCTTCTTGTATAGTATGAATAATCTTTTTGTTTGTAATTTCTTCAATTTCATTTATATAATCTTCGGCTTTTCCAAATTTAGTATCTAAGTTGTAAGCATTATAAGACATAATTGGAATAACCTCAGCACCCATTTTAACTAATTCTTTTATTTTAGGAATTGTTTTACTAAAAGTACAGAATGAACCTGTTAAAACAAATCCTATTTTTTTATGTTCCAATTCCAAAATCTACAAAACCTCCTTTCATTCGACATTTATATATTATATGAAATTTTATTTGTTTTTGTGGTAATAATATGTTATAATTTCAAAAAAAGGTATTTATAGGGACGTTCCTTGCAAAATATAATTATTAAAATCTTGAGTAAGTAAAACTTTAAAGAGTGTCCCTTTTTCCCTTTAAAAAGGGATTTTAAGGAACGTCCCTAAATCCCACAATTCAAACATAAAATGCAAAAGAAAGGATGATAAATATGGAAGAAAAATATAACTGGAATTTAAAAGATATCTTCGAAAACGAAGAACAATTCAAAAAAGAAAAAGGAGAAATAGCAGACATATTAGAAAAAATTAAAACATATCAAGGGATACTATGTAATACATCAGACAACTTATATAATTGTTATAAACTATATGAGCAAGCACTAGAAAAATTTGAAAAAGTATATGCATGTGGAATGCTAAAATATCACTTAGATATGTCAAATCAAGATGGAATAAAAATATTTAAAGAAGTAGAAGGAATTGGAACAGAATTTAGTGTTGCAACATCATTTATGACACCAGAAATAACATATGCAGATGAAAACACAATAAAAGAGTATATCAAAGAAGAAAGATTTAAAGGATATGAAAGAGATATTAAGGATATACTTAATGAGAAAAAACATGTACTAAGTAAAGAAGAGGAAAATATACTTGCTAACTTTTCAGAAATAATATCAGCTCCAGAAAATACATTTGATACACTAACAAATGCAGAGTTTAAATTTGGAACTTTAATAGATGAAAATGGTAAAGAAGTAGAAATGACAGATAGTACATATACATTATTTCTAAAAAATAAAGATAGAAATGTAAGAAAACAAGCTTTTAATTTAATGTACAAAAAATATAGTGAGTTTATAAATACAATTACAGAAATGTATATTTCAAATGTAAAAGCAAAAGCTACAACTGCAAAGTTAAGAAAATACAATTCAAGTTTAGAGGAAGCTGTTGAACATGATGATGCAAGTCTTAAAGTATATGAAAGCTTAATAGAAGCTATAGATGAAGATATTTCAGTAAATTATGATTTTATAAAATTAAAGAAACAAATGTTAAAATTAGATGAGATGCATATGTATGATTTATATGTAAATCCATGTGAACAAGGAAAAAATGAAATAACATTTGAAGATGCAAAACAAGAAGTATTAAATGCATTACAAATATTAGGTAAAGAGTATATAAACAAGTTAGAAGAGGCTTTTGATAATAGATGGATAGATGTATATGCAAAGCCAAATAAAAGAGGTGGAGCATATAGTATGGGAGTATATGGAGTACATCCATTTGTATTGACTAATTTTGTAAATAGTAAGAGAGATATAAGCACTATTGCACATGAGTTAGGCCATAGTATGCATTCATATTATTCAAATAGAGAACAAAATGTTATAAATGCTGATTATACAATAATGGTTGCAGAAGTAGCATCAACTGTTAATGAAATATTATTAAGTGATTATCAAATCAAAAATGAAAAAGATAATAAGAAAAAAGCAGAACTAATATATGAATTATTAGAAAATATGAGAGCTACATTTTTTAGACAAGCTATGTTTGCTGAATTTGAAAAAATTGTTCATGAAAAAGTTGAAAATAATGTTATGCTTTCAGCTGATGATTTAAATGATATATATTATAAATTAAACCAAAAATACTTTGGAAATGATATTGTTATTGATGAACAAATCAAATATGAATGGGCTAGAATTCCTCATTTTTATAGTGATTTTTATGTATATAAATATTCTACAGGAGTTTCTGCTGCTATAGCTATTGCAACTAAAATTTTGAATAAAGAACCAAGTTTTGTTGAAAGATATATAGAAATGCTAAAACAAGGATGTTCTAAAAAATCAATTGATTTGCTTAAAATGGTTGATGTAGATTTAGAAAGCAAAGATACATATAAGAGTGCTATAGAATTTTATAATAAGAAGATAAAAGAACTAAAAAATTTATTATAAAATATAATGGAGTGAAAATAAGTTATGAAAGAAAATGAAATAAAAAATAAAGTTGAAAAAGGCAGTAAAGAAGCTGAAATAAAAAATACAGTAAAAAAAAGCAATAAAGAAGCGGAAATAAATAATAAATCAGAACAAATAAAGAATAAAACAATAGAACAAAAGAAAAAACTTACAATTATGGGGTTGTCTGTATGGAGAATATTGGCATACTTCATAATATATAGTGTAGTAGGATATATAATAGAAACAATATTTGGAATAATTACAAAAGGAACATGGGAAAGTAGACAGAGCTTTTTATATGGACCATTTTGCGCAATATATGGACTTGGAGCAGCAATAATGATAATGTTCTTACATAAATATTCAAAAAACTATACCCGACTATTCATTGGAGGTTTTATAGTTGGTTCAATTGTTGAATATCTGGTTAGTTGGATAGGTGAGATGTTATTAGGTGTAAAATGGTGGGACTATTCAGACATGCCACTTAATATAAATGGAAGAATATGTGTTTATTTTTCAATATTTTGGGGATTTTTAGCATTATACCTAATTGCATCATTTAATCCTAGAATAGACAGACTAATAAATTGGATAAAAAGCAAACTTTCTGTTAAAGCATTAAAAGTGCTTACAACAACTGTTATAATATTGTTACTTATTGATTGTATTGCAACAGGAATAGCATTATCAGTCTTCTTAGTAAGAATGGTACATAATTATGATTTAAATGTACCAAACAAAGAAATAATTGCACAAAAAAATGAAAGAAAGGACTTTGTGTATCATGTTGGCGGATATGATGATTGTACAGAAGCACTGGTTATTTTATGCATGGGTATGGAACAAGTTGATGTGAATCAACAAAAATATATGCTTTTCAAGCTGGAAAAAGGAAAGATACAAGATGGATTAGTAACAATTACAATGCCGGATGAGCAAGGGAGTTACGATTTGACAGGATGGATTATTAAGAATCCATTTTCAGAAGAAAAAACAGAAATCAATTCAGTGAGTGATACGTG
>ENA-OROH01003105-OROH01003105.1-human-gut-metagenome-genome-assembly--contig:-NODE-3105-length-11472-cov-2.853552_pt1 | contig 11472 bp, 21 predicted proteins | sample MGYA00242125_ERZ509042 | MGnify/ENA primary metagenome ERZ509042 (study PRJEB26280, sample SAMEA2338738) | human gut metagenome | biome: human gut; feature: human-associated habitat; material: faeces... | reverse complement strand
CGCTCAATGAGTTTTCGCTCTCCGATTATGCGAAACGGTTGATTTTCGACAGTTTCCGTAAGATGATCGGGGCGGATTCTCGGGGCGATATAGACGGTGAGCGGTACGAGCTCGAATGGGGCAGTTATCACATTACGGCCGTACACCATTACGAGGCCAGCGAAAAAAGGGGAGGAGACAGCTATATGGGTTTCTGCGAGACCTATGTCGAGGTTGCCCGGGATTCGATAGAAATCGTCGAGGTGTGGGATACGGTGTATGGCTGCAATCGCCCGACGCTGCCGGGCATTCTGAATAAGTTTTACGAACGGAAAAAACTCTATTGACTATGACACGAATCGAGTACGCCATTAACGGCAAGTTTGCCGGGGCCGATATGGTAAACCGGGTATTGACCCCTGCGGAAATCGAGAAGTATATTCGCCGGGCCCTCCGGGAAATGGGGTCCGACATGAAGCACAACGTAACATTCGAATAGCTATGTGTGAGATCAAGAACATGACGGAGCAGCAGCGGGCCGCCCTTTCTCGCCCTCTGCCCGCAGAGGCTGTGTCTCCGCATCCGACAAAGAAGTTTCTTTCGTCCATCAAGTCGATATACGTTACCGAGCGGCTCAATGAAGTTTTCGGAACGGGCAAATGGAGGACAGAGACAGAGGTCGTCGATAAAGACGGCAAGATGGTCGTCGTGAAGCTGAAATTTTCCATCCCCGAATATGAAATATACTACGAGTGCTACGGAGGCAACGACAACTCCGACCTGGGGGATGCCTACAAAGGGGCCACGACCGACGCTATCACGAAGGTCGCCTCGTGGCTCGGAATCGGTGCCGAAGTATTCAAAGGAAAGGCAGACACAACGGATACGCTCCGGTCCGCGCCTAAGTCGATGCCCCAGCAGGCGCCCGCGAAGGCCAAGAACCGCATTACTATGGATATGATCGAGGACAAGACCAAATGCAACAAGCTCCTCGAACGTATCTATGGATTCTACATCAACGACGGATACCCGCCGGAGTGGGATGCAGGCGCCCGGCTCCTCAAATCCTACGATGCGGATGCCGAAGTCGTAGATCGGTTCTCCGAGCTTTTCGAATCATACAGACAGGCACGATTGAATATCAAATGACATGGAGACACAGGCAATATTGCTTCGGGAGATCAGACCTGTATCGGAGATAGCGGATATGGCTATTTCCGCTGTGGTGAACGGAGAGGTCGATCCCATTACGGCGCATATCAATATGAGCCGTGTGGAAGCTGCTATCGCGCAGTTTAAGAGTAACCCGCAGGTCCGCGACATCACGCTGCGGGAGCTTTCGAAGTACGGAAAATCGCACGTATTCGGCGATTGTCGTCTGGAGGAGGCCGAATCGGGCGTGAAATACGATTATTCGACGTGCGGCGACAGCCGGCTGGCAGAAATGTACAAGACGCTGGAGGCGGTCAAGGCCGACATCAGGGAGCGGGAGGCAATGCTCAAATCGCTGCCGGCGTCCGGCATGGCCGATCCGGAGACGGGAGAGATGGTTTATCCGCCCGCCCGCAGCAGCAGGACGATCATTAAAACAACTTTCAAAAAACAATAGTTATGGCAGATTTAATCAACGTATCGTTGTGCCTTACGGATATTCCGAAGGACAAAATCAAGGTAGGCAAGAACGGCAAAAAGTATCTTTCGGTTATGGTGTCGGAGCTTCAACACCCGGACGCCTACGAAAATACGCACTGCGTGTTCATACGTCAGGACAAGGAAGAACGCGAGTGCAAGGACCCGAAGACGTATATCGGAAAAGGCAAGGCGGTAGTTTTCGATAAGGCTCCGACGCCTGCCGAGGTGAACGATCTGCCCTTCTGATGATTCGTGCGTATGGTTTACGATCTGAATACGGACATCGACCGCGAACGGTTCAAGCGACGCGTGTCGGCTTTGTACGAACGTCGGGCGCTTGTCGAGTGTTCGGAACGTAACCCGCAACGCTCGGGGAGACAAAACCGCTATCTGCACGCCATATTGGGCGAATTTGCCATGCAGACCGGGAATACGATGGAATACGTCAAAAGGGAGTATTTCAAACGGTCGTGCAATCCGGAACTGTTCGTGCGGACTGCATACGACAAGCTGGCGAATCGGGATGTGGAGAGGTTGCGGTCGAGCCGGGACCTCAATACCGGGGAGATGACCACGGCGATCGAGCGGTTCCGCAACTGGGCGGCCGCAGAGGCCGGCATCGATCTCCCTGCGCCCGACGACCTGCAATGGATAGAATACATCGAACGGGAAATGCAACATAAAAAGGCATGGTTATGATATGGCGAACAATAAGACCGGACTGAATTACTACAACGTCGATACGGATCGGTATATGGATATTCGTATCCGGCGGCTTGTAAAGAATCACGGATGCAGGGGGCTTGCTGTTTACGACTATCTGCTTTGCGAAGTGTACCGGGTACAAGGCTGTTTTGCTGTGTGGGATGAAAGTACTGCCTTCAACGTAGCCGAATACCTCGGGCTGAAGGAATCGAATGTTTCGGAGATTGTGAGATACTGCGGTGCGGTGGGTCTTTTTGACAAAGAACTGCTCTCTCGTGGGATCATCACGTCGGCATCCATCCAACGGCGATACCTCGAAATGTGTAGTCGGGCAAAACGCAGGATAATCCATATTCCCGAGATTTGTCGGATTGTTCCGGAACAATCCGACATTATTCCGGAACAATCGCAGATTGTTCCGGAAGTTTGCGGTAAAAGAAAAAAAGAAAGAAATATATCTACTACTACAACCGCGCGCGAAGATTCGGATAATTCCGAGGATTCGGTAAAGGACATTTCGCCGACCCCCGAAAAAGGTTGCGCGGAAAAAGCACCCCCGGCGCCGCTGCCCGACGGTACGGTCGAATACGTCCCGATCGCAGAGGTAGCGGCGTGGATGAAGGCGCAGACGCAATGGATCGAGGCGTTGTGCATGAACAACCACCTCGATCCCGAGTTCGTGACGCGTAAGATCGACGAGTTCGCGGCGCATTGCGCCGACAACGGAGAGACGGCCAAGGAGAAGCGCGATTGTATGCGTCATTTCAACAACTGGCTGCGGAAGATCCGCCAACCGGCGCCGGACGTCGTGGTACGATCCCGGTGCATCACGGGAGGCTCCCGGCATCCGTCGGCCACATTCGACAACAACCAACACTACGAGAAATTCTGACCATGAACTACGAAGAGGTATTGAAGCAGTTGCGCAGCGTCGGGAACCCCGTGCCGTCGTCCCGGTTCCAGGTAGCGATACCCGATGCCCGCGAGGAGCTGCACAAGGCCATGACGGTCGTATTGTCCTCTATGGGCGAGCGTCTGCAATGGCTTCCCGAGTACGACGAGGTGGCCGAATGGCTGGCCGGCAACAAGGGCAAAGGGCTGTTTCTGTACGGCAACTGCGGGCGCGGAAAGTCGCTGCTCGTCAGATATGCGATCCCGATGCTGTTTCGCGGCTTCTGCCAGCGGATCATTACCGTTGTGGACTGCGGGGCCAACCAGCACAACATCGACGAAATCTTGCGGCATAAATTCATTGCGCTCGACGACATCGGCACGGAGGTCGATCGAAAAGACTACGGGACCTTACGCAACGTCGTCGTCGAGGCGATCAACAAAGCGCAGGACGATCCGGGCGTGATGCTCGTCATGTCGTCGAATCTTTCCGGCGACGCGATCCGGGACCGATACGGCGACCGGATACTCGACCGCATAAAGTACTTATGCCAGCGGGTGGCGTTCAACGGCAAAAGTTTGAGGAAATGACCTACATCGGAATAGACCCGGGCAAGCGCACGGGATTCGCCGTGTGGCAACGGGATGCCAAATACCTCGCGGAAGTGGATACGATGTCCATCACGCAGGCTATGGAGCGGATTAGGATGATGGCGGCCGTCTTGGGCAAGGACAATATCCGTCTGTTCATCGAGGATGCCCGGAAACGAACGTGGTTCGGGACCAAAGGCCGAGAGGTGCTGAAAGGCGCCGGGAGTATCTGCCGGGACAGCACGATCTGGCAGGACTGGTGCGAGGAGCAAGGTTTTGTGTATCAAATGATCGCTCCTCGGTACAATACTACGAAATTGACCGCTGTGCAGTTCAGGACGCTCACCGGCTGGCAGGGCCGGACAACCGAACACGGCCGTGATGCCGCGTGTCTTGTTTTCGGACGGTGATTTCAGCAATGGACACGTGGAATTGAAGTATGGATGCAAAAGAGTTTTTCGGCAGAGTGGAACGGATGCGCAAGGCGCAGAAGGAGTATTTCCGTACCCGTTCGGGGCGGGCTTTGACTGAGAGCAAACGGTTGGAGCGGGAAATAGACGCCGAAATCGAACGAGTGAACCGGATCCTTTCCGAACGCCGTAATCCGAAGATCGAATTTTAAGAGACAAACGATCATGAACCACATCGAATTATTTAACGACCACTTTCAGAATTTCAAGTCTTACGGCATCCCCAAGGCGCAGCTCATCATCGCCGATGTCCCGTATAACCTCGGATCGAATGCCTACGCGAGCAATCCGGCCTGGTATATCGACGGGGATAACCGCAACGGCGAGAGTGCGCTGGCCGGGAAGCAGTTTTTCGATACGGACAGGGATTTCCGCCCTGCGGAGTTCATGCACTTCTGTTCTCAGATGCTGCGCAAGGATAAACCCGTCAAAGATGAAAAATCCGAGGGAGAGGGCAAGCGGAAAGGCGGTGCGGCGTGCATGATCCTTTTCTGCCCGTTCGAACAGATGCACTATTACATCGAACTGGGGCAGCGCTACGGGCTGAAACGCTACATCCCGCTCGTGTTCCGCAAGGATTTCTCCGCGCAGGTTCTGAAGGCCAACATGAAAGTAGTCGGCAACTGCGAATACGGATTGATCCTCTACCGAGACCGTCTTCCGAAGTTCAACAATGGCGGGAGGATGATATTCAACTGCTTCGACTGGGTGAGAGATACTGATACACCGAAGATCCATCCGACGCAAAAGCCTGTTCCGTTGCTCGAACGGCTGATCGAACTGTTCAGCGACAAGGGAGATGTCGTTATCGACCCGTGCGCCGGAAGCGGAACGACCTTGCGGGCTGCGGCACAATGCGGACGTCGGGCTTACGGGTTCGAGATCAAAAAAGATTTCTATAACGATGCGAAAAAGTATGTCCTTTCCCGGATACAACCTAATTTGTTTTGACGATGAAAGTACTTGTCACCTTTTCCGGCGGTAAAGACAGCCTTGCAGCGCTGTTGTGGACACGTGAGCATATCACCAAGAATTTCACGACGGTGTTCTGCGACACGGGATGGGAACACCCGCTGACTTACGAATACATCCACCGTGTCGCCGACAAGCTGCACCTCGACCTGGTAACACTCAAATCGAAGAAGTACGACGGGATGGTCGATCTTGCGCGGCAGAAAAAGCGCTGGCCCTCGACGCGGGCACGGTTTTGCACAATAGAACTCAAAACCAATCCCACGATCGACTATGTGCTGGACGAGGTTCGCGACAATATACTGATGATTCAGGGCATCCGCGGAGCAGAATCTCCGGCCCGTGCGAAGATGTCGGCCCAATGCACGTATTTCAAATATTATTTCGAGCCATACGGTTACGATAAGGCGGGCAAACCGAAAAAGCATACCTACCGGAGCAAGGATGTTAGGGCATTCCGGGCGCAGTTCGCCGACGATCTGTTACGACCTGTATTCGACTGGTCGGCACAGCAGGTGATAGATTATATCCTCGCCGCAGGGTTAGAGCCGAATCCGCTCTACCGGATGGGATACAAGCGTGTCGGATGTTGGCCGTGCGTGATGGCGAATCAGCAGGATATACTGAACATTGCCCGGCAGAATCCGGAGCGGATAGACTACATCGCCCAGATTGAGCAGGAATTACAATGCGGAGACCGGCTGCGTTCGGAGTTTTTCGGGCCGGACAAGATACCGTCCCATGCAATCACCAACGGCGAGAAATACCCGACGATCCGTGATGTCGTGCGCTATGTCGAGTGGCAGAACGCCACGGGTAGTTTGTTCGACGACGACACGGCGACAAGCTGTATGAGTTATTACGGATTATGCGAGTGACCCACGCATCTCTTTTCAGCGGCATCGGCGGCTTCGATCTGGCGGCCGAGTGGGCGGGTTGGACGAACGCCTTCAACTGCGAAATAGATTCGTTTTGCCGCAAAGTGCTGAAATATCATTTCCCCGATGCAGAACAATATGAAGACATTAAAAAATCAGATTTCAGCAAGTGGCGGGACCGTATCGACGTGCTTACCGGAGGTTTCCCCTGTCAACCGTTCTCGCTCGCAGGAAAACGCAAAGGAACCGATGACGACCGCTACCTGTGGCCCGCGATGCTCGGTGTCATTCGGACTGTTCGCCCGCAATGGGTCGTTGGAGAAAACGTTTACGGCATCGTTAATTGGTCGGACGGGCTGGTCTTCGACACGGTGTGTTCTGACCTGGAGACGGCAGGATACGAGGTGCAGCCGTACATTATACCGGCTTGCGGTGTCGGCGCTCCCCACCGCAGAGACCGGGTGTGGTTCGTGGCGCATTATAGCGGAGAGGAATTACGGACTTTTGCCCACCGTGCAGACACAAGGATTGAAACGATGCGAGAAGGGAAAGACAGTCTTTATGCCGATGAATTTGTTGCCCACGCCGACGTTCAACGATTCGAGAAATGTAACGCTTCCGAAAAGTCAAGCCAAACGCAAGAGCGGCTTGCCCAAAACGGCAATGAAAAGCGACGAATACTTGACTGGAGCAGGTTCCCGACTGAATCCCCTGTATGTGACAGAGATGATGGGTTTCCCGGTGAACTGGCTGGTCTCTCCTTTCCTGCGTGGTGCAGAGAATCGATCAAAGCCTGCGGAAACGCCATAGTCCCGCAGGTGGCGTTGCAGATATTCAAGACGATAGAAGAATACGAAACAAAACAACTGAGATGAAAGAGCAAGTTACAAGCATCGAGCAGTCGAAGCTATTGATTGAGTTAAGCGTGCCGGTGGAGAAGGCCAGCATGGTATGGGAGACTATATCCCTTGTGCATAATCCGACATTGTTGATATGGGAAGCAAATACGGATATGAAATATTGGCAGGTAGATAATCTCGGCTATGTCCCCGCCTTCACGATCGCGGACCTGATCGACATGTTACCGATCACTTGCGGCGATTTACATATTCACATAGAGGAGATTACAAATAGCCACAAATTTATCTATTATGAAGGGCGAGAGGATATACAGCGTGGCAATCATGCCTATTTACAGACAGTTTTATTTGTAGAAAATTCACTCGTCGAATCTTGTGTGAAGGCGATAGAATGGGTTGTATCAAATAATTATACGTTGAACATATAAAACATAACAAGGGAATGAGAACAATTGAATTCCGAGGCAGGGGCTTCGACAGTATTAAATGGGAGTATGGCGACCTGTTGCAGTACGATGATGGGGATGTTTGTATTGGAGTGCACAGTAAAAATTACACAGATGACTGATTTAATGCAGGCTTATATCGCCATATCGTGTCGGTCGATGAAGATACCGTCGGCCAGTTCACGGGGCTGAAAGACAAGAACGGCAAGGGTGTTTATGAAGGGGATATATTCAAAGATAGTAGCGGAGTTTTGCGATCTATATTCCGAGTTCCCGGCGGCCTTGCTTTTGAGGATAATCCTGTGGCGTTCGGATATGACCATAGGGCCCCCGTATATCCATATTCGCCCTTGGCTGAGAGCCAAAACGAGGCATGGATTTCTCAATGTTGCGAAGTGATTGGTAACATCCACGACAACCCGGAACTACTGAAAGGAGGTGAGCAATGAAAAGCGAAAGAGCAAAACGGTTTATCGACGACACGTCGATAATCATAGAAGCTGATGGCAATAGAGTAATATCCAAATCGACAGTAGTAGGTATTTGGAATGCTTACATAGCGATAGAACTTGCCGAGCAGGATGCTGAGCTGCGGCTGCGTAAGAAAGCACATAAGATTATCAAGGAAATGATGGAAGGCGTTTTTCAAGGCAATATGCCCCAAAATATAGCCGACGAATTTAGCCAAAAACTGAACGAGGAATGAAAAAGATTATGTTCAACGACCGCTACGGCTTGACGCAGGCGGTGATCGAAGGTCGAAAGACCATGACGAGGCGGATGATCTCGGGAGGCCAGTTATTGCCGGAAGACCGTATCGAAGACGCCAGCATCTGTCCTGACGGCTTTGTCAGCATTATCGCCAATGGCGGGGAGAGCCTTATGGAGGTAAAATACCACTACAAGGTCGGCGAGATCGTGGCCGTGGCGCAGAATTACAGTTCATTTTACAATATTTTAGACGATACGAGGCCGATTCCAGAAGGTGCTGGATGGAACAATAAAATGTTTGTCCGAGCAGATTTGATGCCCCACCAAATACGAATCACCGGAATCAAGTGCGAGAGGTTGCAAGATATTTCGGACGCTGATTGCCTGAAGGAGGGGATTTTCGTTAACGAGTATTTCGGCAATGGCAAAAAATGCCATCATTACGGGTTCGATGGCTTTTTCAATGGAACCGAAGGATGGTTTGCCCGAGGATGGTTCGACACTCCCCGCGAAGCCTTCGCTTCGCTGATCGACAAGGTTTCCGGTCGGGGAACATGGGACGGTAATCCGTGGGTCGTGGCATACGAGTTCGAATTGGTGAAATGACGGGATATGGCAATATTCAGAGTAAGCAGAGAGGAATGCGTGTGTTGCGTAGGACGGCGTATTGTAAGGCGTCGGCGATATTGGGACGTGTGTCTGTTCGGGCGTTGGTTCGAACTATTCAGAAAGATAGGAAAGTGCAAATTTTGCACAGTGGAATTTGAAAAATAGCGAGATTCTCGCAAAACCTCGAAATATTTATGGAAGGAGCAGTATTGTTTAATATGTCATATCTCTACCTTTCGGGCGATCCTGACTTCCATTCAACTATGGTCGAAGCAGGATTAAGGAGAGGCCATCCCATGTTATTAGGGATGCGAAACAAAGCGATAATAGCGAACTACCATGAGTATTGGCTCGTAGATTACGACGATGCAATAGAATTTATGGAAAAACATTGTCTAATCCCCTGCTATTCCGTGGAAGACTTTGTAACATCGATAAAGAAGATAAGACATGAAAACTATTGAAGAACGGGCAAAACAATACGCGCGAAAAGTATGGCACGGTAGGGTCAGAGATTTTGTCAGCCACAAGAAAGCAACTGAATTGGATTTCATCGCTGGCGCACAATCCGAACAGAAAGAATTGACCCGCTGGCGCGACCCAAAAAAGGAGCAGCCGGAAGATGGGGCAACCGTATTGGGGAAAACGTCTGATCCGAAACAACCTCTCGCGATCATGAAATACTACAATAAGATATGGTGGATATGGGCACATCCCTGCTGGGCCGGCCCTTCAGGTGAAGTTATCGCGTGGCGTCCGATTTGCGATTGACACTAATTGGTTTAACACAAAGGATGTTGCCTCTATTTCGGTAAGCTATGCAGGCTTAGATTGAAAGACTGAAAGAATAAGAATGAATCGACGATTTGAAGTAAAAATTGATGTTCCGGAGGGATGTCGATTAATTGGATGCAAATCGGACGGCGATACAGCGATCATTGTTTTTGAAGATTGTGGTGATCCCGAAATCCGACCAATCGGTTTTTGTCGAGAACATTCCGGAGAAGTGTCAGATGATTCCGATGAAGAATAAAAAAGAGGCAATCCCGAAGAATCACCCCTGACACCAAGAACAAAGGTAATGATTTATTCGGATTTGCAAATGGGGCGGGAACAAAAGGAAAAGCGTCGGGGAGGAGCACGGGATGATTCCGAAATATATATCAGCTACACCCGAGATCGGTTGCTCAGAATGATTGTCTGCCGGGAAGCGAAGATGGGCGTGATTTATGCGCATGATTTTGTTTACCGGTTCAAGGGGCAAAAGTCTTTACCGCTCTTGTGGCGGAAAATCAAGAAAATAATCAGGACGCATATTGACGGATGGCAGCAGGAGCTGCCTTTATTTTAATGAAATTATGGGAAACGAACCGTTATTCAATCCTCAGGGGGCGATTATTGTCTATCAGATGACAGAGGAGCAGTTAAAGGAGTTCGCCTATCGGGTTGTAGAAGAAACGCGCGATAGTGTAGCGGAAGAGCTTCATCGACGGGTCGCATCGGCGATGGGGAATCGAGTTGAGTATTGTTCGATGGAGGAGGCCTGCGCAATCACAGGAAAAAGTCGTCAGACGCTTTATGCTTGGGTAAAGAAAGGGCGTCTGCATCCCGAATATAATGGGAATAAAATACTATTTTTGCGAAAGGAAGTTGCAAAGGAAGCAGGGATATAATCCCCGTTTTGCAATTATCTCGCCAATGTCTCGCCGATTTTGGCTACTAAAAAGAGTGTTATTTGCTTATTATTAGCAAGTAACGCTCTTTTGTTAGTGATTCCGTTGGGATTCGAACCCAAGACCCACAGCTTAGAAGGCTGTTGCTCTATCCAACTGAGCTACGGAACCGACGCTCGCATCGTCGTCGCGGCGCGATGCAGGTGCAAAAGTACGAAATTTCGGGGCTTCTGCAAACTTAATCGTCCGATTTTCCGCTTTTCGGGACGCGGTTTCGGTCTGCGGACTTTTCGTCTGCGGATTCCGCCGGGGGCCGGCGGCGGAGAATCCGGTTCGCGCAATTGCTTTCCGAGGCGGCTATCGCAGCACATAGGGGACCTCGGAAAGGAGGACCTTCCTTTCGTTCTTGCGGAACTCCCGGGCCTTGTGGTACAGCATGGACTCGAGCGCGCTCCGGGAAAGTGCCTGGTTCGTGCACGGGCCGATGACGAAGTGCCGGATGACCTTCAGCGGCAACTCGATCTCGTAGTAGGGGAGGATCAGCCCGTTCCGTTCGCGGAACTGTTTGGGCAGGTCGGGCCGGTCGTCGAAGACCAGTCTCCACTCCCGTTCGGCGGCATAATAGCGGTTCTTGACATGGCTGTACTTGTCGTGCAGGAAGTCGTAGTCGGCATAGCATACCGAACAGCCTCCGTCCTCCCGCGGGCGGATCGCTTCGTAGGCCCGCGCCATGTCCTCGTCGGAGAACATCTCCGCGAACTCCCCGCCGGTCCTGTAAGCCATTTTCAGGAAATGGCAGTAGGGGTATTCCGCCGCCGCCCGCGCGAACTCCTCCGTGTCGAATCCGATCGCTACGCCCTGGCCGTTGTTGCCGTACGCGACCCACATCGGCAGCGAGTCGGCGTGTTCGGAGAGCGAGAAGGCGTAGAAGGTCTGCCGGTTCAGGTTCAGTGCGGTGAATGCGAACGGCATGTATCCGGATTTGTCCGGAAGATCGTGTGCGGACTGGTAACGCAGGAATGCCTCGTGGAGGCATTACCGGAAGAAGACCCCCT
>ENA-OROH01003104-OROH01003104.1-human-gut-metagenome-genome-assembly--contig:-NODE-3104-length-11472-cov-3.136814_pt1 | contig 11472 bp, 13 predicted proteins | sample MGYA00242125_ERZ509042 | MGnify/ENA primary metagenome ERZ509042 (study PRJEB26280, sample SAMEA2338738) | human gut metagenome | biome: human gut; feature: human-associated habitat; material: faeces... | reverse complement strand
ATGGCAAGCAACAAGTCTTCCAACAGCAACAAGATCATGGTTCCCCAGGCCCGCGCCGCAATGAACAAGTTCAAGATGGAAGCGGCCAACGAGGTTGATGTGTAAAGGCCACAAAAGAAAATAACAACATACACAGCTGGAAACACTCATTTACATAAGAGCCTGCCATGAAAGCAGGCTCTTTTTTCATGCCTTTTTCCAGCGTTAAGGAGGAAAATCGACATGGCGGAGAGTATGATATATGATTATTACTACGGAGACGAAAGCAGTCAATTTTCTTTTTACCGCATCCCCCGCCAGCTTGTCACCGGGCAGCAGTTCAAGAAAATATCCACTGACGCGAAGCTGCTGTATGGCCTCCTGCTTGACCGAATGGGCCTGTCAGCGCGGAACCGTTGGTACGATGACGCTGGCAGGGTCTATATCTTTTATACATTGGATGAGGTACAAGAGGACTTAAATTGTGGTCACGAAAAGGCTGTCAAATTATTGTCCGAACTGGATACAGATAAAGGTTGCGGTCTGATCGAGCGAGTAAAGCAAGGCCAAGGCAGACCAACAAAAATCTATGTCAAACGCTTTACTACCCGCCGTATTCCTGCTGAAACCCCTGCACCGCAGGAGATTCCCAGACTTCCGAAAATCGGAAGTCAAGAAGTCGGAAAATCAGAAGTCAAGTGTTCTGATAATCCGAAGTCAAGACTTCCGTTTTTCCGAAGTGCAGACTTCGGAAAAACAGACGGTAATTATATTGAATCTAATCAAACTGATTTTAGCTATAAAAATCAATCTATCCATCCATCGCCTTCCGCCGAGCAGCCGGGATGGATGGATAGAAGCGAGTATCTGAGAGAGATTAAAGAAAATATCGAATACCCGTTTCTTTGTCAACAGTTCAATGCCGACGATGTGGATGAGGTTGTGGGGCTAATGGCAGATGTGATGTGTTCCACACAGTCAACGGTACGGATCGGCGGTGAGAATATCCCGCTGTCGCAGGTGCAAGCCCGCTTCTACCGGCTGGACTACTCGTTGATGGTCTATGTGTTTGAGTGTCTGCGCCGCAATACCACACAAGTCCGTAATATCCGCGCATACCTGCTCACCACGCTGTTCAACGCCCCGCTGACCATGAATAACCATTATCAGGCCGAAGTCCAACATGACTTCGGCCCTTAATTTTGGTTGAAAATGCGGCTCAAATTGAGACACATTTTTCGACATAAAACTTGAATATGGAGGTAAATCAATGTCCAACGAAAAGAAAAACCCGCTGATTGGTGCGTTTCGGACGCCTGTTGCCGGAGCGCCACCCACTCCTGCACCGCCTATTCCTGCCAAAGAAACCAAACCGCCCATTCTATCGCCCGCCGCTGGCAAGCCCGGTGAAGTGAAGAAGCCTGCTGAACCGGCCAAGGACGATAAGGCGGCCAAGGATGGAAAGCCCACTGCGCCCCCGGTCACTCCCGCCAAACCTGACGAGGCGAAGAAGTCCGCCGAACCCGCCAAGGACGATAAGGCGGTCAAGGATGGCAAGCCCGCTGCGGCTTCGGTCACTCCCGCCAAGCCTGACGAAGTGAAGAAGCCCGCTGAACCTGCCAAAGACGATAAGGTGGTCAAGGATGGCAAGCTCGCTGTGGCTCCGGTCACTCCCGCCAAACCTGACGAGGGGAAGAAGCCCGCCGAACCCGCCAAGGACGATAAGGCAGCCAAGGATGGCAAGCCCGCTACGGCCTCGGTCACTCCCGCCAAACCTGACGAGGTGAAGAAGCCCACCGAACCTGCCAAGGACGATAAGGCAGCCAAGGATGGCAAGCCCGCTGCGGCTCCGCTTACTCCCGCTAAACCCGACGAGGTGAAGAAGCCCGCCGAACCCGTCAAGGACGATAAGGCGGTCAAGGCTGATAAGCCCGCTGATGTTCCCGCCGCTTCCACCAAGCCTGACGAGGTTAAAAAGCCCGATGAACCGGCCAAGGCGGCGGTGACGCAGAAATCGCCGGAACAGCCGAAGGATGCTGCTACGGCTACCCGTACCGCAGATGGGCCGAAAGGCTCTGCCGTGACCAAGGTGTTTGAGGATCGGCTGGACGCCCCTGCCGAAGCTGATTTTTTCAAGCTGCCCATCCCCAATGAGGGAGAGATTTACAGCATGGCCGTTCATCCGGCATATCTGAAGGACTTTCTGGATCACCCCTTTACGGTGAACCGTGAGACGCAGGACTATAAAGACCTGTTTGAGTCCATCAAAAACTACGGTATCCGTGAACCTGTTCTCTGCCGCCCCGGCCGCAACGGCGGACTTGAAATTATTTCCGGCCATCGCCGCCATGACATCGGCGCACAGCTGAATTATCCCATCCCCGTTTTGATCGAGCGTGTGGACGAGGATGACGCACAAATCCAGTGCGTAGATGGCAACCTCCACCGTAAGGACATTCCAATTTCTGAATTGGCCCGCGCCGCGCAGATGAAGATGGATGCCTTGAAGCGCAAGGCGGGACGTCGTTCTAAGGTGGACATTCTGGCAGGCAAAGCGCCGATGAAGCGTAGTGATGAGCAGGTCGGTGAAGATTTGGGCATGAGCCGTGCCAGCGTGCAGCGCTTGATGCGCGTCAATCAGTTGGAGGAACCGCTGAAAAAAATGGTGGACAAAAAGGAACTGCCGCTGGATACCGCCGAGCAGATTTCCCACATGAAGCCCACCGAGCAGAAAACGCTTGCGGACGCCATCGAAAAAGAGGGCGGAAAAGTCCCCTCTAAGACGGAAGCGGTCAAGCTCAAGGAGGAAAGCCGTGCCGGCACGCTCACTGCACAGAAAATTGAGAACTCCGTTGCGCCCACCAAGCGGGAAATCGACCCGCCGCTAAAGGTCACTTTCCAAGATGACGAGCTGCGCCCTTACTTCCCGGACAAGGGAACCACCGTTGCTACGGTCAAGCGCACGATGTTCGAGGCGATGGATCTTCGCAAGCGTGCCATTGAGCGGCAGAAGGCCAGAGATGCAGAAAAGAGCGGTACGGCTAAAAAGCCTCCTACCCCAGCAAGGTGAGCAGAAATGGAAGGAAAATGGGTTTGTCAGGGTTATACCGTGATCGCCAGTCTACGGGTGGGCGAGGTTGAAATCGTCCTCGCCCATAATCCCAAAGCCGTGTCGCCCTATGTGACATGGAAAGCCTACGCACATTCTGGCTTTCAAGACTTCAATTTCGGAAACTATTTCAGCGATAAGCAGGCTGCCAGAGCAGATATGATCGCCAGAGCCAGAGAAGCAGCCCGCGATTTACCGTCCGGCCATCGTGATAAAGAAAAATTTTCCCGCCATCGGAAAAAGCCCGACCGGGAGCGCTGACGCCCGCAAGGGCGCTTTTTGTGTCTCAAAATGAGACGCATTTCGACAGGAGGTGGTGATAGATAGGCTATCAAGAACGAATGGAAAAGGTGCAGGAAATCACCGACCAGATGGAAACGGGTATCACGGAATTGTTCAACAGTGAGAGGTATGCCGCATATCTCAGTACCATGTCTAAATTCCACCGTTACAGCTTCGGCAATATTCTTTTGATTTTGTTGCAGTGTCCCGGTGCTTCTCAGGTAGCCGGATACGGTGACTGGAAAAAGAATTTTGGCCGACAGGTCAAGCGGGGCGAGCATGGCATCACCATCCTCGCCCCCTGCCCTTACCGAAGGCAAGAAGAAGTGGAGGAAACTGCCCCGGACGGTTCTTCCAGTAAATCAGTCCAGTGGGTGCAGCGCATGAGTTTTCGGACAGTCACCGTGTTCGACATAAGCCAGACAGAGGGGAAACCGTTGCCGGAAATCGCCCGAAAGCTGACCGGCGATGTAGCGCAATACGAGAGTATAGTGTCCGCGATCCGTAGCATTTCCCCCTATCCCATCCACATTGAGCGTTTCCCCAGCGATGCCTATGGCTGCTGCAATTTTGCGGAACAACGCATTTTTGTCCAGCCCGACATGAGCCAAGCACAAACCATCAAAACCATGATCCATGAGGTCAGCCACGCTAAACTCCATGCACCAATAGAGGATGGTGACGGTGAAACACCACCACAGCGCAAGCGGCGCTCTGTCCGGGAAATGGAGGCTGAAAGCGTGGCCTATGTAGTCTGCCAGCACTTCGGAATTGATACCGCTGATTACTCTTTCGGCTATGTGGCCGGATGGAGCCACGGAAAGGATCTATCGCAGCTGAAAGCATCATTAGAACTGATCCGCAATACCGCCGCAGAACTGATTGACGGTATCGACCCACCGAAAGAACTGCCGCCGCCTACACAGAAAAAACAGCGAACAAAAAGGAGAAATGCCTATGAGCGCAGTTGACGCCCGGAAAGAACACTATGAGGCCGTGGAGATTTTAGGTATCCCCGGCCTTTTCACTACCCTTCGAGTAGACCGTGCCACTATCCCAAAAGGCGTGTATGCCTATGATATGCAAACCAGTGAACAGGATTGGAGCCAACCTTGCCTGCTTGCCCGGCATATCACGGTGGAGCATTTCGGCACCGTCCTGACCGCAAGCCCTGTTCCCATTCCGCCCAATGGGTATCTCGATTTGTCCCCCGGTGATTTTGAAGGCCAGTTCTGCGGCGAGCGTATGACGCTGGCTGATTTTGAAGCCAAATGGCTATCCCCAGTCAAACGACCGCCCAAGAAAAAGGTGCTCCATAAAGCCGCACCCCGCCGTCCTGCACCGATTCGATGAGGTGCGTTATGGGAAAAGAAATCAGTTTGATCGCGTTTCTGGACGAAGTGGTGTCCCGGAATACGCAGCATTACAGAAAAGATTTTGAACTGGATGCTCAGAAACTGCGTGACGCACTGAACAGCCCCTATATGGATGAACGGATATTCTACTTCATGTCTCGCCCTAACGGGACATGGTGTGTGCTGGAACGGGATGTCTTTCTCCGAGACAGCGACGGGTATAAGATTTGGACACACTATGCGGATATGCCCGATGGCATCGAAGCCTATCGCGTCACCATCACTGGGCGGCGCGGCACAGCCCCTATGGGTCATGTTGTGAAGCTGAATTACCGGGAACAGGTACAGCGGGTCATAAAAGTAGCTATCCCCTTTGATGATGTGGAGCTTACTTTTTACTCCGGGGAGAAGTTTCGTATGCCGATGGAGCAGTACAGAAAGCAGCGGGAAGAAATTTTCTTTGAGTATGGAGCCATTCAGAATTTTCGCTGCTGCCCCAAAAGCGAGGCGGAATTGTACCGCGTTATTTCGATGGAACATCGCTTGCAAAAGGGCTGGCAGCCCAAAACAAAAAAGGGGCCGGACACTCCGGCCAGATAGGAGGTGTTGAGCCCATGCCTGAAAAGGACAGTGAGGACAGCTTTTATTATGTGAACGCATATCAGGACGATATTACGCCCGGCCAGAAAATGACGATCCTGCATAACATTTCTTTCAACGATTGGCGGGCCGGCCCTCATATCGCCCCGCTGGTCACGCTGACGAGAGAGGAAGTCACACAGCGCAAGGAGGCCAGCATTACGCTGGAAAAAGAGCTGTACGCCCAGCTAAAAAAACTTGCGACGGCGTGGGATGAACAGGCCGCACAGACGATGCTGCTGGAACGGGCGCTGGAATATCTGCAAACGCCAGAGGTCGAGCATACCTCCAATGAATGGAAACAGGACAAAAACGGGATATGGGAGATCAGCAACCGCACCTATAAAATGCGATATAAAATCTCCTATGAAAAGGCCGCCGATGTTTACCTCGTCAGCTGGGGAATCATCTACAACGCACCTAAACAGCCAGACAGCAACTACCGGAATTATTGGGGAGACAGTATCTATGTCGCGCGGCAGGATAAGAAAAAATACCCCAGCATGGAGGCCGCACAGCATTATATCCAAGGCCGGTTTGACCTGTATTGTCACCTGTTCCGAGAAATCTCCCCACCAGTCCCCAATGAGTGCAGACGGATGTTCAGTATCAACGGCTATTTGGCGGCAGGGTACACGCTGGCTCCACCAGATAAGGAAGAACCCAACAAGAAGGCCGTTGATGACCTGCTGGCCTGTCTGGATGACGCGGATGCCACAGTACCCCCAGCGGAGAAGCCGAAAGTGCATATTTCTGAAAAGAAGGCTGAACGCAAAAAGTCCGTTCCAGTAAGATAGGCGGTGTGTCATGGGATACAGCCGTTTAGAACCGGGGCGGGAGTTGGAAGTCCGCGAGTACATCAGTTTTCAACGCGGCCGCGATGGCTTTTGTGAATTGATCGAGTGCAGCGTGGATGAATTGCTGGAACGCAAAGCCGAGAGTATTGTCCGTGAAAAAGAACTATGTCAGCGTATTGATGCCGCAGTGGAAGTATGGTCAAAACAGGCACAGCAGACCCAACAGTACATGAAGGCGCTGGAATATGTCAAAACGCCGCCTACACCTCATACCTCAAACCGATGGACGGTCAATGAATATGGCAACCATGAAATGAGCAATATGGTGTACCGCTTTTCATGGCGCGAGTATGAACACACCGAATGGGATAGGACGCTGGAAAAATCTGTCCCGAAATCATGGGAACTCACATGGTCAGTTACATTCAACACGCCGCATAACCCGGACTATTCCGGCGATGGCTGGAAGATAGCCGGTCAGGACAGAAAAATTTTCCGGGATAGAGCGTCTATGGAGAAATATCTGCAAGGCCGTATTGCAGCCTACGCTGACCTGTTTGTTGAGATATGCCCACCAATCCCGACAGAGCATAAAGACCGCTTTTCCATCAACGGACAGTTGATGCAGGGCTACATGGTAGCAACTAAAGAGCCGGAACGCCCGGATCAAGGCCAAGTGGATGCCCTGTTGGACTGCTTGGACGACGCGGATATGCTGGAGGTGCCTACTCTCGCTCCTAAGAAACAGCATCCCCAAAAGGAAAACCACACGATCAAAAAGAAATATTCCCCGACACGGTAGGACAGCGGCGCTCTGCGTCGCTGTCCCAGCCAGCATGGAATTTTGACATCAAAATTCCGCTGGTTAGGGGCGTACCCCTAAAACCCCGTGCCGTCCGTCGAAATGTGTCTCAAATCGAGACGCATTATTTTTTACAAGGAGAGTGATGTCCCTGTGCAAACCGACTATTCGCCATGGGGCGAAATACAGGCTCTTGAAACGCTGCATCCCGGTATCCACCTCATCACAACACCCGGCCACGGCGGCATCATGGCGGAATGGCCCGCCTATCTTGAGCTGTCCGTCGCCGCGCGTAAATGCGGCTTTCGTGAAAACGGCTGCCTTTGGTTTGAAGAGGATTGCTGTGAGCAGGTGGTGCTTCGTGAACTGCTGGATCGTGGGATGTGGACGCTGCCGGATCGGATCAGCGACCCGGCAAAGTTTGAAGAAGGAATCAACCGAATCATCCAGCAGTATCACCCGGACTATTGGTCAGAGCGAGAAGCGGGCCGCACCGTTCCGCAAACCCGCAAAGTGCGAGAGAAAAACAATCTGTCTATCCGAAAGGGGGAACAAGCCGATAAAGCCATATAAAACAATGACGCTTCGCCTGAACGCCGCGGAGTACGCGCACTTGTGCCGACAGGCAGAAGTGACCGGGCTGAAAAAGGAACCGTTGGTACGGCAACTCATTATGGGCGTAAATCTCCGGCCCCGTCCCCCCGATGCCTATGCCGACCTGCTTCGGGCGCTGTCCGCCATCGGGAATAACATCAACCAGTTGGCCCATCAAGCCAACGCCAGGGGCGCAGCCACCTGTGACGAGATCACGGAAGCGCTGCATCTGGTGCGGCAGGCCACACGATTGGTGCGGGAGCGGCTTTGAATGGCGTATACGAAGATCATTGTCATTCATAGCCGATTGGACAGGTGCTTGGGCTATACGCAGGACGAGGAAAAGACCTCCTTGGAAACAGTGCTGGACTACGCCATGAACCGGGATAAGACCGAGCAGGACTGTTTTGAAACTGCGCTGAACTGTGACCGGGAAACCGCCTATGCGGACATGATGTACACCAAGCGCCGCTGGGGCAAGACCAGCCGCAAACGCAAGGGCTATCATGTGATTCAGTCCTTTGCCCCCGGCGAGGTCGCGCCGGAGCAGGCCCACGCCATCGGCGTCGAATTGGCACAGCGGCTTTTGGCGGATAAATACGAAGTAGTGGTGTCTACGCATTTGAACAAGGCGCACCTACATTCACATATCGTATTCAACAGCGTGTCCTTTGTGGACGGTTCCATGTACCGTGACCGTATTTCGGACTTGCTGGGCGGCTCAGGGGTGGGTATCCGGGGCACATCGGATGCGATCTGTCTGGAGCATGGCTTGTCGATTATTGAATCCAGTGAGCCATCCGTCAGCCGTGCCGAGTGGGAGGCAGAAAAGGCGGGGAAGCCCAATTTCCGAGGGCTGGCCCGTGCGGACATAGACACCGCCATCGCCAACGCCTACACCATGCGTTCTTTTTGGGGAGAGTTGGTGAAAATGGGCTATCAAGTCAAGCGGTATCCCCAAGTAACCCATGCGGCGGTCAAGCCGCCGGGCGGCGCGCGATTTCTCCGGCTGGACAAGCTGGGGGCCGGGTACAGCGAGGCGGAGTTATTCTCCCGTCTTACGGAGAGCCGCATCGGCACAGCGCCGCCAATCAGCGACCATACCCCTATCCTGCCGCAGCGGTATTTCCCCTATGGGCGGTGCTACCGTGTGAAAGGCCGTTTGCCATTAAAGACAGGCCGCGCACGGGGCTTCCGGCTTCTGTACCTGAAATATCTTTATCTGCTGAGGGAGCCGCCATCCCGGCGCAAGACCCCAGTCTCACGGGCAGAGGCCATTAAGTTTGACCGCTACCAAGAGCAGTTCTTTTATCTTTACAAAAACCGCATCGACAGTGTGGAGCAGCTGACCATGCAGCAGGAGGCGCTGCAAGCGGAGATCGACGCTCTGACTGACCGCCGGGCCGATTTGTACCACCTGCGCCGAAAAGCCCCGGATGATACAGCTTGTTCCGAGGAGATCGGCACGATCACCGCACGGCTGCGGGTACTGCGCCGGGAGCTGAAGCTGTGCGCCCGCATTGAAGATGATATTCCAACGGTGCGGGCGCAGATGGAAATTTCAAAGGAAAGGAGCGACCATGAAAAAGCTGATAAAAGCAGACCTGAGCAAAGTGTTGGAGCTGACCGCAGCGTACCAACCCATTGACCGTGACAGCCTAAAGGCAGAATTGGAGATTTTGGAGCAGAACCGACATAACGATTATCTCTTTCTGGCCCGGAAAGACCGCTTTCGGTTGATGGCCCTGTCCGAGGTCTACACCGCAGGCAGTGACGCCAATGGGTTTCTCGCCCTATTTGAGGTACAGACCTGCTGGCCGGTTCTGGCACTGCTGCTTCATGTGGAGTACATGGAAAGCGGCATCCACCGTGGAAGCGTAGTTTTGATGGACTATTTTGAACTTGTCCGGGATGTGGCCCTTTTTGACCGGCTCCCTGATGCCCAGCGGGAGGGGCACATCAAGCAACTGATAACCCGCTGTGTACGGTATGCCCCGCAGTGTACGATGGTGGATCTGATCGAATATTTGAAAATCGGGAGGTGAAAGAAAATGGACGCAAGTGGAGAAGTGGCCGACCTGATGGTAAAGGAGAGTATCCAGCTGACGGAGGAAAGCATCAAGCTGTTGGCGGCAGGCTGTAAAAACCTGACCGCCTTTTTATATGCTCTGGCGAAGGATAATAAAAAGCTGGTGGGAAAGACCAGTATGAAGCGCCTGCTGCGGGAGGGCAAGGAATTGAAAACCTTTTGCATCAAGGCCGAGGATTTGAACGACTTCCGCAAATACGCCAAGCCCAATATCCTCTTTGCCGCGATCCGGGATACAAAGGAGGATGACGGTGTGGTGGCGCTCGTCACCAATACGGATTTTGTATCCCCGGTCAATCTGTTCATGCAGCGCCGGGGCTATCCCGCCCCCACGCAGACGCAGGAGGACGATACCGTAAAAAAAGACGCACCCCGCACTCAACAAGGGAACTCCTCACCAGAGCGCGGGAATGGCTCGACACCATCGAGGACGAGCCAGATGACGAGGACTACTGACACGGCTGAAAAAATCAGTGATATTCCCACGGTAAAAGGCCGATTGGCCGTGTTGCAGAAAACCGCTGCGGGGATGCGGGACGGTCAGGCGAAGCAGCGTTCCCAGCCCACACAGCAGAAATCAAGATAACAGGAGGAATTTTTAGTATGGCAAATCTGGAACAGATCGTGAGCCGTAAGGCCGAAAACGATACGAAGTGGAAAGAAGCCCAGCAGGCCGAGAGGGAAAATACTACGGCGATGCAGGATGCCGGTATTACGGAGATCACCAGTAATCCCGAAGCATACGCCCGCTATCTGGAGATGCAGGGGGACAACCCCTCTTACAGTGCCGGCAATATCGCGCTGGTGATGTTCGGCAACCCGGAGGCCACCGTGTTTGGAACCCGTGACCGCTGGAAAACGCTGAGCCGCTCCGTTATGGACAGTGAAAAGAGCAACGGAGTAAAGATTTTTGCCCGTTCTCCCATGGGGCGCGGCTATACGCTGGCGGATGCCTATGACATCAAGCAGACACAGGGCCGGGATATTTCCCGGATTACCTTGCAGAATGACAGCAAGGAAATGGAGGCGGCGCTGACCACCGTTTTGAACTATGCCGTTGTGCCAGTGGTCATCGACAAGGAACTCCCTGCCCCTGCCTTTTATGACGCCGCCAATCTGGAACTGGCCATCAACCCGGACTATCCCGACAACGAAGCCTTTGCGGCGATCACCGCAGAGGTGGCCCACAGCCGTTTCCATGCCAAAGGAGCCAATGCCAGCTATGACCGCAGCGAGTGTGAGTTGGACGCACAGAGCATTTCCTACATTCTCTGCCGCAGATACGGAATTGAACGGCCTATGCCAGATATGTCGAACCTCGCCGCCCTCTATGAGGGGTGGGAACCGCAGGAGTGCCGACAGGCCCTTGATAACATTCAAGATACCAGCAAGCAGTTTGGGCGCTCCATCGAAAAGAATCTGGAGATGGGCAAACAGCGCAGCCGTGCCCCGGTACATCGTCCCACCCGGTAAAGCCCCGACAACAGGGGGTGTCTCCCCTTTGGGGAGTATGAGCCATCGCCCATCCCTGTCAAGGCCGCACGATTGCTGGCGCAATCATGCGCGGAGTCAGCCAGTGCGCGCACTGGCTGAGCCTTGACCGGGCTGTTCGCTGGCTCATTGGGTAATCAAGGGGAGGACACCCCAAAAGCCGCTGTCAGCGGCTTTTGCCATTTTGGGAGCGCGGCGCATCCAATGCGGCGTCAGCGAACCCGTCAACTGCCCCGCCGTGAGTCATCGGCGGGGCGCTTTTCAAAATGTGTCTCAATTCGGGCGTGTTGACAAAGTGATATATATCCTCGTTTGGGCAAAGGAAAAAGACGCCA
>ENA-OROH01003099-OROH01003099.1-human-gut-metagenome-genome-assembly--contig:-NODE-3099-length-11501-cov-11.129041_pt1 | contig 11501 bp, 9 predicted proteins | sample MGYA00242125_ERZ509042 | MGnify/ENA primary metagenome ERZ509042 (study PRJEB26280, sample SAMEA2338738) | human gut metagenome | biome: human gut; feature: human-associated habitat; material: faeces... | reverse complement strand
TCGGCCTCGAGCCGCTCTACCTCGCCTGCGAGGGGCGCCTCGTCATCTTCGCGCCGCAGGATATCGCGCCGACACTCGTCGAGACCCTGCGCGCACTGCCCAACTCGCAGCAGGCCGCCGTCATCGGCAGAGTCACGCCTGACTTCTCGGGCAGAGTCGTGCTGCGCACAGAGATCGGCACGAGGACACTGCTGCCAGAGCCGTCGGGCGAACTCCTGCCGCGCATCTGCTAAGAAATTGAGGTGACAGCTATGCTCAAACGGATTTTTCCCAGCCCCGCTCCGGCGCCAGGACGCGCAATCTGCGTGACGATTGGCGAAGCCAGCTTCCCCGCGCCGTTCCCGCACGGGCTCGAGTACTCGCCGCCCTGCCGCGGCACCTGGAACATCGTCCACACCGGCATGCTCATCCCCGAAGCCCACCAGATCTTTATTTGCGCCTCCGGCTGCCTGCGCGGCGTCGTCCTGACGGCCGCCGAGATGGGTCTTATGGGGCGATTCTCGTCAATTGAATTGCGCGAATCCGACCTCACGGGCCGCGACAACGAGCAGCTCATCCTCGCAGGCGTCGCAGACATCCTCGCACACCTGCCCGAAAAGCCACGCGCCGTGCTGCTCTTCCCCGCCTGCGTCCACCACTTCCTCGGCTGCAACCTGCGCTACGTCTACCGCGAACTCCGCCGGCGCCATCCGGGCATCGACTTCGCCGAATGCTTCATGGACCCCATACGCCAGACACGCCACCTGACCCCGGAGGAGCGCCTGCGCCGCGCAATCGGCCGCCTGCTGCCAGAGCTTCCGAAAAAGAAGCAGGCCTCCTTCTTCGGAAACAACCTCAGGGCACCCGCCGAACACGATGCCGCCCGCCTGCTGCGCGAAAACGGCTGGGCCGTGCGCGATATGGCGGACTGCGCGAGTTACGACGAGTTCCGGGAGCTCAGCGCCTCCTCGCTCCAGCTCTTCACGAATCCGTTCAGCCTGCCCGCCGTGCGCGATCTCGAGGAGCGCTTGCAGCAGGACTACTTCTACCTGCCGCAGGTCTGGAACGAAAATGCGATTGAACGGCTCTTGCTGCAGCTTGCCGAGCGCCTCGGCGCCAAGGCCCCCGACTGCACAGAAGCACGCCAGAGGGCCGAGCAGGCGCTAGGCGAGGCACAAGACCTCATCAGCCAGACGCCAATTGCCATCGACCTGACGTTCACCTTCCGCCCGCTCTCGCTCGCCTGCCTGCTGCTGCGCCACGGCTTCCATGTCACCAAGATCTACGCCGACGCCATCAGCCCCGAAGAAGAAGCTGACTTCCGCGATCTGCAGGAACATCACGGTGATATCGAGCTCTGGCCGACAAAGGCACCGCTGCTGCGCGAGCTGTCGCGCCCCGTGCATGCAGAGGGAGCACCGGCCTGCCTGGCCCTCGGACAGAAGGCCGCCTTCTTCCAGGGTACGCCGCATTTCGTCAACCTGGTAGAGGGCGGCGGCCGCTGGGGCTTCTCTGCCATCGAGGCACTGGCCCATGATATGATCGCCGCCTACCGGACGCCCAAAGACATCGAGGCAAATGTCCGGCGCAAGGGATTAGGAGGCCCATCCTTGCTATGAAACACGTTTCCCGCATCCTCTCGACATACTCTGCCGACACCTTCGGCGTCTGCTCCGCCCTCTACGAGCTCGGCGGCATGGTCGTCATCCACGACCCTTCGGGCTGCAACTCGACGTACACGACACACGACGAGCCGCGCTGGTTCGCAGAACCGAGCCAGATCTTCGTCTCTGCCCTGACGGAGCAGGACGCCATCCTCGGCAATGACAGCAGGCTTATCACCGACATCACGGCCGCTGCCAAAGAGCTGCAGCCACGCTTTATCTGCCTGATTCCCTCGCAGATTGCCCACATGATTGCCACCGACTGCCGCGCCATCTGCCGCATCCTCGAGAAGAAGACCGGCATCCCCGCCTTCACGCTGCCGACGAACAGCATGCACTACTACGAGCGCGGCATCTTCTTCGCCCTGCAGAAGCTCGCAGAGATTACCTGCCAAGCCTTGCCGGAATCGGCTGCCCCCACGCACCTTCCAGAGGCCAAATGGCTCAGCGAAGAAGAGCTCCACAAGCTCCGCCAGAAGAAAGGCAAGGCCCTGCGCGTCAACGTGCTCGGCGCCACACCGCTCGACTTTGCCATGAATGGCAGCATCGATTCCATGCGCCACTGGCTCGAAGCGCGCGGCTGTCATCTCGCAAGCTGCTGGGCCATGGGCTCCGACCTCGACACCATCCTCGCCTCGCATGAGGCCGACCTCGACCTCGTCCTGAGCTATGGCGGACTCGGCGCCGCGCGCGTCCTGCGCGAGCGCGCCGGCATCCCCTACCGCATCGGCATTCCTTTCCCGCACTGCGCCTCATTCAGAGACGATGCGGCCTGCCCACCGGAAGGGCCCGCCTATATCATCGGCGAGACCGTCTTTGCCGAGTCACTATCGCGCGCCCTGGAAGCAGCTATCGGACTGCCCTTCACCGCCATTGTGCCAATGGAGACGGATGATGAACTGCTGCTGCCCGACACGCTCCGCCTGACCGACGAAGACGAGCTCACGCCCGTCCTGCGCGAAGCCGCGCTGATCATCGCAGACCCGCTCTACCAGCCCGTCTGCCCCGCAGGCGCAGCTTTCCTCTCTCTGCCACATATCGCCTTCTCGGGACGCCTCTACGAGGAACACATCCCCAACCTTATCGAAGCAGACTGCTTCGCGGATTTCACCAAAAAAATCCTGGGCAAACTCCAGCAGAATCGAGTATAATAGAGAGTACATTAACCGAAACTATTTCTCATTTTCAAAGGAGTTCCCATGATATTGACCATCGCCCACACCTTCGCCTACGCGCTCATCCAGACGTTCGGCTTCTCCATCTTCACCCTCGCCCTGCAGCGCCTCGGACGACTCAAGCGCCTCTACCGCCTCAAGGCCTTCTTCTTCCTGCTGCTCATGAACGCTGCCGGCATCATGACATACGGCGAAGCCGCCTGGCAGCGCGTCACCACGCCCATCGCCGCCGCCCTCTTCCTCATCGGCATGGCCTTCTTCTTCGCCAGCCACCTCTACCTCGGCTGGAAGCGCCTCAGGAAATGATTTCTATAGTTTAGCTTCATAGTAAAATACTATTTACCATAAAAAGGAAGTATTTCACAGATCCCGAAATCCATGTCATAATGTACGTAAATAGAGTTTGTTGATATTCATAAACAATGATAATAAAAAGGGAGCGATACTTATGATGGATCTCTGGTTCAATCACGTGAAGAGCTATACGCAGGATATCCTGGCGGAGAATGCGGACAATCTGAAGCAGTTCGAAATTCGTCCCGGTGTCTACTCCAACGTAGATCCTGCTGACCTGCGCGATGTAAAGGCGGCGGATTTCGACTTGCTCGACAAGAACTGACCGACAGGCATCGATAGACAAGCGACGACAAAAAGCGGACCACATGCTCGATTGAGTATGTGGTCCGCTTTTTGCTGTGCCTGCATCAGCTGAACAGCGCGATCTGGTCGCTCTCACTCATGCCGTCGAGACAGCCGTGGCTGCGCAGGATCTCGATATTTGTCTTGGAGATGCCCGAGCGGCGGCGCAGGTCTTCGATAGAGGTGAAGGAACCGTCCTTGCGCGCCTCGACGATGCCCTGGGCGGCCTTCTGGCCCATGCCGGCGAGAGCCGCAATCGGCGGCAAGAGTGCGTTGCCGTCAATGATGAACTTGTCGGCGCCGGAGCGGTAGAGGTCGACGCGCTCACAGGAATAGCCGCGCAGGTACATCTCCCAGGCGAGCTGGAGGACGATGAGCGTGGCGTTCTGCTTGGCGTCGAGCTTCTTCTCCTTGCCGATGGCCTCGAGCTCCTTGATCTGCTGGCCGACGTAGTCCTTGCCGCGCGCGACGACATTGGCGTCGAATTCGGCCGCGCGGATGGAGAAGTATGCCGCATAGTAGGCGAGCGGGTAATGGACTTTGCAGTAGGCAATGCGGTAGGCCATCATGACGTAAGCCGTCGCATGGGCGCGCGGGAAGAGGTACTTGATCTTCTGGCACGACTCAATGAACCACTCGGGGATGCCGCCCTTCCTGAGGATCTCGACGACATCCTCCGCGATGCCCTTGCCCTTGCGGACTTTCTCCATCGTCTTGAAGGAAAGCAATGGGTCGATGCCGTTGTGGATGAGGTACATCATGATGTCGTCGCGCGCAGAGATGGCGTTCTTGATCGTGCACTGGCCGCTCCTGATGAGGTCCTGTGCATTGCCGAGCCAGACGTCCGTGCCGTGCGAGAAGCCCGAGATGCGCACGAGGTCCGAGAAGACATCGGGCTGTGTGTCGTCGATCATCTGGCGCGTGAACGGCGTGCGGAACTCAGGGATGCCGAAGGTGCCGCTCGTCGCGCCGAGTTCCTCCGGCGTGACGCCGAGGGCCGTCGTCGAGTTGAAGATAGACATTGTGGCCTCATCGTCGAACGGGATGGTCTTCGGGTCGCGGTGCGTGAGGTCTTCGAGCATCTTGATGACGGTCGGATCATCGTGGCCGAGGATGTCGAGCTTGACGAGACGGCTGCTGATTGAGTGGTAATCGAAATGCGTCGTGATTGTGCCGCAGTTCATGTCGTTGGCCGGATGCTGGATTGGCGTGAAGAAGTGGACGTCCATGTTGCGCGGCACGACCATGATGCCGGCCGGATGCTGGCCCGTCGTCGACTTGACGCCCATGCAGCCATGGGCCATCTTGTCGATGTAGGAGATGTGCTTCTTGACGCCCTTCTCCTCGTAGAATTTCTTGACGTAGCCGAAGGCCGTCTTGTCGGCGACGGTCTGGATGGAGCCGGCGCGGTAGACGTTGTCCTTGCCGAAGAGGATCTCTGTGTACTTGTGGGCAACGGGCTGATAGGCACCGGAGAAGTTCAGGTCGATGTCCGGGACCTTGTCGCCGTCGAAGCCGAGGAATACGGCGAACGGGATGTCGTGGCCGTCCTTGATCAGCGGCGTGCCGCAGACCGGGCAGACCTTGTCCGGCAGGTCGTAGCCGCAGCCGTAGGAGCCGTCGGTGATGAATTTGCTGTACTGGCAGTGCGGGCAGCGCCAGTGCGGCGGCAGCGGGTTGACCTCGGTGATGCCCGTCATCGTAGCGATGAAGGACGAGCCGACCGAACCGCGCGAGCCGACGAGGTAGCCGTCGTCGTTCGACTTCTTGACGAGGCGCTGTGCGATGAGGTAGAGCACCGAGAAGCCATGGCCGATGATGGGCTTGAGCTCCTGCTTGAGGCGGTCCTCGACGATTTTCGGCAGATTCTCGCCGTAGAGCTCGCGCGCCTTCTTGTAGGACATCTCGCGGATTTCCTCGTCAGCGCCCGGGATCTGCGGCGAGTAGAGATCATCCGGGATCGGCTTGAAGCGCTCGATCTGATCGGCGATCTTGCGCGGATTCGTCACGACAGCTTCATAGGCCGCTTCCTCGCCGAGGTATGAGAACTCCTGGAGCATCTCATCCGTCGTGCGCAGGTAGAGTGGCGGCTGCAGCTCGGCATCATCGAAGCCCTTGCCCTTCATGAGGATGGCGCGGTAGATGCTGTCCTCCGGATTGAGGAAGTGGACGTCACACGTTGCGACGAGCGGCTTGCCGAGCTTCCCCGCAATCTCGGCGACCTTGAGGTTGATCTGGATGAGGTCGTCATCCGTCTGGATTGCGGGGTACTTGTCGCTGCGCTTGAGGAAGTCGTTGTTGTGGATGGGCTGGATCTCGAGGTAATCGTAGAATGAGGCAATCTCCATGAGCTCCTCGTCCGTGCGCTGCTCCTCGATGGCGCGGATGAGCTCGCCGGCCTCGCAGGCGGAGCCGATGAGCAGGCCGCTCCTGTACTCCTCGATGATGTGCTTCGGCAGGCGCGGCTGGCGGTGGAAGTAGCGCAGATGCGCGAGCGAGACGAGCTGGTAGAGATTGCGCAGGCCGTTGGGATTCTTCGCGAGCATGATGATGTGGTTCGCACGCTTCTGCAAATGGTCCTGCTGCACGAGATAGCCCTCCATGCCGTAGATGACCTTGAGGTCGCTCTTGCAGCTGCTCAGGGCCTTGGCGGCATCCGGGAATGCCTGCACGACGCCGTGGTCCGTGACCGCGACGGCGGGCCAGCCCCAGCGGTCGGCCGTCTTGATGAGGTCCTTGACGGAGACGACGGCGTCCATGCTGCTCATCGTCGTGTGCGCGTGGAGCTCGACGCGCTTGACCTCGGCGTGGTCCTCGCGGCTCTTCTTCTCCTTCTTGGCGAGGCTGTTGACGAAGAGCACGTACTCGTTCATGAAAGTGTCGAAGCGCACGGAGCCCTGCACGCGCACGGCCATGCCTTCCTTGAGTGCGGCCATGACCTCGTCGCAGTCGGGCTCCGGTTCGCCGCTCTTGCGGCGGCGTCCCTTCGTGAAGAACTTCTTGCAGGCGATGCCGTCCGTCTCGTCGGAGATGCAGAAAGTCAGAAGCTTCGTGCCCGACTTGAACTCGAGCAGGCGGATGCCCGACCCAGGGCCCTCGCCAATCGTGCCCTCGACGACGACACTCTTGATCTCGCCGACGAGTTCGGTGATCTTATGCAGCGCACCCGAGACGCCGCGGCCAAAGATGAGATTGCCCCTGTCCTGCACGACGACCAGCTCACTCTCGTGGGCCGTATGATCCGCAGGCTTCACCGTCTTCTTCGCAGGCTTCGGCGCAGCCGCCTTAGACGCAGCAACTTCATGGGCGGGAGCGGCCGCTTCATAGCGCGAAAGCGGTGCGCGCTCGTCTGCCGTGCTCGCTGTGCGGGCAAAGGCCGGCGCAGGAATGCCGCCCTCCTCCACTTCGCCTGCGGAGCGCTCTGCCGCTTCTTCAGCAGCGCGGGCTTCCTTGGCGCGGCGGGCCTTCTCGTGCTGCAGTGCCTCGATGTAATCGGGATTCTGGAAACTGTCGTCGACCTCGAGATTCTGCAGCACTTCCTCGCTGGCCTCGCACTCGACGTGGCAGCGGTATCCGACCGTCTTCTCGATGATCTGGCTCATGACCTGCGTGACGGAATGCGCGCGCATGATCTCGCCGCCGAGCTCGCCCGGCACATCGATGAGGATGTGGCTGCCGTCAACCGTGTATTTCGAGCGCTTCAGGAGCTCGTAGACCGTCGGATTGCCCTCCGCCGTCTCGTAGACAAGCCTTGGCCAGATCTTCGCGAGAGCGTCCTCGATGTTGACGACATCCTGGTAGAAGACGACAGCGTCGAGCTGGCACTTCTTGGCGATCTGGTCGGCTGCCGATTCGAGCAGTGCTTCCGGCAGCAACGTCTGCGTGCTCAGCGCGATCTCCCAGCTGTTTGTGCGCGTGCAGACCTCGACGTGGCGGATCGTGGCCTCGCGCAGGAGTGCCTTATCCCCCTCTTCCAGCCGCATGCCCTGCACGAGCTGCCAGAACATATTCTTCCGACTCGGAACAATCCGGAATTTCTGCATCTGCTGCCATCCTTTCGCATGTATAGATATAGAAAACCGGCACAAAGTGCCGGCATTTGATTCTGCTACCCTATATTATATGGGATACGGCGGGAGACTGCAATAGGCAGTTCTCGCCATTCGACTTTATTCAACCTTGACCTGGAGCCAGAGCTTGGTGTAGAGCTTGTCGATGGCTTCGCCGAGATACTGGTATGTCTCCTGACCGCGGTAGACCGTGGGGTCGGGGAAGGCAATCTCTATTTCGTCCTCGTCCATGTCGTCCTCGACGAGCGCCTGGACGGCAGTGTTCGGCGTGGAGTAGCCGAGTGCCTCGAAGTTCTTCGCAGCGATGTCCGGGCGGCAGAGGAAGTCGATGAACTTATGGGCATTCTCGACATGCTTGGCCTGCTTCGGGATGACCCAGCCGTCCATCCAGAGGTTCGTGCCCTCCTTGGGCGCCGGGCAGAACGCGAGGTCCGGATTGGCCTTGAGCAGGTTGATGGCCTCACCCGAGTAGATGACGCCGAGCGCGGCCTCGCCCGAGGCGAGCTTGTCGCGGATGTCGTCGACGCCGTAGGCCTGGACGAGCGGCTTCTGCGCGATCAGCATGTCGCGCGCCGCCTCAAGTTCCTTCGCGTCCTTCGTGTTCATGGAATCGCCCATGAGGCGCAGCGGAATCATGAAGGCATCGCGCGCGGAATCTTGCATGAGGATCTCGTCCTTGTAGGCCGGGTCAAAGAGAACAGACCAACTGTCGACATCGCCGTGCACGAGCTTCTTGTTGTACATGAGGCCGACCGTTCCCCAGCAGTACGGGATAGAATAGCGGTTGCCCGGGTCGTACGACTCAGCCTGCTTGAGGAAATCCTCGCCGATGTACTGCTTGACATTCGGCAGCTGGTCGTAGTCGAGCGGCTGCAAGAGGTCGTTCTCGGCCATCTTCTGGATCATGTAGTCCGACGGGCAGATGAGGTCGTAATTCGTCGCTCCCTCCTTGACGCGCGGGTACATGCTCTCATTCGTGTCGAACTCATCGAGCACGACGTGGATGCCCGTCTCCTCCTCGAACTGCGCGATGACGTCCGGGTCGAGGTAGTCGCCCCAGCTGTAGATGTAGAGCGTGTCATCCCCCTCCTCTTCCTCCTCGGCCAGGCTGTCGCAGCCAGCCGTTAGGAAGGCCATCATGAAACACAGGAGCAGCAATAGAGCCGATAGTTTCTTCATCATACCCACTCCTTTCCCTGGCGGCGTTTCAGCAGGCGCCAGTTGACCATGAGCAGTGCCACAAAGGCGATGACGCCGAGGAAGAACAGTGTGGAGAGCGCGTACATCTCGGGATGGATGCCGAGCTTGAGCTGCGCGTAGATGGCTGTCGTCAAGGTGTCGATGCCCGCGCCCTTCGTGAAGTACGTCACGATGAAGTCGTCGGCCGACATGGCAAATGACAGCAGGAAGGCCGCGGCGATGCCGGGGCGCAGCTCCGGCAGGATGACCTTGCGGAACGCCTGGAAAGGCGTCGCGCCGAGGTCGAGCGCAGCCTCGTAGCAGACGTGGTCGAGTCCCATGACCTGCGGCAGGATGCAGAGCATCGCGTAGGGCAGGTTGATGACGACGTGCGCCATGAGAATCGTGTCGTAGCCGAGGCGCAGGCCGAGGCCGAGAAACAGCAGCATCAGCGAGATGCCCGTGACGATGTCGGCGTTGAGGAGCGGCACATTCGCGAGGCCGCGGAAGACGAGCTGGCTCTTCTTCGAGAAATTGCGGATGGCAAGCGCCGTGATGAGCCCGAGTAGCGTCGCGAAGAACGCAGCCGTCAGGCCGATCGTCAATGTGTTGAGGAATGCCTCAATGATGTCCTCGCTCGTGAAGAGCTTCTCGTACCACTGCAGGGTGAAGCCCGTCCACTGGCCGCGGTAGCGGCTCGCATTGAACGACTGCGCGATGAGGACAAGGATTGGCGCGTAGAGGAAGACGATGATGATGCCGAGATAGATTTTCTTGAGCTTTGCCATCACGAATCCACCTCCTGCTCCTTCGCATTGCGCTCCGAAAAGGCTTCTACCACAATATTGAGGATGATGAAGACCATGAGGATCATCGAGAGGGCGCTGCCGAGCTGCCAGTCATAGGCGGCCGTGAACTCCTGCTCGATGATGTTGCCGATCAAGAGGATCTTGTTGCCGCCGAGGAGCGCACTGATGACGAAGGTCGTCAGCGCGGGGATGAAGACCATCGTGCAGCCGCTGATGACGCCGGGAAGCGAGAGCGGGAAGACGATGCGGCGGAAGGTCTGCCAGCGGCCCGCGCCGAGGTCGTGCGCCGCTTCGATGATGCTCTTGTCGATGTGCGAGAGCGAGACGTAGAGCGGCAACACCATGTACGGCAGGAAGTTGTAGACCATGCCGATGACGATGGCCAGCGGCGTGTTGATGAGCGTGACCTCCGGCAGTGCGAGCGCGTGCAGCACCATGTTGATGATGCCGTTCTTCTCGAGGATGGTCTGCCAGGCCATCGTCGTCAGGAGCGAGTTCATCCAGAGCGGCAGCAGGAACAAGAGGAAGATCAGGACCATGCGGCCGCGCTTGATCTCCTGCAGGATCATGCAGAGCGGATAGGCGAGCACGAGGCAGATGACGGTGCTGACGAGTGCGAGCTCCACCGAGAGGCCGAGCGCCCTGAGATACTCCATCTGCACGGCCTCCCAGAGGTTCGCGAGCGTGAAGGCCCCTTCCCCATCCGTCAGGCCGTGATAGAGGACGAAGAAGAGCGGCAGCACGATGAAAAGGACGGCCCAGACCGTGAACGGCGCTGCAAACAGCCGCGCAAGGCTTTTGCTGTCATGCATCATGCGCCGCCTCCTCATCTTCCGAAGCAGGCTTGGCCATGATCTGGATGTTCGCCGGCGCCAGGCGGATGCCGACTTCCCTGCCCTGCTCGTGGCCCGTGATTGTCTGGACAAGCCACGAGAAGCCGCCCGCCTCGATCGTGATATCGTAGACCGTGCCCTTGAATACGACAGAGCGGATGGTGCCGCGGTACTGACCGTCCTCCGGCGCACAGATCTGGATGTCCTCCGGGCGGATCTGGACATCGACAGGGACATTCTCGCCAAAGCCCGTGTTGATGCACGGGATGTCCTTGCCCAGGAGGTGGACGAGCTTGTCGCGCACCATGATGCCGTCGATGATGTTGCTGTCACCGATGAAGTCTGCGACAAAGGCGTTCTCCGGCTCATTGTAGACGCTCTCCGGCGTGCCGATCTGCTGGACCCAGCCCTGGTTCATGACGACGACCGTGTCTGACATCGAGAGGGCCTCCTCCTGGTCGTGCGTGACGAAGACGAAGGTGATGCCGAGCTCGCGCTTGATCTTGACGAGCTCGCGCTGCATGCTCTGGCGCAGTTTGAGGTCGAGCGCTGAGAGCGGCTCGTCGAGCAGCAGGACCTTCGGCTCGTTGACGACGGCGCGCGCGATGGCGATACGCTGCTGCTGGCCGCCCGAGAGCGCCGTGACATCTGCATGCTCGTAGCCGTCGAGATTGACGAGCTTCAGCGCGTACTTGATCTTGTCGCGTATGTAGGCGGCGGACTTGCCCTTGATCTTGAGACCGAAGGCGATGTTCTCGGCCACATCCATGTTCGAGAACAGGGAATACTTCTGGAAGACGGTGTTGACCTGCCGCCTCTCCGGCGGCAACTTCGTGATGTCCTGTCCGTCGAACAGGATGCGCCCCTTGTCCGGCCGCTCAAAGCCGCCTATGAGGCGCAATGTCGTCGTCTTGCCGCAGCCTGACGGCCCTAAGAGCGTCAGGAATTCGTTTTCGTGAATGACGAGGTTCAGGTCCTCGAGGATCTGACGGCTGCCATAGAATTTGTCGATATGCTCGAGTCTCAGCAATTCTTTCTCCAATTTTCACTCTCCCATCTGATACAGTCGCATTACAAGCTCGCGTTACTGAAATCGCAACGTTATATTTATTATAAATACCAAATAATGATATTCGTATTTTTAATAAATTTC
>ENA-OROH01003097-OROH01003097.1-human-gut-metagenome-genome-assembly--contig:-NODE-3097-length-11511-cov-3.279155_pt1 | contig 11511 bp, 10 predicted proteins | sample MGYA00242125_ERZ509042 | MGnify/ENA primary metagenome ERZ509042 (study PRJEB26280, sample SAMEA2338738) | human gut metagenome | biome: human gut; feature: human-associated habitat; material: faeces... | reverse complement strand
TAATTATTTGTTGGCTGAAATATTATAGTTTTGAGAAATAATTGTTTAGAATCTGCAACTAAAAGTATAGCTGTCAACCGAGTTTCCTTTTATAAACCCAGATGCTTAGCAGGAAATAAACAATCACCTGAATCCATAAAGTAATGTATTCAGGTCGGATATCCGCCATATTTGCCCCCATTGAGTTCAGTTGCACAAAGGCAAGTGTGGCAGGTGCTGCCGGAAAAATATAATGGGCAGCTTTCCAGTACCAAGGCATCAGCTCCATCGGATAGGAAACACCGGAAAGAAAAATCAGTCCTACCGAGAAAAAGGCAATCATAAGCAATGGTGCTTCCGAATCAGTGAAATATCGGGAGGCTGCCAGCCCCAGAAAAGAAGTCGCCAGCAAGTAAGGGATCATCATCAATACAATATACAATCCGTTTCCAATATTGGGAATGCTAAAGAAATGAGGAAGCAACCCTAACAGGAAAAAGGAAAAAACAGCATACAGACTACAATACACAAACGTTTTCCCTGCCACAATACGTATCGCAACTGCCCAACTTTTTCCGAAAGGAGTATAGGCAAGAATCCCTCTGGTCATATACTCTTCTCCGGTCACCATACCAATAACCATCAACAATGTCTGAAAAATGATAATTACCATAACAGCCGGAATCAGATAAGACCCATATCCTTCCGTATAATTATAGAGTGCAGTTCCTTCCACATTCACCGGTTGTGCCATAGCTACCGCCAATAATCCCTGAGGAGGTAGAAAAACCGCTCCGTCCGAACGATATTTATCATTGACAGCTAGCATTACGCGCGAAGAAGCCCCCTGCAAGGCTTCAAAATACAGGAAAGCATCGGTCGTGGCATACAAAGAAAAAACAGCTTCATCTCCACGAAAAACCCGTTCCTCAAAATCATGCGGAAGATACAAAATACCTTGTACTTTCCCTTTTCTCATCCATTCTTTCGCTTCATGATAATCCATAGCCTGAGCATAAATCTCCGTTTGCGGGGTAGCATCCAGCCAGCGGATAAAATTACGGCTCAACTCACTATGGGAATTATCGACTACAGCAACCGGAACATCTGTCACGATATTGGGAGCATACATATAATTATATAGTAATCCGTACACGAAGATTCCCCCCATCAGTACCAATAAAACAGCATAGCTGGTACTGATAGCCAGATATTCACGCCGGATGATGAAGGATAACTGTTGTAACTTACTTAATTTTTTCATATTTATGACTTTCTATGGCTCGTTTCAAATGGGGAAGTAGCGCAAAAGCCAGCAACGGAAAGATACATAGTATCACAGCCGATGGCCAAAGATGAATGAAACCACTACCTCCGTAGAGTATGTTTTGTATTATTTCCGTAAAATGCCGGACAGGAAAAAGATAAGAAGCATCTCGTACCAAAGGATACATATTAGGAACCGGAAAAGTAACACCGGATAAAGTAGCTCCCAGCGAACCGACCATGGAAACAATACTTATGATCAGAGAGATAGCCGGAAATAGCGAAAACAGGAATAATCCCAGTGCCTGCGTTGCCACGACAAAGAGTGCTGTCAGCATACTCATCAATCCCCAACTCCCTTGAAACGGAATATGCAGAATACCGAACATGACATAATTTGCCAGCCACCCTATCAGGATATAAATAATCGTATAAGGAAGTAGTTTCCCTAAAACAGCTGTCACCATATTTCCTTTGGCGACAGATAACCATTCGTCGGCTGTACGAAATTTAATTTCAATGCCCACTGCATATACAGTAGTCAGCAAAATCAAGATTTGGAACAAAACGAAAAAAAATGGCTGGCTTAGGTAAACCGAATAATCCAGACTCGGATTATATATAGGGTGGTTGCTAGCTTGTACCGGCAACAGGAATGTAGTAATCTGGTTCTGGTCCACTCCAAGAGCAACGGCTTTCATCACAATGGGAGATAGCGACACAGGAGCCAGCGAGGTTTCGAAAGCAGCCATCAATTCGCCACCGACCGAAAGCAACGCATAATGATAATAATAGGAGAGAGTCGCATTCTTTCCCGATATGGCATCCTGCTCGAATCTGGGAGGGATAGAGAGATAACCATAAATTTCCTTTCTCTGCACGGCCTTCCGGGCAGCTTCTTCATTTACAAAGTGCTTTGTCACTTTAAATGTAGGCACAGCAGATATGTTTCGGACGATTGCCCGCGAAGAAGCAGTGTTATCCTGATCGACAATGCCGACAGGAATATTTTCCATCTGTCCGTTACCAAAGATGGTTGCCATGAAAAAAAGGGTAAATAACGGCAAAATGATACACACGCCGAAATAAAGCCGTCGTGAAGTCATCCGCCGCCACTCTCTGAGCAGCACGGCATGAAAAGGAGAATATGTTTGTGATGAACTCATTCTATCATTCATTTAGCGTCAGTAATACAGACATACCGGGACGCAAATCATCTACTTTTTGCGTAGGACGGGCGTGAATCTCGAAGGTGCGTAAGTCATAACTTCCGGTCTGTTTTGTTGATTTCCAGGTAGCAAAGCTTCCTAATGGGCTGATATAATAGATTTTAAACTCAAGACCTTTTTTACCGATTGCAGGTACATCTGCAACAAAGGTCCCGTCCATCTTAAACTGTGGCATCAAGTCTTCACGTACATTGAGTACTACATGAATATCATCCATAATAACCAGATTCATAATCGGTGTTCCCGGTGCAACTAATTCTCCGCGTTTGGGGAAGATGGTAGCTATCTGACCGTTTTCCGGTGCTGTCAACCGGGCATCGACCAATAGTGCCGAGACTTCATCAACCGTACTTCTCGCAGCATTCACCATACTGGCTGCTGATTCTTTATCTTCTTTTTGTGCACCGTCAACTGCCATCTGATATTGCTCATAAGCTGCACGTTCGGCTGCAACGGCTGCTTTATACATAGCTTCCACTTCATCTTTCCGTTGGGAAGTGACCACACTATCTTTATATAAGGTAAGGATACGGTTATAAGTGGTTTGGGCAAGTGCCAGGTCGCTTTTAGTTTTGTTCCATAATTGCAGTGCGGTAGCTACAATCTGGCGGCGGGTACCAGCATCTATTTTCTTATTCTGCTGTACGGCTACCTGTTCCAATGCATTCACTTGCTGATACTTGGCATGTATTTCGGGGCTATTGATCACTACGAGAGTATCTCCCTGACGCACCCAGTCACCTTCCTGCACTAAAAAGGTATCAATACGTCCGGGAAGTTTCCCGCTAATACGGATTTCTGTCGCTTCTGTCTGCCCTTGCAGGACGAGCGGTTGTTTGTGCATCAATATTACTCCTGCAGCAGTAAAAATACCGACTGCCAGCATAATAATGACAAATGCCCAAGAGAGGGTTCTACTAGTTGGTTTCATTGTTCGTTACGGTTTAGGTTGATAGTTTACAAATTGTTCCGGTGTGCCACAGAGTGAAAGAAGATTCATCAATGCCACATCATATTCATAATAGGCTGCCAGACGAGCTACCTTCACAGTGGCAAGCATCGTTTCAGCATCAATAACTTCAGTGGAGGTCGCCATTCCTTCTGTAAAAGATTTCTTTCGGATACGTACCAGTTCTTCACTCAGTTCGATGGTCGCATTCAGCGCTTTCACATTATCCTGAGCTTTCTCCAATTGTGTATAGAGCTTATCCACTCCGACAGCCAGATCATCACGCGCTTTCATTTTTCCCAAAGTCAGCGTTTGTTGAGTTAGCTTTGATTGCCGGATTTTCTTCTCCCGGTCCAATCCGTCAAAAAGATTCCATGTAAAACCGATTCCTACCATCGTACGCGGTAGCAAATTGCTTTGGATACCATGCGAATAGAGGGTTTGTTTTCCAAAAAGGGCTATATTCGGCAAGTATCCACTTTGGGCAATTCGCACTTCCTGTTTGGCAATATGCTCTTGCAACTGTAACTGATTGAGCATATAGTTTCCACTGTTCACCGACATATCAAAAAGCATTTTTGGTGGCAACGAATCATTCATGAAAAGGGGAGAGGTAGGAACGATGTTCTCATCCGTATCTTTTTTATTTAACAAGGCCTTAAGGGCACTCTGCACCACTGTTTCTTCTTTTCGTGCAGCTTCCAATGACCGTTTTGCTTCATCCATATTTACTTGGGCAAACAACCGTCCTGCCTTGTCTATCATTCCGGCAGCTTCCAGTTTCAGTGCGTTTTCATAATGTTTTTGCAAACCTCTATAGGTTTCCTCACGTACAGCTACTACCTGTTGCGCCAATCGCAGACCATAATAGCTTTCTGCCAACAAGTTTTGCTGATTGGCAGCAGTCTGTGCACGATTCTCCCGTGCCAAGTCTACCATTGTCCGACCAATATTTGTTGCCCGAAATCTTTTTCCTCCGGAAAAGAGTACCCATTCTGCTGACAAATCAACAGTTGTCAAGTTTCTCGGAGTTAATGGAAAAACAAGCGTATTAGCTCCTATTTTATCCAGGATAGCCGAAATCATCTGATCATCCGGAATAATAGAATGAACGAAGTCCTTCGCCGGATCAGTAAACTGAGACAAAGGCTGCTTCACTTCAATCTTCTCGGACATGTGTACAAATGCACCTGTAGATTGCAAAGTGGGATACCAGAAAGCATTAAGTTTGTCACGTTCTGCTTTGGCAATCTCTATGCCTTTATCAGCTATCTTCAAACTCTGATTTCCCTGATTGAGCAGATGCAACGATTCTTCGAAACTTAATGGTGTCTGTGCATTTGTCTGAATGACGGAGAAACACAAAGCCCATAATACAAAAAGTATCTTATTTTTTTTCATGCTGGTTAGGTTAAATCTAAATTTGAGACTTTCTAACAGATGAGAGGATGGGTTTGTTCACTCCGGCAAATAGAGAACATATCTTGGGGCATGTTCTATTTTTAATATTTATTCAAAAACAGATTCGTACATATTTCATCAAACAACAGGAATAATGCATAAAATAATGCAATAATATGCAGAAATTCAATATACTTTTGTATATATACTATCTGGCTATACAGAAAAAGGACGTAATTTAAGCTATTTCGTTTTAAAGGAGCACTTCCTTGGTTTTAAACCAACAAGATGTTGGTCGGTGAGGAACGTCTTATTCCCTTAAAAGAAACTTGAAAACGGGAGGTGAAACAGCCGATTTGTTCTAGATGCCACTAATATCTACAAACTTCCATCCTTTCAATTTGAATTGACCAATTAATATCTAGCCATCTTATTGACAACATAAACAGACAAGAACTATATATATTAACAGAAAATAGTCCCAATATACCTAATTTCGCAATATACCTAACCGGAAATCCTGCTGATTTTATCGAATCATCTTGGTTCCGTCTGTATATTCTAAATTGTATGACAACCGAATATACGATTTCTCATATTCGTTCATTTTTCGCCTCTAACAGAAATTCATGAATGATTTTAATATAGTTTTTCTTCTACTAAAATTTGAGGAATTTTATTTGAGATATAAAAATTATGTTTACCTTTGCATCATCATTCCATAAGGCATTTTGTGAAAGATATATGTAATGCGGTAGTAGCTCAGTTGGTAGAGCATTAGCTTCCCAAGCTAAGGGTCACGAGTTCGAGTCTCGCTTACCGCTCCACTGAAATTCAAGCAGTTACAAATAGTGTAGCTGCTTTTTTTATGTACTTTTTCTTTTTTAAACCCCGTTTTTGAGTATTTTCAGTGGATATTTATCATATTTCCAGTCACAAAATTACATAATCATTTGTATATGCACGAATAATTAGAGGAATATCTGTATAGTCCAATACTATTTTTTTGTACTTTTGAGCACTATAGGCCAAGAATTTACGTAAACACACAACAACAATGAAGTATAAATCTTATCTGATAGCGATTTTATGGGGAATCCAATTCTGTTTTACCCTGCCTGTTTCAGCCCAAAACACCATCCAACAGCAAAAAGACTCTTTGCGCCGGGCTATCGAACAATCCGACGGAACTGACAAACTGAGGTCGTACAACAGACTATACTATTTATATATGTCTGAAATAGCCGATGACCGGAAAATGGATACACTGCTGACCCTGTTCGGGCAGACGGAAGCCGAGGCCATCAGACAGGGAAACGTAAAAATGCAAGGGATGGTGTATGGAAACACCATCATCTCTCATATAAATAGGAATGAATACGACAAGATCATTCAAAAAGCACCCGGTTATCTTGATTTCTATATCCTGCATGAACAATGGAAACTCTATTACCAGATACACATGCAACTTATCACTGCCTATAACTTGAAAGGAGATTATAAAAAAGCGGCGGAAGAAGCAAAACTAATGTTCGACCGTGCCAAAGCACGGAAGGATAAGGCGGGAATGGCAACAGCACTTTATGCCACTGCTATCACCTATAATGTTCAGGATAGATGGAAAGAGGAAGAAGATTGTTTCAGAGAATGCATCCGCTTATTATGGGAAGTTTCGGGATACGACAATATCCTGACACAAGCTTACGCATTCCTGTGTAGCTCACTTCGGGCACAAGGGCAATATGACAAACTATTACAACTCGTGCCCGAATATGAAAAAGCCATCGCCCGGTTTGAGAAAGCAGCCGGAAGAACCCAGCCTGAAGCGTGGGGAAATCTTTATGTGGCATTGATGAATACCTATATAGATACCAAAGACTATGACAAAGCTGGAGAATACCTCGCCAAGTTGAAAGGTATTGTCAATAACAATATCTCAAGATATGAATTGGCACGGGCAAAGGCGCTGATTTTACAGTCACGCGGAGATTACCGCAAGGCACTTGCCGCTATAGACAGCGCAGCGGTCGAAGTGCAGGAATCAGAATTTGACCTCAATGCCGTACGGAAGATAAAGATGGAGATACTTACCCGGATGGGGCGTTTCGACGAGGCATTCACGCTGTTCGATACAATCATTGCCGCCAATGATACTATAAAAGATGTAGAGATAAACGCCCGGTTCGATGAACTGCGCACCCAATATGAAGTGGAGAAACATATCGCCGAGAAAGAACGCAATCTCCATTACTTCCTTTTTACCCTTGGCATTTGCCTGGTACTGGCACTGCTCCTCACGGCTACTTTCTATTACAATCGGATTATTGCTCTCAAAAACCATAAATTATACGAACGAATAAAAGAACAGGACCGGCTGGCGAACGCAGTTGAAACTGCCAAAGCTACGGATACGCTTTCCCCTAGCAGCGAACAAAAGAGTCTGGTTATGCGGTTGCAGGAGTATCTACTTTCGGGTGAAAACTTGTCTAATGCCGATATGAACCGGGACGATATAATATCCGCCCTCGGCACTAACAGAAATACGCTGACCGAAGCGGTCAAAGCCGTCACAGGAAAGTCACCGATGGAATATACGCGCTTCCTGAAAATAGAAGAAGCACGCAGGATGCTCGACAGCCATCCCGAATTTACGATTGAAGCGGTAGCTTTCAGTTGCGGGTTCAATATACCGAGCACTTTCTACCGCTTGTTCCGAAAACAATACGGTATCAGTCCGGCAGAATACCGGAAAATGGCTAATTCATCCCCCAAAAAATAAGAAATAGCATACCGGAACCGGAAAGATTGTCCGATAAGCCCTAAAAAATGAAGTTACCCCCTGCTACAGATGATTGTAACAGGGGGTAACTGGTTAAAAGGAAGTCTGTCAGGCAGTCTTCTTTTCTATGTCCGAAAGCCCGTAAAACAGCAGAAAATGACAAAACACCACAAAGTAGGGACAAAATGCAATACTTTTTCGACCGCATTTAACCTAATTTGCAACAAGAAAAAAAGCAGAGCCCCATGAATGATTACATCAACTTTATCTCTCTAGGAATTGCCTTTTGCTCGCTGGTAATTGTGACATCCGTCTTCCTGCATTGCCGGAAGATAGAAAAGAAATGCAATTATTATATGGCGAAAAGTATCCGTGAGCAAGATAGTCTGGTAAAGGAACTGGAACGGATACGTGTAGAAAAAGAAATGATGGAAAAGGTGCTCAAAGCGGAATTGTCGGAAGCCGTGAGAGCTACCATCGAGAACAAAGAGACCGGTGAACGCATGACTGACCCCATGACACACACGCCGCGAATTGATATAACTTATTTTATTTAACACACAACTAATATATGAACCTATGAAACATTTACAAAAAATTCTGTTGGCTCTCCTTGTCTGGGGTATTGCCGCAACCGGAAATTCTTTCGCGCAACTCCCCCGGGGAGTGCCGGATGCGATTGTCTCCTCACCGACAAACGCAGTTACCCCTGATGGAATACTGCCTTCAAAACCTTACTACTTCGCTGTGCGGACGAACATGTTGTATGATGCCATACTGCTGCCTACACTCGGAGTGGCGGGTGAACCGCGACATGGGTATCAAGTTAGACGGTAGCTTTGGCTGGTGGGGAAGCAACAGCGATAAGATACAGAAGGTCTGGTTCCTGAACCCGGAAGTGCGTTGGTATCTGCTACGTGATAAACGATTTTATGTGGGCGCATCGGGCAGCTACGGGGAATACAATATATATAAGTATCCCGTGGGAAGCCTCTTCTCGAAGGATACCGGCTATCAGGGCAAACTGTGGGGTGGGGGTGCTACAGTCGGTTATCAACTTCACCTTTCCCATCATTTCTCGATCGATTTCAATATTGGTCTGGGATATACACATTCGGAATATGATAGTTATGGAATGATCGACAGAGTGCGTGTTTTTCAAGATAAAAATAAGGCCAAAAACTTTTGGGGACCCACTCAGATCGGAATTAGCTTTTTGTGGACAATAGTAGGAACCAAACAGAACAAATAAAAAACGATCGATATGAGAACAAAAGCAATTATCCCATTCTTTGGGTGCGCGCTACTGCTGGCAGTAAGTTGCGACGTGAAAGACCCGATCTACAACACACCGCATCCCGACCACGGCACGGTAACCCTTACCGCCGACTGGTCGCGGCGGGGCACGGACATTGACATCCCTGCATCCTACACGGTGCAGGCAGCCGACTACTCGACCACGCTCGACGGCACGACAAACCGCATAGACCACCTGTTCGAACCGGGCACATACCGTTTCTATATCTATAACACGCCGGAGCAGGTTTCGATAAGCGGCACAACCGCTACCGTTGCCGCTGCTTCCGGCAATTGGGACGGCGTGGGCGCGTTCGTGGCTGCCTCTCCCGGCTGGCTGTTCACGTGCGCTATGGATGCGGTAATCGAAAAGGACACCGAGTACGAACTGACCGCCGCCATGCAGCAGCAGGTGAGGCAGCTTACGCTTGTCATCGAACCGACGGGCGGCACAACCGACCGGATAGAAGGCGTTGAAGGTTACTTTTCGGGAGCCGCCGCCACGCTCGACATGGATAACGGCACATACGGCACTCCGTCGAATGTGGCACTGACGTTCACGAAGATCACCTCCGGGGCGGATGCCGGTAAATGGTCGGCAACGATGCGCCTCCTGGGCGTGGCAGGTACGGCGCAGCGGCTGACGGCGCAAATCCGTTTCAGCGGCAACAGCCCGCAGCCCGTGACGCTCACCAGCGACCTCACGACGATGCTCGCCACGTTCAATACTGACAAGACAAAGCCCCTTGCACTGGGCGGAACGGTGGCGGAAACGCCTACGGGCGCAGGATTCTCCGCGACGATAACCGACTGGAAGCAGGTAACGGGTGGTCCTGTAACCGCTGATTAATCATTGAAACAAATTAAAAATCACAGAATATGAAGAACAGATACTCAATCACACGATGGCTGCTCACGGCAGCGGTTCCGGCTTTGCTGCTCACGGCGTGCAGCAAGGACAACGACACCGGGGATTATCCCGGCACCAACGAATCACCCGGCGGAGACATCCGCTTCGAGATCGGTTTCGCCACTCCGGCGGCAACGGCGGGAGCAAACCTACCACAGACACGGGTCACCACCGACAGCCAGTTTAAAAGCACATGGGACGACGGTGACGCCATCGGGATATTCGCTTGCCGGAAGAGCGAAACTTTGTCGGAAACGCCCTCGGGCAATGTACTCAACAACATAAAGCTGACTTACAACAATGCCACTGGCACATGGAGCGGTTCCGCCTACTGGCCCGCGGACGGCAGCCGGATCGACTTCTACGCCTACTATCCCTATCAGGGCGACGGCACGCTCAACCCCGCCGCGATCGCTTTCAGCGTGAAGACCGACCAGCGAGCGGCGGCAGATTACTCCGCCAGCGACCTGCTGACGGCAAAGGCAACGAACGGCAGCGCCGGTTACGGCAAGGGCGAAACCGTTTCCCTCTCGTTCTCTCATCCGTTGGCAATGGTGCAAGTATCACTCGACAGCCAACTCGGGGCGATAGACCCGAACGAAGAGGTTATCGTAACCCTGCGGGACGTAAAAGCCAAAGCCGGACTTAACCTCGGCGCGGTCGATAATGCCACGCCGGGTAGCGGGGTAACGCTTGCCGGAAGCGATAACAACGCCACGGCTATAAAGATGTACCGCGTGGAGCAGCCGACGGACGCTAATTACCGCAGCAGCTTTACTTTCCGAGCTGTTGTTCCGGCGCAGTCGTTGTCTGAGAATGCAAATATCTTCCAGATCGCTAACGGCGACCTGCTATTGAGGAGTTCCGCGCTTACCGATAATATTACCATGACAGGTGGGAAGGCGGAAACGTTTACACAGAAACTGCCCGTATATATTCATCGTGTACGCATTAAAGCTGGTACTTTCCTGATGGGAGATGATGCAGGTAATAGCAATGAAAAGCCTGTACATTCTGTAACACTGGCCAAAGATTTCTATATGGGCAAATATCAGGTCACTCGGGCGCAGTATGCTGCTTTTCTGAATGCCGTGGGAGTAGCAGGAGTAACGATAGATAATTTGGCCAGACATAACGTTTCGGGTTATGGAGAGCAAAATTTGTTCACTGTGAACCAATGGGGCTAGACGCCCCGATACAATACGGAAACCAACCAATGGGAAGCCTCCGGCGACCAGCCGATGATCTATGTCACGTGGTTCGGTGCCAAGGCTTATGCGGATTGGATTGGCGGTAGCTTGCCAACGGAGGCCCAGTGGGAATATGCCTGCCGTGCCGGCACGACAACAGCTTATTCATTTGGCGACAACGAATCACTGCTTGGTGGATATGCATGGTATACTGTCACTTCTACAGGTATCGATGGCCCCAGTCCCGTGGGGAATAAAAAGCCTAATCCTTGGGGCTTGTATGATATGCACGGCAATGTGAATGAGTGGTGTAGCGACTGGTTGGGGGATTACGGTAGCGGTCCGGACACCGACCCTGCCGGCGCTGTCTCGGGCCGCGCCCGCGTGCTTCGCGGCGGCTACTGGGGCAATAACGCCCGGTACTGCCGCTCTGCCTATCGCTACTCCGCCGGACCCGACGGCGCCTTCTACAGCGTCGGGTTCCGCGTGGTGGTCGTCCCTTAGTTCATCCG
>ENA-OROH01003094-OROH01003094.1-human-gut-metagenome-genome-assembly--contig:-NODE-3094-length-11516-cov-2.516971_pt1 | contig 11516 bp, 10 predicted proteins | sample MGYA00242125_ERZ509042 | MGnify/ENA primary metagenome ERZ509042 (study PRJEB26280, sample SAMEA2338738) | human gut metagenome | biome: human gut; feature: human-associated habitat; material: faeces... | reverse complement strand
CGTCAGCGGCGAGTTCCGAAGCGAACTGTTCGGCGGCTCCGCCCTTCCAATAAGAGCTAGAGACTTCACCGTCATCTGAGCAGACGTAGTACTTGCCCGGCTTCATGGCGGCGAACGTAGCCTCGTAGAGCTTCACAAGGTTGCGAAGGCGATTGTTGTCGGCAGTGAGACGATTGACGAGAGACTGAAGATCGGTGATTGTGGCTGTAGCCATGATTCATTCCCTGTTTGAGTGAGTTTCTGGTTAGGCCCTCGGCGGTGGTAACGACACCGCCGAGGGCTGTTTTTGTTATTGCCTTTCCGATGGCTTTGTTGTAACTAATTACCTCATACCCTGTCAACAAAAATTACTTAATTACAACAAAAGTATTTTAAGGTGTACAATGTTTAAAAGTAATATCAGAGAGTTAATGAATAAAAAAGGCATTACAATACGTGATTTATCTAGTCAAACAGAATTATCCACGCGTACAGTTCACCGCGCTACCCAAGACGACACTATCGGCGGTTGTCAGCTCAACACGCTGGCGAAGATCGCGGACGCCCTTGGGGTAAAGACGAAACGGCTGTATGAAGAGGTGGAAGGGCAAGAAGAGAACGAAGTGAAACCTTCCTAAAGGGAGAACATAAATGTCACCAGAACCAAGCATAGAAGAGTTTGCAGAAGTTTTTTTACACTCTCGCGCTATGAAAGGGCCACGTGCGAAAATTCTCAGAGCCCATTTTGATTCTCCCGACTATATAGCTACTATGAGTCAATTGGCCCAAAAGGTCGGATACCAAAATTTCAATGCAGCGAACCTCCAATATGGAAAATTAGCTAAACATCTGAGCAAAGAAATCCATTGGAATAAAAAAGAAACCAGCAAAGAATATATGTCTTGGATTTCTCTATTGGTTAAATTTAAAAAACCATCAGGAGGAGATTGGGAACTGATCTTGAAACCAAATGTTGTAGAAGCACTCAAAAAAATTGGATGGAAACAGGGATTGTTGCCTGTTTTCTCTTCCCGATCCGAGGCCGAAAATAATATTTTAGAGGAGCAAGAATCCTATTATGAAGGAAGTCGCAAGTTAATTTATTCGACAAGATATGAACGAGATCCCAATTTACGGAAACAAGTCATAAAATTAAAAGGAACAGCTTGCTCCTGCTGCGGTTTTGACTTTGAGCAAACATATGGGGAACTGGGCAAAGGATTTATTCACATACATCATACAAAACCATTATCTACATATGAAGGAGAAGAAGCTATCATTTCACCGGATGACTTAGTGCCTGTTTGTGCTAATTGCCATATGATAATTCATCGACAAAAGACATCCACGCTTTCTATTGAAGATCTGAAAAAGATATATGAATTCCATAAAGGCAAATAATATTGCTCTCTGGATATGGGCTTTCGCAGTGGTATAGTCAATAAATCACGGTCTTCCCCGCGTATGTGGGGGTGTTCCCACCGTCTTCTTTTCCGTTTGAGCATTTACTCAAAAAGAGTTACCATTAAACTACTATAGAAAAACTTTATGACGACATACTTCGACATCCCAACGGGTTGAGGATAAAAGATGCTGCGAGCTCGCACAGCTAAAAAGGACTTTACAGCCTTACCCCTAACAGAGTGTCTTGCCAAAACCTACCGAAATGCACATGGCGTAACAGCCGCGGGCCGCACGGTGCTTGACCATGCCCTCATTACGGGAGCGGTTGCGGCGCTCCTCTTGGAACGGCTGCCGAAATGCACATTGCCGTTTTATCCAGAAGGGGTGGATCGCATAGTTTCCGCTCATGATGTAGGCAAAGTGTGCCCTACGTTCCAGCACAAGATTCATCAGGCTGCCGGTTCCCTGGGTACCTTCCCTGAACTGGCGGACGCCGATCCCTCATTGGAGCAGGACTGGCGCGGGCACGCCTCCATCAGTTTCGCCGCGCTCAAGGCCGTACAGGGCAATGTATTCATTCCTCAGATCGTGGGCCGTCATCATGGCGTACCCCCCAAAGAAAGCTACACGGCTTCGTGCAACGCCTATGGCGGCGACGCATGGCAAAAACGGCGTGAGGAACTGCTCGCCCTCATTATGGGAGAACGAGGCTGGCCTGACGTGTCGTCAAAGACACAGGCATTGCTCCTGATGGGCCTGACCACGGTTGCGGACTGGATTGGTTCCGGGGAACTGTTCGACGAGCCGCAAAAGGACTGGGCTCCGCTTGTGCGGAAAGCTGTAGACCACGCGGGTTTTCTTCCCCTCTCCTTGCAAACGGGGCTTTCTTTTGAAGCGCTTTTCGGCTTTTCACCGAGAGAGGTGCAGCAAGCTTTCATTGATCAGGTTTCCGGGCCGGGCGTCTATATCCTTGAGGCCCCGATGGGGATGGGCAAAACCGAAGCAGCGTTGTATGCGGCCTATCGGATGTTGGAACAGGGCAAGGCCGGAGGGATTTACTTCGCGCTCCCCACGCAGTTGACCTCCAACAAAATCCATGACCGCGTTAACGCGTTCCTGTCTCGCATTCTCCTTCAAGACAGTCTCCAAGCGCCCCTCCTCCTGCATGGAAAGGCATGGCTCAAGACATTCTCCGAACAAGAAATGGGCGAGGACGCCGCTCCGGGCAAGCCGTGGTTCCAATCAGGCAAGCGCGGGCTTCTCGCTCCGTTCGCCGTAGGCACTATCGATCAGGCGCTCATGGCGGTGATCCGTGTCCGGCATTCAGCGGTACGGGCCTTCGGTCTTGCGGGAAAGGTCGTCATCATTGACGAAATCCACAGTTACGACACCTACACAGGGACAATCATTGATGAACTGGTCGCCCTGCTCCGGGAACTGAACTGCACGGTCATCATCCTGAGCGCAACGTTGACGCAGCCCCGCCGGGCCGCATTCCTTGGCACCCACCAGCCTGCCCGCACCGACTACCCTCTGATTACGGCGATTGACTCCCAGTCGGATCGGTTCATTGAAGTCCCCGGCGCGGACGAGAACGTCTTGAAGCTCGATAGAACAGTTACGCTTCACAGCGACAAGACGCAGGATGATGCCCTCGAAGAAGCCCTTTTGCGTTCGGAAGGCGGACAACAGATCCTCTGGATCGAGAACACGGTCGCTGAGGCCCAAGCCATATACAAAGGACTGGCCGCCCGCGCCTCAGGCATGGACGTTGAAGTCGGCCTGCTACACTCCCGGTTCACGCCCGCCGACCGAGAACGGAACGAATCGCTGTGGACATCCCTGTATGGCGCGAAATCGGAAGCGCGGGGGGAAAAAGGGCGTATCCTCGTCGGGACGCAGGTACTGGAACAGTCGCTGGACATCGACGCCGATTTTCTGGTGACGCGCATCTGCCCTACCGACATGCTGTTCCAGCGTATGGGGCGTTTGTGGCGGCATGACGAAGGGCCGAGCCAAATGCGACGCCCTGCGGGGGCATGCCGCGAAGCATGGATACTCACTCCGGATCTGGAAGAAGCCCTGCAAAATCCCATGAAGGCTTTCGGCAAGACGGGATACGTCTATAGCCCATATGTCCTGTGCCGCACGCTCGAACAATGGGCGCAACGCCGTAGCGTTCGATTGCCGGACGACATCCGGCCAGTGCTCGAGGCCACCTATGCGGATAGGGACGAGACGGGTTCGCCCTTGGCGCTTGCGCTGCGGAAGCTGGATGAGGACAAGCGGGCGTTGCGGAACCACGCCTACGACAGTACGGCTCAGTGGGGCAATACCGTTTCGGAAGAGACGGTTACGACCCGGGCGATGCAGCGGCCCGAAGCCGATGTGCTGCTTCTCCGTAGCCGAGGCATGAACGGAGGGCAGTGTCTGCTTGCCGACGGCTCGGAAGTGACGTTCCCGGCGCGATCTCCCGAATGGAGGGAACGGGCCCGGATTGCTTCCCGGTTGATGGCAAACATCGTCCGTGTGCCGGAAAATTGGTTGGAAAACGTCCACAGACCATCCGCCGACCTTTTGAACAGATTGTCGCCCTACTTGTATGTGGCGCCCAAGGATGGAGGGCGGCCTTCCCTGTACATCGCCGCACTCAGGGCCGACGGCACGCTTGAAGACGGGTTTGGAAACGATTTCGGCGGGAGTTACACCCCGGAATGGGGCTACGAACAAACAACGTCTTGCTGAAAAAAGGGGGGAATGTGACGGAAAACAGATACAACCTGCTCGACGAGGCATGGATTCCCATCGCCGACATGGGCAAGGCGGGGCTCCTGCGCGTGTTCGGCGGCAGGGAGTGCCGGGCACTGGGCGGGACGGCCGTGCAAAAGATTGCGGTGCTGAAACTGCTCATCGCCATTGCCCAGGCAGCGGCCACGCCGCAGGATACCCAAGAATGGGCCGCAATGGGGCCGGATGGCCTCGGCGAACGGTGTACCGCGTATCTGAAGCTGTGGCGGAATGCCTTCTGGCTGTACGGCGACAAACCGTTCCTCCAGATGCCCGCCTGCTCCAAGGCCGAACTCAAGCCCTATGGAACCGCCATGCCGCAGGTCGCCTCGGGCAACACCACACTGCTCACGCAACTGCAACTGGAACCTGTCATGTCCGACGCCTCCCGCGCGTTGTTGCTGGTGGAACAGATGGGATTTGGCCTCGGCGGAAAGAAGACGGACAACAGCGTTATCCTCAGCAAGGGATACGCGAAAGGCAAGAGCGCAAAGCCCGGCCCTTCCGTATGCCATATGGGCTTGCTCCATTCTTTTCTTCTGGGGGATTCGATCCTTGAAACCGTCTGGCTGAACCTCCTCACGCGAGATATTATAGCCGACGCAAAGCAGTGGGAAGAAGGGCTCGGGACGGCCCCGTGGGAAAAGATGCCTGAGGGGGAGGATTGCCCCTCCGCGCGGGCTTTGAAAGCCAGCCTCATGGGGCGGCTTGTCCCACTCTCCCGTTTCTGTCTGCTGCGAGAAGACGGCCTCCACTACACCGAAGGCATCGTTCACCCTGACTATCAGGAACGGATGATTGATCCGTCCGCGGCAGCCGACAAGGCGAAAGCCAAAGTCAAAATGTTATGGGTAAACCCCGAAAAAAAGCCTTGGCGCCAGCTTACGGCCCTGTTGGCTTTTTTGGAATCCGATCACGGCAGCGGCTTTGAGTGCCTGAATCTGAAACAAGGCATCCGGCGTCTGGGCGACGGTCGTGTCAAACAGTTTGGAATCTGGAGCGGTGGGCTCAAAGTCAGCAGCAACGCCGGGGAACAGTACGTATCCGGGGGCGACGACTGCATCGAGTCCGAAACATGGCTGGAGGCCAAATTGCTCTCCGGCAATGATGACTGGTTTATCCTTTTTAAAAAGCAGATGGAACAACTGGAAAAAATGGGTACCGTCGTTTATGGGGCCACACGGGGGTATTTTTCGGACTTGAAAGCGCAAGGTGACGCCCATGCCGCCGAAGCGTCGGGCCTGTTCTGGCAACTGGTCGAGCCCACATTCCAAGAACTGATTCAGGCCTGTGATGGCGGCAAAGAACAACTTGCCAAGCTCATGGGAACGTATGCCGTTTTCGTCGGCACGGCCTTTGACGAATCCTGCCCGCACGGAACGGCGCGCCAGTTTGAAGCATGGGCCCGCCATCGGCCCGGTTTCGGGATGTTTTCACAGAAAACCCAATCCTCATCGTGAAGAGAGCTGTTATGGCTGAAACAAAGGAAAACTCCCTGAGCAAAGCGTTTGTCGGCTTCGTGCTCGAACGGGCGAGCGCCGCGCCCAAAATCAAGGACACGGGGTTTGTCGCCCGGATGAAACGGGCCGACAATCCCGATCTGGAATATCAGGTATGGAACATTTTACTGAAATTCAACGTAGATATTGAATTCGCCGCGCGGCGTCTGCCGTTCTGCCTTATCGGAGCCGCCTTGTGCCGAAGGCAACCGGAAAAGGACGGCATATTCGGCCTCGGCGCGTCGCTGAGGAGTTGCTTCGGCGATGACGAAGATCAGGGAAGCATACGTTTACGCCGCCTCCTCGCCTGTCAAACGACCGAAGAGGTATGCCGTATTTTGCGCCCGATGCTTTCCCTCATCACGGTAAAGGCTACAAAACCTCTCTGTTTTGCTACATTGCTGGACGAACTCCTGTATTTTGAAAGCAATGGACAAGAGCGTATCAAAATGCGCTGGACCCGTGACTTCTACAGCCTTTCCAATGAACCGAAGGCTGCGGAAGGAGAGGCGTCATGATGTTCGCCAGCCGCTACAGGCTGTCGCCGCATGACGCCAAGGCCCTGCGGGTTACCGATACCTACTCCCTGCACAGGGTCGTTTACGGGCTCTTTGACGACGTGCGCGAGGGCGATCGGGAAAAAGGCAGCGGTATCCTGTTTGTCGATATGGGCGGGGACAAATACGGGAGGCAGCTTCTTATCCTGTCAGATCGGCAGCCCCGTGAGCCTGAATACGGGAAATTTGTCAGAACCGAGCCAATCCCTGAAGCCTTTTTCGGGTTTTCCGCATACCGTTTTGAAACCGTGGTCAATCCTGTAAAACGGGACAGCCGAACCCAAAAACGCACGCCTCTGTGCAACCGCGAAGATATCACGCGCTGGTTTCTGGAAAAGGCCCCCTCATGGGGCTTTGAGGTACAGGAATCCTCTTTTCAGGTCGCGGAGATCAATGCTGATATTTTTTGGAAGGGGGAACAGAAAATCACCCTTGGAAAAGCGCGTGTGACAGGAACCCTTACCGTTGTTGATAAAGAGCGTTTCACTCAAAGCGTCTGCCGGGGCATCGGCCACGGCAAAGCCTTTGGTTGCGGATTGCTTCAGGTCGCCCCCATCGTCTTTTAACCAGCAGCTCAAGGAATGAAGATGAATACACTCAAAGGAACCCATATTGAATTCCATATCCTCCAGTCTTTTCCTGTTTCCTGCCTGAACCGGGACGACGTGGGCGCCCCTAAGAGCGCAATGATCGGCGGGGTATCCCGTGCCCGCGTCAGCTCCCAGTGCTGGAAGCGTCATGTGCGGCTGGCCCTTCAGGATCTCGGCGTCAAAATCGGCGTGCGCACGAAACAGGTTGCCGGGATGCTCGCGGAAGCCTGTGAAACCAAGGGGGCCACACCGGAACAGGCAAAGGCGTTCGGTGAGGCCTGCGCCCCTCTGCTGGCTGAAGATACCCTGTATTTCTTCTCAAAAAATGAGGCGGAAGCCATCGCCGAATTCGCCGCGGCACAGGCCTTTGAACCTGAGTCCGCCGCCGTCAAAAAATCGGGAAAGACCGTATTGTCCCCGGAGTTGAGAAAGGCTCATAAAGCCCATTTCAATCCCGCCGTTGACGGGCTCGACATAGCCCTGTTCGGGCGCATGGTGGCGCAGGCCCCCGATCTCAACGTCCATGCCGCCGCCTCGTTTGCCCACGCCGTCTCCACACACCGCGTCGACAACGAAATCGAATTTTTCACGGCACTTGACGATCTCAAATCCGATGATGAAACGGGTTCCGCCCATATGGGAAGCCTTGAATACAACTCGGCCACCTATTACCGCTATATCAACCTCGATCTCGGCCAGCTCGCGGATTCGCTTGGCAATACGGGATTGGCCGATGCCGTGTCGTCCTTCATCAAGGCCTTGTACATCGCCGTCCCCTCCGCCCGGCAGACCACGCAAACCGGCATGCGCCCGTGGGACTATGCCCGCATCTACATCCGCAGGGGGCAAGGCATGCAGGCCAGCTTTGACGAGCCGGTAAGGGCAAAAGGGCAAGGGTTCCTCAAGCCGAGCATTGAGGCCCTTGAACTCCAACTCGCCAAGCAGGAGAAGCTGGCCGGCTCGCTGTTCGGCAAGGCCGCCGAATTCACGTTCGGCAAGGACGACTCCGTCAGCATCGACGATCTCGTCAACGGCGTAGCGGCGTTCGTGCGCCCGTATGAGGCGCAGGCATGACCGCCCTGCTCCTCTGGCTGGAGGCCCCCCTTCAGTCTTGGGGGGTCGATTCCCGCTTCGGAAGGCGCGATACGCTTCCCTTTCCTTCCCGCTCCGGCGTGCTCGGGCTCGTCTGCTGCGCTACGGGGCGCAACGGCGAACAGGAAGCGTGGCTTGCCGAGATGAAGGCATACACGCAGACCGTAGTGGCGTATTCACGGCTCGAAAACGGCAAGCCGGACATACAGCCCCTCCTCCGCGATTTCCAGATGGTGGGCAGCGGCTATGACGCTTCGGATCCGTGGCAGGATCTGCTCATCCCCAAGAAAACGGACGGGAAACGTCCGGTCGGTGCGGGAACGAAGATGACCTACCGTTATTACCTTCAGGATATGGCGTTCGCCTGCGCGCTGGATGTCCCGGAAGCGTATGCGGATGAAATCATCGCCGGGCTGCAAAACCCCGTATGGCCCATATGCCTTGGGCGGAGAAACTGCGTGCCCACGGACATCGTTTACCGTGGCCGTTTCGACTCGCAGGAAGAAGCATTGGCAGCCGCCGGGGAAATAGCGCAAGCCAAAAGGCGCGCGGAACGCTTCCGTGTGGCCCACGGGCGTGTTGAGGGCGGGGATGTGCTGACGCTGAATGACATCCCCATCGCCTTCGGCCTGCGCAAGCGATATGAGGACAGGCAAGTGACAATTCTGGAACAATGAAAAAGTGCCGCTGGGACTACTCCCGGCGGCACTTTCTGCAAGGGGGATAGAGATGCCGGAAGAAAAGGAGCCCACCACAGCTGAAGAGCCCAAAACTCTCCGCCGCTTGTTCATCCCGATCACACGGGAAACGCTTCCCCGCGTATCGGACAAGTACCCGTTTATCTATCTGGAAAGAGGACGGCTGGAAATTGACGACAGCAGCATCAAATGGATCGACGCGGACGGAAACAGAGTGCGTTTGCCCATAGCGACGATCAACGCCCTGCTTCTTGGCCCCGGTACGTCTGTAACCCATGAGGCTATCAAGATCGCCTCCGCCGCCAACTGTGCCATCTGCTGGGTTGGCGAGGACAGCCTGCTGTTTTACGCTTCAGGCGTCGTGCCTACTTCCAACACTCGCAACCTCCAACGTCAGGCGTGGCTCTCCACGGACAAAGATGCCTCACTTGCCGTCGCTAGGGCTTTCTTCGCCAAACGCTTTCCCGATGCGGAGCTTGAGGGCAAGACGTTGCAGGAAATGATGGGTATGGAAGGGCTGCGCGTCCGCAATTTCTACCTCGAAAAAGCCGAGCAATACAAAGTCGGCTGGAAGGGACGTGTTTTCACCCCCGGAAAATTCGAGTTGAGCGATCTGACGAACCAGATATTGACGTCCACCAATGCGGCCCTCTATGGCGTCTTATGTTCCTGTGTCCACAGCCTCGGCTATTCGCCGCACTTAGGCTTTATCCACTCAGGGAGCCCCCTGCCCTTTGTGTATGATCTCGCCGATCTTTACAAAGGGGAGCTCTGCGTTGATCTCGCTTTTTCCCTGACGCTCTCCCTCGCGGGCCGCTACAACAAGTACACCGTATCTGAAGCGTTCCGCAAACGTGTCCTCGAAATGAAGCTGCTGGAAAAAGTCGCCGAGGATATTGAGAGCCTGATAGGAGGGAAATGTGCTCGTCGTTATCGCAAATGATTTGCCTCCCGCCGTACGCGGGCGCATGAAACTCTGGTTTGTGGAACCTCGGCCTAACGTCTTCGTTTCAGGCATTAAAGATTCCGTTGCACGGCATGTGATCAACTACTTACTCGAAAAATGCCCTGAACAAAGTGGCCTCATGATCTTTCAAAGGATACCGAACCCACCGGGGTACAAGCTCTACGGCATGGGGGAACCAAAGCGCCAGCTCATCGAATTGTCAGGGCTGCAACTTGTGTCTGAAAAAGATGACGTTTCAATATTGTTTTGACGGCTCAATAAAAAAAGTGAATAATCTCTCAGTGTCTTCCCCACGCACGTGGGGGTGTTTCCAGCCATAAAAGCTGAAATACAACGAAAGGAACGTCTTCCCCACGCACGTGGGGGTGTTTCCTCGCTAAACTTGAAGCCGACAAGGTGGATGGGGTCTTCCCCACGCACGTGGGGGTGTTTCCTCCTCCCGGCAAAAAGCGGTTCCCAATGCCACGTCTTCCCCACGCACGTGGGGGTGTTTCGCCATTGGGACGGGCCTAGTCCCGAAGTCGAGGTCTTCCCCACGCACGTGGGGGTGTTTCCCGTCAAGAGCGAGCCGGTCGTGGGCGGCGTCTGTCTTCCCCACGCACGTGGGGGTGTTTCTCACCTCGCTTTGGTCCCGCGCGGACGTGACGGGTCTTCCCCACGCACGTGGGGGTGTTTCTTAACCACGAGCCCGCCTTGTACGTGTACGATAGTCTTCCCCACGCACGTGGGGGTGTTTCTCATGAAAAAAGAGGTCACGATAGCACTCCGAGGTCTTCCCCACGCACGTGGGGGTGTTTCTCCAAGCTCGCGCAGCCTGTCGACCACACCCGCAGTCTTCCCCACGCACGTGGGGGTGTTTCCCCGCTTGCCGCGGTTGACTGTGGCGATAAACCGTCTTCCCCACGCACGTGGGGGTGTTTCCTTGACGCCGGGAAGCTCATTGATGCCGGGAAGGTCTTCCCCACGCACGTGGGGGTGTTTCTACAAGATCATCATGGGGCAGTCGGATCTGCGCGTCTTCCCCACGCACGTGGGGGTGTTTCCCAGACCAAGCCGGACACCGTGGCCCACGGGCAGTCTTCCCCACGCACGTGGGGGTGTTTCTATGCGTGGCGGCTATTATCCTTTGAAGTTTGAGTCTTCCCCACGCACGTGGGGGTGTTTCCAACGCGGAGCGGGGAGCCCGCGAAGCCGCACTGTCTTCCCCACGCACGTGGGGGTGTTTCCTCATCAAAGCCGGATTCTCTCAGCACATGAGGGTCTTCCCCACGCACGTGGGGGTGTTTCCTTCGAGCGCGTGTACGTCGCTTTTTCCGGCGGGTCTTCCCCACGCACGTGGGGGTGTTTCTATTATGAAGTTCACGGAGTTGTGATATGGAGAGTCTTCCCCACGCACGTGGGGGTGTTTCTTTTCAACATGCCCTTGGCGGACATGGAAACGCGTCTTCCCCACGCACGTGGGGGTGTTTCCGGCGTGGAACGCGGGCACAGCCTATGAGATCGGGGATTCCGTCATCCATGAGCATAGGGTCTACAAGGCCGTGACCGCCAGCACGGGCAAGCGGCCTGACCAGAATTGCGAAGGGACGGATGCGGCGTGGCGGCTCATGGGGCCGACGAACCGTTACGCAATGCTCGATCAGTATGTCTCAACGCAGACCGTCGCCCCGATGGACGCCGAGACGCTGACGTTTACGGTGACGTTCAACCGCTGTACGGCGTTCGCACTCCTGAACTTCAAGGCTACCAGCATCCGGGCCGTGGTGAAGGACGGCGACGGCCTCGTCATGTACGACCGCACGGTGAATACGCTGAAAGACGTGGACGGCTACTGGAAATACTACTTCCTGCCCCTTGAGCGCATCGTGGATCAGGCCGTGACCAATATTCCCATGTCGCCCGTGGCCACGCTTGAGGTCACGCTCACGCAGGAAGGGGGCCCG
>ENA-OROH01003080-OROH01003080.1-human-gut-metagenome-genome-assembly--contig:-NODE-3080-length-11555-cov-15.444087_pt1 | contig 11555 bp, 4 predicted proteins | sample MGYA00242125_ERZ509042 | MGnify/ENA primary metagenome ERZ509042 (study PRJEB26280, sample SAMEA2338738) | human gut metagenome | biome: human gut; feature: human-associated habitat; material: faeces... | reverse complement strand
CCTGACCAGCCTCGCCATCTCGCCGCCCGCCCTCTTCTGGGGCCTGCTCTCGGCCTTTGCCGCCGCCTTCTACACCGTCCAGCCGAAGCGCCTGATCTGCAAGTACCGCCCGACGCTCATCATCGGCTGGGGCATGCTCATCGGCGGCCTGCTCTTCGTGCCCGTCTCGCGGCCCTGGGACTTCACCGGCCTCTTCAGCATGGCGGCCGCCCTGCTCTTTTCCTACATCATCGTCTTTGGCACCGTCATCGCCTTCGCTTGCTACCTCGGCAGCCTCCAATACCTCCAGCCCGCCGAGACTAGCATCCTCGGCTCCGCCGAACCCCTCGCCGCCATCCTCCTCTCCGTCACCCTGCTCCACATCGCCTTCACCCCCTTCGACCTCCTCGGCGCCCTGAGCATCCTGGCCGCCGTCATCCTGCTGACGAGGAAATAAACTAGCGAAACAAAAAGCGTCTCATGCTGCCATGTGCAGCAGAGACGCTTTTGATTTGATACGTCTGGTCAATCCAAAGTGAACTTTATCCCCAGTGCCTGACAGTTCTCGGTGATGGTCCGTACCACATCCTTGGGCAGATTCGCTGGAAGATCAGCCTGCACTTCAAGTTTGATGGTGACTTGACTGCCTTTAAGGTCAGACAGGTGATTCACGACCTCTTGCAGGCAATCATTGACCTGCTTGGTCGCGCGAAGGCTGTCGAGGTCTTGGGTCATACTGAAATGTGAATACTGCGGGCCGGGATGCGCCGATGCGGCTCCATTCCCATTATTCCCCTCATTCCCATCCTTGCGATCATCACTGCTTGTGACTGGATTGACTCCATCCGTACCATTCGCATGATTCGCATCTCTATCATCGCTGTAGTCTCCGTTTGCGCCTGTTTCGCTGATCTGAGCCGTATCCTGGTTCTCTTGTGCTTGCGCCACGTCAGCCTTGACCAATAGCTGTTGCGGCGCTATGCTGCCGATATAGCCGTGTTCCGGAGCAAAAATCAGTCCCTCGTAGCGGCCTTCTATGCATGTATCCGCCAAGCCGAAGAGGCCTTCACTCACGCCAGTGCGGATGGCATCATACAGTACCTCCTCATTTTTCAGCCGGGGCAGGTAGCAGTAATTACACAGGTACTCCCAGAGGCCTCCGACAGACAGATGATCCTTATCCTTCCAGAGCAGGTTGTGCAGCTGCATCAGCAGCAGTCTCGGCGCCCATTTCTCGATGAGGATTTCCTCCCGTTTCATGCGCTCGTAGGCCTTGGTCACATTGCTGCCATCCGTGCAGGAAATCTCATAGACATCCCACTGGATCGTGCGTATGTCGTCCAGGTCGCTGTATGGAGCCAGCAGCCAGCAATAGCATTGAGACAGCTTCATCTGCAGGTCTTTCTCGACCTGCTTGATGCTGTTGTCTGCCTCTCGCAGCTGGGACTGGTCGAGATTCCGTTCCTCGGCCTCATCGCGTATCATCTGCCAGGCGAGGAAATGGCGCGTCATCTGCCGGAGACGATGCAGGCCCTGCATATCTGGCGCCAGGAACAGCAGCATATTCCGATGGATACGTCCTGCTTCGCCACGCTGCTCCAGGTATTCCTGTGCCGTCTTCTTGGCTTCGTTCTGCACCCGTCTCCGCTCATAGACCGCCGTCAGTGGCAGCAGTACGAGGGCGACCTTCGTATCATCCGGGACATCACTGCTGGAAGTCGGCAGGATATTCAGTCCGAGGCCATGACAGCTCCGCCACTTGTGCAAGCGCCGCTGGATCTCAAAATCGACCGCATCTTCGTGGATGCGCTGCTCCTGATCTGCCACCAGCTTCCGCAACGTCGGACGACTGTCAAACCAGAGCATCGTGCCGTTTTCGTTCGAGTAGAGATAGCTAAGGGTCGCCTTGAGCTTCTGGAGCGCGTCGTTGAATATCGGTATCGCATTGACCTCGTTGGGCAGCACTGTCCCTAGGAAGATATGCTCCTGATTGATGCCACGGACATTCTGCTCGCGCATCCCCGGTGCTGTGCTGAGGAATATCGTGCGCGCCACCCGACGTGCCGCCAGGAACTGATTGAAACGAAAATTGTTGGCATCAATGCGCACCGCTTCCGCCTCGCTACCATCGATCTCACTGTCGACGATAGCGTTCCAGTTATCGCCCAGGTAGCGGATCAGCTCATCATGGACCTGCGTGATGTGAAGTGGCACCGACCCCGGCATGATCATGCACGAGTCATCGCCATTCACCCAGAGCTGGTAGACGACGCCTGCCATGAGCCGCAGGACACCGCGCGTCTTCTGGAACTTTTCAATGGTGCCCCATTTCTCATACAGGTCATCAAATATCTCCGGATGAATCGGATAGCAGTCTTTCATGCGCTGGAGATAAGACGGGTCTTTGGCCTCTACGGGGAAATCTGTCCCGCTTGACTGATACATCTGGCTGAACGCCGTGCAGATCTTATCACGGGCATCCTCGTCCTGGCAAGGCATGAACAGCCGCCGACGCACGACCTCGAAGCTCTCGTTCGGCGTGACTGGCTTCCAGATGGATTCGACACGTCCAAAGGTATGCTCGATCTGCACCAGCACTTCCTGTCCTGCAGCTCCGCCAATCTCGATATCAGATTCCGGTATCGAAGCGACGACGATGCTAGAAGCGCTCGCCTTAGCTGCCTCAGTCAGCTCCTGCACAAAGGAAAGGATATTGGCGAATGTGCCTGCCGGCAGCTTCTTGTCGTCGGCCCCATAGAGCTTGCGCGCATAGGCTACGAGCTCGTCGATGAGGATGACGCAGGAACCGCAGGCATCGAACATCTGCCGCAGCTTATCCGAGCCCGGTGATACGCCCTTCTTGTCGGCTTCCTTGACGAAATTATAGACATCCGTCCGTCCCGTCGACTTCACGAGCTGGGCTGCCATCTCTCCCCAGAGCGTGTGGATCGTGATCCCCGGCATATCGATAGGCCGCCGCCAGTTTGCCGGATCGAGTGCCGTGCCGACCAGCACCGCCACATGGACATTGCGTGGGATATTCGTCATTCCGGCATCCTGAATGAGCTGGTCTACATTTTCCACCTGATGATCGCGCAGCTGACCATGGAACAGATGGTAGAGCGCCAGCATGCTGTGCGTCTTGCCGCCGCCGAAAGCCGTCTTGAGCTCGATGACCGGCTCGCCACCCGTTTGCGTCACGCGCTTGAGCGCTGTGACCAGCAAGCCCTTCATGCCCTCGGTGATGTAGGTACGGTTGAAGAACTCGATGGGGTCGACGTACTCGATGGCACCCCTTCCTTGGATGACTTGTGCCAGGTCAGCCGCAAATTCAGCATTCTGATATTGTCCCTTCCGGACATCTGGATGCGGCTGCATGACCTGACGCCAGCTCGGCAGATCGCCTTGGAGATCGCGCAGGAAGCCATCGACCTCGCCATTCTTGCGCTGACGGATAGGGATCTTGGTATCCTGAGCGGCATCGCTGAGCGATCCTTCTTCGCTGCCGTACCGGAGTTTGCGGATCTGCGCCCTTATGGGGCCGACACTCTCTGGATCGATTTTGTCGCAGATCTGTGCCACCGTGTCAAGCGCACGCAGCGTATAACTGTCGTCAAACAGCTTGATATCCGAAACATGTGCGCAGTCGTTGCGGATGGAGTTGGCCTCCTTGATCCAGTTGTAGAACGAGCGCGGCAGTTTCTTGCTGAAGATATTCTGCCAATGAACGTCAAGCAAGATCAAGCAGAGCTGCGTATCCAGGAGATCCATCAGCTGATTATAGGTTCCTCCCATCGGTAACTTGCGCTTCTTGTCTTCATAGAGGACATCCAGTACACCCCAGCGCCACCAGCCATCTTGATCTGTATCAGACGGAAAGTGCTTCTTGTACTCCGTGCTGAGCTCCTTGCCGATATAGCCACTCAACACATCTTTCAGCGAAAAACTGATGACATCGGACAGCAGGCGATAATTCTCTTGGTATTTCGTCAAATCCTTCTCTCGGCTCATCTCAGTCATCTCAGTAATCCTCCCCAAAATTCAATTCTTCGACGCTTTCTTGGCGCTGTGCGGCCGCAGCGTCCAGAATATCTTCCCACGAAATGACCAGCGCATTATAGGCGCCTGCCTCCTGCGTCATGCCCTTCTCCTCGGCTAACTGGTACATATGGTAGGCCAGGTTCTTCAGATAGTCGACCTCACCAATCGAGTCCCTGAGCAGAGTGACGCAGCCCTGTATCCCGTCTTTTTCTAGCGCAGCAGTCAGATGCTGCAAGCGCAGCCAGCCGCATTCCATATTCTTTGCCTGCGGCAGTTCCTCCCGCGTGAGCAGTCGGACTCTGCCATTGCCAGCTGCGACGACACCAGCCTCCGCCACGTCATCCACCGAGATGTTCTTGGCGCGGGCCAGGACATCGGCCTGACCAAAATCCAGTTCATCGTAGCCGCACTGCTGGAACAGCGTGACGGCAAAGCTCGTCGCACCATCGAGTCGGTCGCTCTGGCCGCTGAGGAAGGCATCGAGTTCCTGACTGATGAGCCGCAGCGCCGTGCGCACCGTCATCTCTGTGCCGTCCGCTTCGAGCACCTGGTCATAGCGCGAATAGACGCTGATGCCCGGACCGATGGCCGACTGCATGAGATCCACCGGCGCGATGCCGGCCGACTGCAGTTTGCTGATGGAATCGGCCAGCTCTCGGCGCAGCTGCCGGATGAAGTCCTTGCGGCTGCAGACCTGATGCATGGATTCGCGCTTGCGGCAGACGAGGACAATCGAGGAGGCCAGCGCATTGGTCCCCACAGCATTACTCCGTGCTGCTCGCTCGGTTCGGACGGGCCAAGTGCCCGTGATTGTAAAGCCAGAAGATATGATACTTGAGAGCATCGTTTCCCAGCCGGTCGAGGCGTCCTTGTCATTATTATCCTTCTGCTTGTAGGCATAATAGATGGTGACGGGGATGTCCTCCCTCGCGTATTGATAGATCTGCTGGCAGGTCTTCTTCATGCCGTCCTCAAAAAAGTCCTTGGCCTTTGCCTTGCTCCCTTCGAAGCGGTAGGGTGTCGCCACGAGTTCCTCGGCCTTGGGCACCAGCATGGTCCGGAATAGATTGGGGTACGTCGTGCGCAGCGATTGCCGCAGCCAGACATAGAAGAAATCCGACAAATCGGCATAGCCAATGTTATCATAATAGGGTGGATCCGTTGAGACCATGATATGGCGCAGGCCGTTGTCACTCTGGGCATCCATCTGCTGCGCCGTCCCGCCGCCAGTCGCGGGCAGATTCGCCACGCATTGCTCCACCCAGGCCAGCATATTCTCATAGCTGCCCGAAGAAGAACAGAACGGATTAGACTCCGCATAATCCCAGACCATCGGGATGGCTTGGCGGCCAAAAACATTTCTCATTTTTTCTCCTGGAGCATTCCAAGAACAAATAGACGAATTGTAATCCGTCAGTTTGTCGAGCAAGAACGCCAAGTAGACGCCGACTGCTTCACCATAGGCCGTCGCTCCCTGACCGCCATCTGCCAGTCGGACGTCATCGTCAGGTAGTCCAGCTCGAATGGCGTCCTCCTTTGATTTCTGCTGCGCTTCGGGAATCAGCGTGCTAAAAGTTGTCAGAGTTGTAAGCTGGCGATTGGTAAACAAATCTCTATGTTTCGTCATTCCATACGCTTGTACACGGAAACTTAATGCTTTCTCTGGCAGATTTGTCTGTGGTACTTCATTTGGAAGGGGGCAATTTGATGCCTTAACTTGTATATCATCAGGGGCAATATATACACGTCCATTATGTTCAGCTACTACTGCCATCATACGCGGAATGAATCTACCGGCCTGCCCCTCTTGACGAATGTGGGAAAAATCGACATTAGTTTTACAATGGGCACAGATAGCACCAGTACGGTTGACAGTCTCTTCTATCCTGATATCCTTATCATGATGAATGGTAAAAGTAAACTTACCATCATGAAAATGCGGCTCTGCCCACGTTTCATGCCCTTTTTTCTTAGAGAGCCAAAAAGAGTGGACCAGCGGCATTTCGCAACCACAAGCTGGATTCGGGCACTTCACCGTACGCGCCCAGATCCATGCAATGACGGTGAAATCCTCGCCAGTCTCGGGGTCCTTGACTTTCGGATAGAGGTGGCCGATGCGTCGAAACGCCTCAGTGCGCATCCATTCACCATAGTAGCGCACATCGGCAGCGAGCCCTTGAGCGCCCTGATAGCCGTCCGCACCGCCGAGCATCGCCGTCCTGTCCCTGGGATTCACCGGGGGAAGATCGGCAAAGCGCGGCGGGATCTCGATCATCGCCTTATTGATCATGACAGCTACCGGGTTGAGATCGCCGGCATACGCCTTGAGCCCGAGGCGCTGCGCTTCCAAGGGGATGGCCCCGCCGCCGGCGAACGGATCGAGCAGGGCGGGCACATCATCGCCCACCCATTTCTTGATCTCGGCCCTGGCTTCGCCCAGGACCTCGGGATTGTTGCTGTTCTCCCATTTCACCAGTCGCCCGATGATGCCGAAGAGCCGCTGCCGCTCGCGCTCCTGATCTTCCGGCGTGGGGAACAGCTCGGGGTGTGAGCTCGGCGCATCGACGAGCGAGGCGAAGATGACGGCCCGTGCTGTGGCGAGCGGTCGACGGGCCCACCAGAGATGAAGCGTCAATGGATGGCCATGGCGGATGGATTTCTCGCGTGCCGCGGCTGCATTGATGGCCTCGAGCGGCATAGCAACCTCAATCAGTTTCTTTATCTTCTTCATAGGATTCCTACCTCATCTCTCTATTATCAGTATTATTAGTGGGCCTGTACCCCCATATCCATACATGTCCCGGATTGCAGCAGCTCCTGGATCGCAAAGTTGACGGATGCTGTTGCACGGTCCGGCGGGTTGCGGAACGGCTGCCGGATATACCAGGTATGCGTAGCAGCTCCATCCACCTCGACCAAGGCAAGGATGAACCGCTCCGGCTGGTTCAGGGCCGTGAGGATCTCGTTCCGCGTCACCGTGACCGTCGTGCTGCCCTTAGCCTTGCCTTTGACCTCGATGAAGCGCAGGCTTCCCTCTGTCTCCAGTTTGCTTGCAGGAATTGCCGACTCGATATCATAGCCGACATTGTTCTTGCTCACGTCCTTCGGCTTATAGCCCAGACGCTGCTCGATGGCCAGGACCGCCTGCATGCCGGCTCGTTCGATTTCCCTGCGTGCCGCGGCATCAGCAGTGAACGTTCCCTGTGCGCCAGACAGCCGCTGTTCTGGGATCACCAGCGCTGCACCGATGATGACGGGTGGCAGCAGGGAGATGTCCTTCGCCTGCTGGATGCGTGCCAACCGTGCGGTGAGGCGCTGGTTCAGCTGGTCTGCCCGCCGCTCGGCCTGCTGGGCATTGAGACGATCATTGTGCTTTCCCTTGGCTTCTTGCTCCTGCAGCTCGCTGGCCCGTAAGTCCCAATATTGGATTTCCGAGCGCAGCCGCGTCTTTACGGCCTGCTCCATATGATCCAGCAGCTTCGTCTGGTGCTGCCGTACTTCCCGCAGGTGCTCTGGCAGGATCTGCTCAATGGCATAGTCTTTGGCGAGTTCCTCCGTGTCAGCTTGCAGCCAGCTTTCCTGCGTAATGATATTCGTCGCAGCGACTTGTTCTTTCTCTTTGACGGGACGATAATCCAGATATGGCGCATAGCCGGCTTCGCTGGCCTGCCCATCCGACCGCAATTCGACGTAGTGGACATGCTTGGATACCAGACGGTGGCGGCCATTGGACAGCAGGCAGCCGTCCTGCACGCAATCTTCCAAGTAGAACAGCAGCCTCACCTCGTCACTGTTGGCTGCCGGGTCGACCAGTACCGTACCTTGTTTGAGGACGGCGCCATATTCCTGCCGCACGAGACGGACAACGGATTCCAGCAAAGGATGCCCGGGACAGATGAATTCGGCATGGAGCAACCCGGGGATGTCTGCTCGTTCCTTCTGGAAGGTGATACGCTCATAAGATTTCAGGACGGGCTTGCCGAAGCCGATGGCCCCCTCTTGATGACGCATGGCCGATGGTACATAGGTCAGCTCATATCTGCCTTCTTCTCTGCGATGACAAGTGCCACCCAGCTTTTTGAAGGCTGCAAGGAAAAAGCTCTCGATGAAGTACGGCTGGAGTTTACGGGCTTCGATGCGCTCCATTTCGGCCCGGATGGCCGCGACCTCGGGCCTGCCCAGTATATCCTTTGTCAGGGACTGCTCGGCGATGACCTGCTCCAGATGACGCCTGTCCAGGCTGGTATCGAGCACGGTGTCAAGATACGCCTTCGTCTGCGGGTCCTGCCCATAGCGGATAGCCTCGATGAGCAAATCGCGCAGCGGCTTATCGTCAAACGATACTTTGCCCAGGATATCGAAGACTTTCCCGCCGAGCGCCTTGCGCTCCTCTTCTAGTTTCTTGAACAGCCGCGTGAACACATCGCCCTCGCGGGTGTCCTTGGCTACAAGGTTCCAGAGATAGCATACTTCCGTCTGGCCGATGCGGTGGATGCGGCCGAAGCGCTGCTCCAGTCGATTTGGATTCCACGGCAGGTCGAAGTTCACCATCAGATGCGCCGTCTGCAGGTTGATACCCTCGCCAGCCGCATCCGTGGCCAGCAGGACACGGACTTCCTTATCCTGACGAAAGGCCGCTTCGACCTGATGACGTTCCTCGCGTCTCATGCCGCCGTGGATTGTGACAACGGCATTTGCATTGCCAAGTAGGGAGCTGATTTTCTGTTGGAGATAGTGGAGCGTGTCCTTGTGTTCCGTGAAGATGATCAGCTTCTCGTGCCCGCCATTGACGCCTTTCAGCTGCTCATTCTCCTGCAGTAAACGCGAGAGCTCATCCCATTTGCGGTCTTCACCGCTCATGCGGACGGCGTTTGCCATGGCCGTCAGCTCTTTGAGCGTGGCGATTTCCGCTTCCATCTCCTGGATCGTGCGGGATGCCGTCGCTTCGCTCTCGATTTTCTCTTCCTGCTGCTGCCATTCCGCGTCGGGAGCGTCCTCCTGATCCTCTAGCATCGCATCCCAGTCATATGCCAGTAGTGCATGTTCCTTCTGGCGGCGCATGTCCTGTACCAGCTCTTCCAGTCGCTTGTAGCGACGCCGCAGCGACTGGTAAATCGCCTCTGGCGAGGAAGCAAGACGACGCTGCAGGATGGTCAGCGCGAAGCCGACGGTGTTCTTGGCCTTTTTCGAGAGTTTGTCGGCCCGGTTGAATTCGTTCTTGACGTAATTCGTGACAGCTTCATAAAGTTCCTTTTCCCGTGGAGAAAGTTCATACTGCACGGTATAAGAAATACGCTCCGGGAAGAGTGGCTTGCCGTCGAACTTCACCAGCTCCTCTTTGACGAGGCGTCGCATGATATCCGATACGTCCATCTTGTCCACGGAGCGCTGTGCTCCTTCGAAACGGTCCGGATCGACAAGCGAGAGAAACAGACGGAAGTCTGCCTCCTTGCCGTTGTGCGGCGTAGCCGTCAGCAACAGGAAATGGCGCGTCAGTGTACCAAGCAGCTGTCCGAGCCTGAATCGTTTCGTGTATTTCACATCACGACCGTTGACGGTCGCCGACATCTTATGTGCTTCATCGCAAACGATGAGATCCCATTCCGAAGCCTTGAGTTTTTCCTGTAGCGCTTCATCCCGGGCCAGCTTGTCCAGGCGCGCAATACAGAACGGCATTTCCATGAAGATATTGCCCGTGATGGCCGACTCGATGCGGTCATTCGTCAGAATCTCAAACTGCAAGCTGAATTTCTGGAACAGCTCCTCCTGCCACTGCTCAGCCAGATTACCAGGGCAGACAATCATGCAGCGCTGGACGTCTCCTCGTATCATCAGTTCCTTGATGAGCAGTCCGGTCATGATTGTCTTGCCAGCGCCGGGGTCATCGGCAAGGATGTAACGCAATGGATGCTGTGGCAGCATCTTCTCATAGACCGCCGATATCTGATGTGGCAAAGGAGCTATCGATGAGGTATGCACTGCCAGAAATGGATCGAAAAGATGTGCCAGTTCAATCCGATAAGCCTCGGAGGCCAGTTTGAACCTGTCAGCGTCCCCGTCAAATTGCCAAGGAAGCTGCCGATCAAGTAAATGGAGATGTGCCAGATCTTCCTCATACAGCATGCGTTTTCCCATATCTCCCCGATTCGTTTGATAAAAGATTTCCGTTACCACGCCATGCGGTTTCACCTGAATAATCTCAACCGCTTCTGACGGCAAGATTCCCGCAATCCTACTCCCCACAGTGATATCTGTCTGCTTCATCGCTTCTTCACCCTTCGCCTCTGCAATCTGTCTCCATTATACAGGAAAAAAGCCCGCAAAGCCAGTGATGGCGCGGGCTGGTTGCTACAGAAAGCCGTTAAATCATGGGCGAAAATAAGGGAAAAATCAGCTAAGCATACACGAAGGACACCAACAGTGTATCAGTCCTTGTCGGCAGCCATTGTCTCTGCTATACTATAGCAGAGGGAATCATTCCCTTAGAGCGAACACAGCATTTTGCTGTCATCTACGATGCAATTTGATGGTCATCGGTAGTCGAGCCGTTGTGCTTGGCATAAATCCAAGAAAGAAAGGAACGTGATGCCTCTGGTGTCACGTAACGAATGCCTGCTTCCATGGAAGCGTTTCTCTCCTCGGAGGTCACTATTCTCACGATTTGCGGACTGGCTGCATGTTCAGTGTCAGTCTTTCTCGCCTTAGTCGTGCTGGCTTCCTTCGGAGTCATTGACGGAAAGTTCCTGTTGGAACTGATCCGTGCACTTAGGCGTTAACCTTTCGGCGTACATGCATATATGAAAAAATCGCCCCGGCAAGGACGATTTTCTCAGCGTGTACGGTGGCCATCAGCGTCTGCGAACGCTGTTTGTATGGCCGAAATTTTCTACCATGCAGATATGCCGAGCCGACCATCTTAGGTTCGCTCTTTTTATCTATGTAAAGCATACCATCAAAATAGAGAAAAGTCAATCGAAGGAAAGAAAAAGCGTCTCATGCTGCCGGGTGCAGCAGAGACGCTTTTCTACGTATGCGCTTCCCTTAAATCATGGATGAAAATAAGGGAAACATCAATTCAGTAAGGGCAAATTGCTCAGAGCCTCATCTTGAAGTCTTCGTATCCGAACTGGCGGATGGGCTGCCAGCTGCCGTCCTCGTCGCTGGCGATGATGGCGGGCAGGGGCATGCCGTTGAAGGTGTTGTTCTTGACCATGGTGTAGATGGCCATGTCACCAAAGACGATGCGGTCGCCGACGGCGAGGGACTCGTCGAAGGAGTAGGTGCCGATCGTGTCGCCGGCGAGGCAGGTCGGGCCGGCGAAGGTGTAGGTGTGGGCCTTCTCCCCCGGTTCGCCGCTGCCGAGGACGGGCGGGCGGTACGGCATCTCGATGACGTCGGGCATATGGCAGGCAGCCGATGTGTCGAGGATGGCGATGGCGTTCTCCTGCTGGATGTCGAGCACCTCGGCGACGAGGAAGCCCGCGTTGAGCGCGACGGCCTCGCCTGGCTCGACGTAGACCGTCAGGCCGTACTTT
>ENA-OROH01003074-OROH01003074.1-human-gut-metagenome-genome-assembly--contig:-NODE-3074-length-11594-cov-5.089522_pt1 | contig 11594 bp, 8 predicted proteins | sample MGYA00242125_ERZ509042 | MGnify/ENA primary metagenome ERZ509042 (study PRJEB26280, sample SAMEA2338738) | human gut metagenome | biome: human gut; feature: human-associated habitat; material: faeces... | reverse complement strand
TGAAACGAGTACAAATGTTTTTAGCTGGAGCGTTTATAGCAGTTGGGTCGCTCTACGCACAGTCGTCTGATGCCGAATGGCAGATGGAAGTTGCAAAGTTGAAAGAAACTATTCAGTCGGATCCGGCGCAAGCTGCCGAGCAAGCTGAACAACTGATAAAAGGAAAAAATAAAAAGAATGTGGAACTTTTGACAGCTATCGGCGAAGCTTATTTGCAGGCCGACAAGTTGTCCGAAGCACAAATGTACGCTGCTCTTGCTAAAAAAGCGAATGGCAAGTCTGCTTTGGCTTCCGTGCTGGAAGGGGATATTGCGGCCAAGCAGAAAAATGCAGGTCTTGCTTCACAGAAGTATGAGGAAGCTATTTATTTTGATTCGCGTTGCACGCCTGCGTATCTGAAATATGCTGATATTTATAAGTCAGCAAATGCCGGTCTGGCCATAGAAAAGCTGAATCAATTAAAGACCCTTGAACCGTCCAACACAGCCATAGACAAGAAATTAGCAGAGATTTATTATTTGAAGAATGATTTCAGTAAGGCGGCCGATGCCTATTCCCGTTTTGCAATGGGACCGACGGCTAACGAAGAAGATCTGGTGAAATATGCATTCGCCTTGTTTTTGAATCATGATTTTGCGAAGTCACTTGAAGTGGCTAATATGGGATTGAAAAAGAACCCGCGTCATGCGGCATTCAACCGTTTGGCGATGTATAATAATACGGACTTGAAACGCTTTGAAGAAGCATTGAAGGCGGCGGACGTTTTCTTTAATGAATGTGATAAGGCGGATTATTCTTATTTGGACTATATGTATTACGGACATTTGCTGGAAGAACTGAAGAAATATGATGAAGCTGTCGGCCAATATGAGAAGGCTGTGGAACTGGATCCGACAAAGACGGATTTGTATAAGAATATTTCCTCTGCTTACGAGCAGAAAAATGATTATAAAAAAGCGATCGGTGCATATCATAAATATTACTCGTCTCTCGAAAAGGAAAAGCAGACTCCTGATTTGCAGTTCCAGTTGGGCAGACTTTATTATGGTGCAGGTACGCAACCCGATTCGTTGACTATCAATGCTGAAGAACGTAAGCAGGCACTGATGTCTGCCGATTCTGTTTTCCAAGTGATTTCAGAGGCCGCTCCAGATAGCTATTTAGGCAATTTTTGGAGAGCACGTGCAAATTCTGCACTCGACCCCGAAACAACGCAGGGATTGGCGAAACCTTTCTATGAAGAAGTAGCCGCATTGTTGGAGAGCAAGAACGACCCTCATTACAATTCGGCGTTGGTAGAGTGTTACAGTTATCTCGGATATTATTATTTGTTGGCTATTGAAAACCCCACATTGAAAGCGGAAGCAAAAGCCAATAAGGAGAAATCCAAGGAGTACTGGAGTAAAATTCTGGCTATAGACCCCGCTAATGCTACTGCTAAAAGGGCATTGGACGGCATCAAATAGTGAATAATTTTAGTTGTTTGTCGTGACAGGAGGAGTGGAGAGTGATCTTAGCTCCTCCTTTTTTTACACTTTTTTTTGCTTTTCTATTGGAATATTGAAAAGATTGTCTACATTTGCAGTGTGCTATTATACTAATACACTAAAATGCAATTGATAATCAAAAGAAAATGCTATGATTACAGTAGAAAACCTCTCATTTACTTATCGTAAATCGAAGCGTGTTGTACTGCACGACTTCTCTCTCGCGTTCGAATCGGGCAGGGTATATGGATTGCTGGGGAAGAATGGTGCCGGAAAGTCCACTCTCCTTTATCTGATGTCCGGTCTGCTGACTCCTAAAGGTGGCAAGGTAATGTTTCACGATACGGATGTACGCCGCCGGTTGCCGGTAACTTTGCAGGATATGTTTCTAGTGCCTGAAGAATTTGAACTGCCTCCTGTATCTTTAGTCAGCTATATTGAGTTGAACAGTTCTTTTTATCCCCGTTTCAGCAAGGAGGATATGATTAAGTATCTTCATTACTTTGAAATGGATATGGATATCAACCTCGGTTCGCTTTCTATGGGCCAGAAGAAAAAAGTATTTATGAGCTTTGCACTGGCAACGAATACTTCGCTTTTGCTCATGGACGAACCGACGAACGGATTGGATATTCCCGGAAAAAGCCGGTTCCGTAAGTTTATCGCATCGGGGATGTCGGATGATAAGACGATTGTGATTTCCACACATCAGGTTCGTGATATTGACAAGGTGCTCGATCATGTACTGATTATGGATGAAAGCCGTGTACTGCTGGACGAATCGACAAGTAGTATCTGCGAAAAGCTTTTCTTTGTAGAGAGTGATGATCGCGAACTGGCGCAGACAGCTCTTTTTGCCATTCCTACTATTCAGGGTAATTACCTGATCCTTCCTAATAAAGAGAAGGAAGAATCGGACATAAATCTGGAACTTCTTTTTAATGCTACACTGGCTGCTCCCGAGGAGATGGCCCGATTGTTTCAAACTCAAAAATAAAAGACGATGATAAAAGATACTTTTTTTAGTTTGCCTCGTTTTATGAATCTTTGCCGCAAGGAAATGGTGGAGAGTTGGAAGTCGAATGTACTTCGTATTGTATTGCTTTATGGGGTGATGACTGTTGTGTTGGTCTGGAACGGATATTTTGCATATCGTACTCACGATTCGGTTCGTTTTCTCGAACGTCATATGGAGGCCGATCCTGCCTGGGGATTTATATTAATAGCTTTTCTTTGGTTTCTATTCGGATTTGGTTGTTTAAGCGGGTCGCTGACAATGGAGAAGATGAAAAGCAAGACAAACAGGCTGTCTGCATTAATGACACCGGCCACTCCTTTTGAGAAGTTCTTTTCTCGTTGGTTGGTATCAACTGTTGTCCTGTTGGTTGTTTTTTTCATTACCTTTGAACTGGCTGATTATACACGGGTATTGGTTTATTCGCTTATCTATCCGGACGTAAAAGAAGTGATACTTCCTGTCAATCTGGGAGATTTGGTAGGTAGCGGGAAACGGTGGTACTTGTTCCACAAAACGTATGAGTTGACACTGGTGCTTTCTATCTATTGCTTTGTACAGTCATTGTTTGTATTGGGCAGTTCTGTATGGCCGAAAAATTCGTTTCTTAAAACATTTGTTTCTGTTACGATAATTGTTTTAATTTACGTATTGGTCGGAATGTTGGTGGGGGATATGTTATTTAGCGGAAGCAGTAAAGATTATGGTTATATTTTTTCTTCAATAACGAAGGAACAGGTTACTGTCATGGTAACTGTGGGCTTTATGCTTTTTGCATTCGTAAATTGGACGCTCGCTTATTTCCGTTTCAAGGAGTCTGAGATCGTTCAACGTATGTAATACTTTAGACTATGAATTTTAAAGAAAGTAAAGCTATTTATTTACAGATTGCAGATAGAATCTGTGATGAGATACTTCTGGGACAGTTTGCTGAGGAGGAACGTATTCCCTCTGTCAGAGAATATGCTACTATTGTGGAAGTAAACGCCAATACGGTAATGCGCTCATTCGATTATCTCCAGTCACAGAATATTATTTATAATAAACGCGGTATTGGTTATTTTGTCGCCACCGGTGCGAGAGAATTGATTCATTCACTGAGGAAGAATACTTTTTTGAAGGAAGAACTGGATTACTTCTTCCGCCAAATCAAGACACTGGATATTCCTATAAAGGAGATCACGGATATGTACCGGGAATTTTGTAAAAAAGAACAGTAAAATAAATATTATGAAACGTACAACTTATATATTAATAGGACTTTTTGTAGCCGGACTTTGTGTGCTGGTAGGCGGAATGTTTATGATTTTTTGTTTAGGAAGGCCATACATTTCCAATCAACTGAATTTGCAAGGAGAGCAGATAACCAAAGAAGTGCCGGCTTGCCGGGTGGTCTGGCTGACTCAAACAAGGCTGTATACGCCAGAACGTAACGTCTGGCTGGCGAATTCTCTTCTGGAAGTGCAGCCTTCAAAAGAAGGGAAGAATCTGTTTTCTTGCTCGAAGAAGGTAAATGACTATCTGAAAATGACCGTTATGGGGGACACGTTGAAAATCCTTTTGGACTATTCGCTGGATCAACTTCCGCAGGAGTTTAAGAAATCCAAATTTATGGGAATGAATATAGGAGACATGCGATTGGATATGACGCAAGATGTGGAGTGTATTATAAATGATATTAATTCGCAGAACATAGGATTCAAACATTTGGAAAAGGATTCTTTGTCCATTGATACGTCTAATTCTATTGTGGTCGATTCTTGTGATTTTGCAGCTTTGCAAGTCATCAGGAGTGGCGGGAATGTGGATTTTCAGAGTGGGACTATTAATAATCTGTATTTGAATCTGGGTATGATGGGTAATTGGTCTGTAAATGTTGAAAAATGCCATATCGGTACGGAATATTTAACCGCACATTATGCAAATGTACAACTTCAAAAAGGAGAGTGTGAGCGTATGATCTGGATTCCTGAGAAAAATGATTCCAAGTTAAATGTATTTTTAACCGGAAAAGCTTGTGTGACGGTAATGGAGTGATTATATGTCTGAAATAAAAAAGAGCAAAAGTGAACTTGTCTCATCTTTGCTCTTTTTTATATACTGTATTATAATACTTTGGTTAATGTGAAGCAGTCGATATCCGGTGCCCAGTTATAACTATTGCCCATTCGGATCGTATTGTAACCGGCCTTCAATTCAACGGGAATTGTGATTTGACTATGTTTCTCATCTTCCCCCAATGCGGCAATCTTAGTGATGACGCCATTGATATCAACTTCCAGCTGTCGTCCTTTGCCGTGTGAATATTGGATAGTCATCTGGTAGCGTCCGCCGTCTGTACTATATACTTCCCGCCATTCTGCATAGTTTTCCGGTTTTCCGCCGAGGAATCCAATTTTCATCTTACCGGAAGCATCCTTGTCATGAGCATAAATAATGCCTTTAGGATTTTTACCCAAATCATTGAATAGAGGTAAGTATGCCCATTCGGCTTCATATAATGTAGGCTCCAGACGCGTTTCTCCTTCCATGCGGAGGAACATAGCGCTGTGAGGAGGCAGTGTTCGTTCAAATACATCGGAGAAATTTCCCAAGTCATTTTGTCTTGCTAAATCGCGTACTTTCACGTTTCCACCAAATTCGAGTGAGGTAAACGGTACAGAGAAGCTGCATAACGTATCCGAAGGATTGTAAAGTGCAACGGCACGTACATTGCCGCGTTTTTGCTCAATATCTTTCACCAGTACATAACCTTCATTTTCATGCTGTGCCACATACGCCTGCAATCCTAACGGGTCTTGGTTGAGTGCGATCAATTCCTTGTTTGTAAGTAATTGGAGTGAAGAATCCGGCAGGTTTTCCAGATTGCAGCCGATTAGGAGAGGCGAACTCATGATACACCATAAACCGAAATGAGCTTCTTCTTCTGTCGGAGTAAGTCCTTTTCCGCCTACTTTGCTATTGTCACGGAATCCGATCACCATCATATCCATATCGTTGTAATGTCCGTTTCCGGCATAGGCAGATAGATAAAGATTCTTTCCGACTACATATTTCAGTGATCCCCAATGTGCATTGATATCTCCACTGATGCGCCAGGAAGTTGCCACATCTTTTGCCCAGGTACCGGGGAAAGCCCAGCGGCAGATGTTGACGGAAACGTTTTTGTTTACTTTGTCAATGCTGTTGCGGATAGAAGTATAACGTTCTTCCTCGTCCAGTCCGAGGACATCGCCTCCACAATAGTCTATTTTGATAAAGTCGAAGCCCCAGTCGCCAAAGTATAGCTGGGCGTCTTGAGGTTCGTGCCCATAGATACCTGCGCCTACTCCTGCAAGGTCGTTGTCCCAGATAGAACCACAAGTGTTATTGCCTGCATCCGTATAGATTCCCGCTTTCATGCCGAGACTGTGTATGTGGTCGGCAACCGGTTTCATTCCGTTCGGGAAACGTTTCTCGTTGGTGAACATGATTCCGTTGTCGTCACGTTTGCCGAAGAAGCCATCGTCTACGTTGATATAGTGGTAGCCCGCATCCTTCAAACCTTTTTCTACCATAAGGTCGGCCTGATGTTTAATAATGTCTTCACTAATATCTACTCGGAAAGCATTCCAGGAACTCCAACCCATGATAGGCGGAGTGATTGTCTTCTCATTCTCAGAATGAGCCACTTGAGTCTTTGTGCAACTGAAACACAGCAAAGAGAGTGCTGTTGCCGTCAAAATGTAGAATCTGTTCTTCATGATATAATAGGTTGATAGATTTCAGTCCGGCTGTTCCGGTTACGTCCCGACAGCCTAAAAATAATAAAGGGTAACTTGCTGTATTCCAGAAAGCTACCCTTTACCTTGTCGGAATGAGGCGACTCGAACGCCCGACCCCTACGTCCCGAACGTAGTGCGCTACCAACTGCGCTACATTCCGATTGCTTTTGAAAAGTGGTGCCACCAGGAATCGAACCGGGGACACAAGGATTTTCAGTCCTTTGCTCTACCAACTGAGCTATGGCACCTTTCTCGTTTGCGGGTGCAAAGATAAGTATATTTTTTAATACCGCAATAACTTGAAGGGAATTTTTTACTAAATAATAATACTATGAAAGCCTGGATTTCTTTTTAGGGGATAAATATGTACTCAAATGCAAGACCGTATATTTTATAATTTTACACACTAAAACATTCAAACAAATATAAAATGTGTAACTATGGGACTGCTTTTGTTGTAATTGCTATTTTACTGGCTTTTCTTATTTTTTTGCAGGTAAATGCTGTTTGGTCAAGATGGTCTTCCCATACCTGCGGAGAGCGTGATACGAAGAATCGGAGACCTGCTGCACTGCGGTGTATTTGCCATGAAGCTGGCGAATAATTCTGTGGTAGCTTTGGTCTGTGAGTCGCGATTGCAACTGATAATGATGCCCTCCGAGCATCAGCGTATTATTTGGGTATTAACAAATCTACTTCATAAAGTTGGAACGTGAGGTGCAGGGGACAGGATTAGGATTGACACTTTCACAAACGATTGTCTGCAGTCTGGGTGGGAGAGTCGGTCTGGAATCTGAAATGAACGAAGGTTCTACTTTCTGGTTCGTGTTGCCGTTGAAGGCAACATCGGAAGAAATTAATGAAAATAAGTAAAGAGTGCCAAAAAGCAGTCGTAATCTTTATTCCCCTTCTTAAAGAAGGAGAAGTGAAGTTATTATTAGTTTTTGGCACTCTTTACTTTTTGTAGGTAGAATGAACACTTAGTCTTTATGACTTAGGCGTATCCTTATCTTTGTCTCCGCTTCCCAGAGACGTGCTGGTTGATGCAGAACTTCCGCTCGAAGGAGCAGAGCTGTTTGATGAACTCGGACCGGAAGCGGTTGTGCTTGGCTTGGTAACACTTGGACTTGCAGTAGCAGGTTGAGCCTGTACTTCCCAGTGGAAGGGTTCGAAATTGGAATTCGGATCTACCCAAGACGGTTTCTTGGACGCATAGATGATGAACGGGGCAACAACTACGATGATTGCACCGATAATCAATACAGAGAACCAAACGGTATTGCTACCGGTTGAAATCTGGCTAGGCGGGATAAAGCTGAGGATGAAGGCAAGTAACGAACCACAGAAACCAAGACCACCGACGAACCACATCAAACCGTTACCGGACTTACCGATACGGAACGGACGGTTCAGTTTCTTCATCTTATACCGCAATGCGATAGCTCCGGAGAACATCAATAGGTACATAATAAGGTAAAGAATAACTGTCAGCTGTGACAAAATCTGATAAAAACTCTGTACAGAAGGCATAACGACGAACAGTAAGCTCAGTACTGTTACAGCAAGACCTTGCACGAACAGGATATTTTTTTGTACACCCAGTTTGTTTGTCTTCTGGAAGAACGGGGGCATATAACCGGCCTTACCTACAGCAAATATACCTTTTGATGGACCGGCAACCCATGTCAATACACCGGCTAATACTCCGAATGCCAGAGCAATAGCAATGATCGGTGATAACCAGGAAGCGTGGATGTATTTAAAGTAGTTGTCAAAGCCAACAAGCAAACTTTGGGTAAGGTTGATGTCTTTGGCAGGAATGATAACACCTAGTGCAAACGTACCCAAAACGAAGATGAGAACTGTGATAAGTGCACCGATAAATACGGCTTTCGGATAGTTTTTGGAAGGATTTTCCACGTCTTTTACGTGGATACCACCCATTTCCATACCGGCATAAAACAAGAAGATACTAGCAGCGAGAACGACATTGTCGAAGTTTGTGAAGTCGGGGAAGAAGCTACTATGGAAATCCATATTGGACTGTCCTCCGGTTGCCAGGTAAATGATTCCTAGGATAATCAGCAGAGCAGCCGGGATAATTGTACCTACCATACCACCGATTTTGGCAACCTTACCGACCCAGCTCATACCTTTCAATGAAATGAAAGTAGCCAGCCAGTAAATGACAAGCACTACGATAAGCGTATAATACTTGTTGTTTGCCAGTGACATATCGTGTACGTCATTCATTCCGATGAAGGCAATGGATACGGCGCCGAATGTCAATACTGTCGGATACCAGATTGTACTTTCAATCCATTGCACCCAGATAGCGAGGAATCCCAACTTTTTGCCGTAGGCTTCGCCTACCCACCGGAATACACCACCCTGTTTATCCTGAAACATTGCCGCCAGTTCGGCTGCAACGAGCGATGTCGGGATCAGGAAGACAATCGCTGCGAAAAGATAGTAGAAGGCCGAACTCATTCCGTATACGGCCTCGGCTGGCAGTCCACGTAAGGATACTACCGCTGTAACGTTCATGATAGCTAGGGTAAACACGCCTAGCTTCACTGCATTTTTAATATTTGCCATAAGTTAAGGTTTTAAGTGAAAAATATTTTAAAGTCAGTCTTATAACAACATTTAGCGTGAGATGTTTCAGCAATCTCTTTCAAAGTTCGTTAATTAACATCGATAAACTGCTCTTTTGCCAATCTCAATTTGTCTGTTTCAAAACAATCGCTTTCTCCGATTGTTTCTAAGCATTATAAATTACATACGAATCATTTTATTATAAACTAAGTAGTTATGAAATCAGCACTTTCAGATTTTATCTTAGGGAAAAAGGGCATTTATGGCATTCTCCACATTATTATATTGGTGATGTCTCTTTTTCTCGTAATTAGTATCTCGGTAGATACTTTTAAGGGAATTCCTTTTTATACACAGTCGTCTTATATGAAAACCCAGTTGTGGATTTGCATTTGGTTTCTTTTCGATTTTGTATTGGAATTTTTTCTGGCGAAACACAAAGGACGTTATTTACGGACACATTTCATTTTCCTGTTGGTAGCCATTCCTTATCAGAACATTATTGCTTATTATGGATGGACTTTTTCTCCCGAAATTACTTATCTACTCCGTTTTATTCCTTTGTTGAGGGGGGGATATGCGCTGGCGATTGTGGTCGGCTGGCTGACGTACAATAAGGCTTCGAGCCTGTTCGTTTCTTATCTGACGATGTTGCTGGCTACTGTTTATTTCTCCAGTCTTGCTTTCTTTGTGCTTGAGCATAAAGTAAATCCGCTTGTCCATAGTTATGGGGATGCATTGTGGTGGGCATTTATGGATGTAACTACTGTCGGGTCGAATATAATAGCGGTAACGGTGACCGGTAGAGTGTTGTCCGTACTGTTGGCAGCGTTAGGAATGATGATGTTTCCTATCTTTACAGTGTATATCACGAATCTTATTCAGCAGTCCAACAAGCGGAAGAAGCAATATTATGCAGAAGAGGAGGAAGAAAAGGAGAAGGCTGTCGGACAAGAAACTCCGGCGCAATCCGTACAAGAGGCAAAAACATAATGCTTTTATAAAAGATAATATCCTTCATATTGAAGTATAACCGGGAAGAAGAAAAAAGGTTACTATCTGCAGACAGTAACCTTTCATCTTTTTCATAGAGAGAGTCGTTAATCAACTATAGTGATACGATTGTTACCAAATACATTCAATCTTAGTTTGTTCATGATGTATTCGATAGCCAACTGAGCTTTTACAGAGTTACCCGATCCGTCCAAAGGAGGAGCGAATGCAGCGATACCGAATTGTCCGGGTAATACGCCCATTACCCCACCACCTACACCTGTTTTTGCAGGGATTCCGGAAGTGTACATCCAGTCACCGGTATGTTCGTAGAAACCTACTGCAGCAATCATGGCTGTGATTTTAGGAGCAAGGCTAGCATCGAAAACTTCCTTTTTAGTCACTGGGTTCACACCACCATTGGCAATTGTCCCGGCAGCAACAGAAAGCTGTAATGCAGTAACTCCTAATGAACATTGGCGGGTATAGAGGTCTAACGACATATCCGGATCATCGTAGATACGGTTGTAGTTTTTCAACAACCAGGCAATAGAACGGTTATTGAAGTTCGTATCCGATTCGGATTTATATAATTCATCAATCAGCTGAGGAGCGCTGCCGCACAAATCGGTTACGTTTCCAACGATAGCATCCCATTTCTTGGCAGAGTCACCGATAGGCTTCACCATACTGCAAGCAGAAATAGCACCGGCGTTTACTAATGGAGTAGACGGATGGTCGTTCTCCAGTAAGATAGCGATGATTGAGTTGAAAGGCAAGCCGGTTGCATCAGCTCCGATATACTGTGGAAGTGCAGTTGCATCTTCTGTATAGATCTTCCAATTTGGGTCATTCAGATCAAGTTTATTGTTCTTATCAAGAAGGTCCATATTAGCTTCCCAGAGTGAATCAATTGTTCCAACATCTTTCCAATATCCTTTGAACTTGTATGCATACAGACTCTTTCCGTCATTAAGCATAGTAGGAATGATATCTTTACCAAAGTCATGGCTGGAATCTGCATTCTTCATATCTGCGAGAAGCATCTTACGAAGAAGTTTCCAGTTAAAGATATAAATACCCATGGAAGCGAGGTTGCTCTTTGGATGCTCAGGCTTCTCTTCAAATTCAACGATATGTCCTGTCTCATCTGTATTCATAATACCAAAACGGCTTGCTTCCTTCATAGGAACTTCGATAACGGCAATCGTTGCATCTGCGTTGTTCTGTTTATGATATTCGAGCATCTTGTCGTAATTCATCTTATAAATGTGGTCTCCAGAGAGGATCAGCAGATAGTCTGGGGAGTATGTATCTATAAAGTCAATATTCTGGGAAATAGCGTCAGCTGTTCCTCTGTATACATCAAGGTTCGCATCAGCTTTCTCACGTGGTGGGAGCACATAAACTCCACTGTCCTTCGCATCAAGTCCCCATCTTCTTCCTGCTGCTGCATAGCTGTTCAGAAGTACGGATTCGTACTGTGTCAGAACACCTACAATGTCAATTCCGCTGTTTGCGCAGTTACTAAGTGGGAAATCAATAATGCGGTATTTTCCGCCATATGAAACGGCTGGTTTAGCCACTTTTTTTGTCAAATCATGGAGGCGGGTTCCTCGACCTCCGGCTAAGATCATAGCCAACATATTATCGTGTTTCATAAAAAGCCCTCTCTTTCATAATACTACTTCTTTAGTATACTCTTTTTTGTGCGATATTGCTAGGATTTTACATAGA
>ENA-OROH01003073-OROH01003073.1-human-gut-metagenome-genome-assembly--contig:-NODE-3073-length-11598-cov-17.876722_pt1 | contig 11598 bp, 9 predicted proteins | sample MGYA00242125_ERZ509042 | MGnify/ENA primary metagenome ERZ509042 (study PRJEB26280, sample SAMEA2338738) | human gut metagenome | biome: human gut; feature: human-associated habitat; material: faeces... | reverse complement strand
TGGGGTAATCACGGGTGTAGCCGTAACCGCCGAACAGCTGCAGGCAGCGGCGGGTAACATCGCTGGCGGTGCGGGCTGCAATCAGCTTAGCCTCGGCAGCCTCAACGCTGTAACGGACCTTAGCGCCGTTCATGGCCTGCTGCTTTTTCAGGCCAGCCTTGTAAACCAGGTACTTGGCAGCGTCAACGCGGGCTTTCATCTCAGCCAGCTCGAACTGGGTGTTCTGGAACTGAGCGATGGAACGGCCAAACTGCTTGCGCTCCTTGACATAGGCAACAGTCTCGTCGATTGCGCCCTCTGCGATGCCCAGAGCCTGTGCGGCAATGCCGATACGACCGCCATCCAGGGTAGCCATAGCCAGCTGGAAGCCCTTGCCCTTAACGCCGAGCAGACGATCCTTGGGGATGATGCAGTCTTCCATGATCAGCTCGCAGGTGGAAGAACCACGAATGCCCATCTTATCTTCGGGCTTGCCGACCTTGAAGCCGGGGTCGGTGCGCTCCACGATGAACGCGGAGATTTCCTTCTGCTTGCGGCCGCGCTTGTCGGTCACAAAACCGGTAACAGCAATGATAATGAAAACATCAGCATAGCCAGCGTTGGTGATGAAGATCTTGGAGCCGTTCAGCTTCCAATGGTCGCCCTCATCCACAGCAAAGGTCTGCTGGCCCTGTGCATCGGTGCCGGCGCCGGGCTCAGTCAGGCCGAAAGCACCCAGCCATTCGCCGCTGCACAGCTTGGGCAGGTACTTTGCCTTCTGGTCTGCAGTGCCGTTCTCATAGATAGGAGCAGCACACAGGGAGGTATGGGCGGACAGGATAACACCTGTGGTGCCGCAAACCTTGCTCATTTCCTCAACAGCCATCACGTAGGAGAGCACATCGCCGCCTGCGCCGCCGACCTCTTTGGGGAAGTAAATGCCCATCATGCCCAGCTTTGCCATCTTTTCAACGGTCTCTTTGGGGAAATATTCCTCCGCGTCAACCTTTTTGGCAAGGGGTTTGACTTCGTTCTCAGCAAATTCTTTGTACATTTTCTGTACCATAGCCTGCTGCTTGGACAGAGTAAAATCCATAACGGTATCCTCCTTATCTAACAGTGCGCCCGCCGCCCCGCAGCCAAAGCCGCAAGGGCAGGTTTGCAGGCGACTGAACAAATCAATCCTGACGGAGATTTTGCACTCCGTCAGGAGAGATTGTTTCAAATTTTACAGGGCATCAACAGCGGTCTTGGTGCGATCTGCGTTGTAAACGTAGAAGCCCTTGCCGGTCTTGCAGCCCAGGTTGCCGCCGCGGACCATCTTGCGGATCAGCGGGCAGGCGCGATACTTGCTGTCGCCGGTCTCATGGTACAGGACATCCATGATGGCCAGGCAGATATCCAGGCCGATGAAGTCGCCCAGCTCCAGGGGACCCATGGGGTGGTTGGCACCCAGCTTCATAGCGGTGTCGATGCCGGCGATATCGGAAACGCCTTCCATCTTGATGAAAGCAGCTTCGTTGATCATGGGGATCAGGATGCGGTTGACGACGAAGCCTGCAGCCTCATTGACCTGAACCGGCTGCTTGCCGATGGCAACAGAGATCTCCTTGATCTTCTCAACGGTCTCAGCGGGAGTGTTGCAGCCTGCGATGACCTCGATCAGCTTCATGCGGTCTGCGGGGTTAAAGAAGTGCATGCCGACCAGCGGACGGCTAACGCCCTTGCCGATCTCGGTGATGGACAGAGAAGAAGTGTTGGAAGCGAAGATGCACTCGGGCTTGCAGATCTTATCCAGTTCGCCGAAGGTGGTCTGCTTGACCTTCATATCCTCAAAAGCAGCCTCAACGACCAGATCGCAGTCAGCGCACAGGTCTTCCTTCAGGCCCGGGGTGATGGCAGCAACGATAGCGTCTGCCTTTTCCTGCGTCATCTTTCCCTTGGCAACCAGCTTCTCGTAGCCCTTCTTGATCTTTGCCAGACCATTCTCGGCCCACTCCTGCTTGATGTCGCACAGAGCAACGGTGTTGCCCTCAACCTGTGCAAATGCCTTTGCGATGCCCTGGCCCATGGTGCCAGCGCCGATAACACCGATCTTCATAGGAAATCTCTCCTTTAATATCAAAAAATGTATAGTTGGTTAGTTGTTGGTGAACACTGCCTTGGGCTTCGGCTTCTCACGGCTCAGGAAGCAGGCCATGCCTTCCTTCTGGTCGTGGGTCTCGAAGCAGCTGCCGAACAGCTTTTCCTCGACCTCAACAGCCTTCTCGATGGGCAGGCTGATGCCGCCGTTGATTGCCTTCTTGCAGTTGCGTACAGCGATGGGTGCATTCTTTGCGATCTTGCCGGCCAGCTTCAGCACGTTCTCCATCAGTTCAGCCTGAGGATACACAGCGTTCACCAGACCAATGCGCAGAGCCTCGTCCGCCTTGATGTTCAGTGCAGAGTAGACCAGCTGCTTTGCCATACCCATGCCGACCAGACGTGCCAGACGCTGGGTGCCGCCGAAGCCCGGGGTGATGCCCAGACCCACTTCCGGCTGGCCGAACACAGCGTTGTCAGAGCAGATGCGGATGTCGCAGCTCATAGCCAGCTCGTTGCCGCCGCCCAGTGCAAAGCCGTTGACGGCTGCAATGACGGGGATGGGGAAATGCTCGATCATCAGGAACACATCATTGCCCAGCTTGCCGAAGGCCTCGCCCTCTGCCTTGGTCATGGTGCTCATGGAGCCGATATCGGCACCAGCAACAAAGCTCTTGTCGCCTTCGCCGGTCAGAACGATGCAGCGGATGGTGTCCTGATCCACAGCCTCAAAAGCTGCCTTCAGGTCTGCCAGAACCTCGGGGTTCAGGGCGTTCAGTGCCTTGGGACGGTCGATGGTGATGATCTCAACTGCGCCCTGCACCTCGGTTTTTACAAATGCCATTGTGAAAACCTCCTATCAGATCTCTTTGTTTTCTCACAAAACAGCCCCCGGGCCAGAGCAGGCTCTCCGGTTCCTTCCCTGCCCCGGGTCTGTCATTCAGTCAATGTTCAAAGGCGGGATGCTCAGTCCATCTCAACGATGGTAGCGCAGCCCATGCCGCCGCCGATGCACAGGGTAGCCAGACCCTTGTGAGCACCGCGGTGCTTCATAGCGTACAGCAGGGTGACCAGGATACGAGCACCGGAAGCACCCACCGGGTGGCCCAGAGCAATTGCGCCGCCATTGACGTTCACCTTGCTCATATCGAAGTCCAGAGCCTGGCTGACAGCCACAGACTGAGCTGCAAATGCCTCGTTGGCCTCGATCAGATCCATGTCAGCAACGGTCAGGCCGGTCTTGGCCATAACCTTCTTGGTAGCAGCGATGGGGCCCAGGCCCATGACTTCCGGCTCAACGCCTGCCAGAGCACCAGCCACCCAGGTAGCCAGAGGCTTCACGCCCAGCTCCTTGGCCTTCTCCTCGCTCATGACGACCAGAGCAGCAGCACCATCGTTGATGGCGGAAGAGTTGCCGGCGGTGACGATGCCGTCCTTGGTGAAAGCGGGCTTCAGCTTTGCCAGCACCTCGGGAGCGCTCAGACGGGGGCCTTCATCGGTATCGAACACGGTGTCGCCCTTCTTGCCCTTGATGACAACAGGAACGATCTCGTCCTTGAAGGCGCCGTCCTTGATGGCCTTGTCAGCCTTGACCTGGCTGTTGTAGGAGAACTCATCCAGCTGCTCACGGGTGATGGGGTTGTAGCCGTACTTCTTCTGATAGGTCTCGTTGGTGCAGACGTTCTCAGCGGTCATGCCCATGTGCTTGTTGAAGCCGCAGGCATCCCACAGTGCGTCGTTGACCATGGTGTCCACGATCTCGCTCTTGCCCATGGGTGCGCCCATGCGGTAGCCGTAGCGAGCCTTCATCATAGCAAAGGGAGCCATGTCCATGTTCTCCATACCGCCTGCGACCACGATGTCGGCATCACCAGCCTCGATCATCTGAGCAGCCATGTTCACGCAGTTCAGACCGGAGCCGCACACCACGTTGACGGTGACAGCGGGGGTCTCGATGGGCAGGCCAGCCTTCAGGGAAGCCTGACGAGCGACGTTCTGGCCCAGACCAGCCTGGATGACGCAGCCCATGTAAACATGATCGACCTGCTCGGGTTTCACGTTTGCACGGTTCAGGGCCTCCTTGATGACGATGGAGCCCAGCTCAACTGCGGGAACGTTGGCCAGGGTGCCGCCGAACTTGCCGATAGCGGTACGGCATGCAGATGCGATAACGATCTTTTTCATGTGAATAGCCTCCTGAATTGTATGTGTGTTACGTTTCGTAAACCTTTTTATCAAAATGCCCTGTGGACATTTTTGCAAACAGATCAGAGCTTGCCGTTCCGGCGCCGTTCATCGAACTTTTCGTTGACGGCCTTTTCCACATTGGGCGTCACGAATTTGCCGATGTCGCTGCCGTAGCGGGCTGCTTCCTTCACGATGGTGGAAGAAAGGTAGCTCCATTTGATGCTGGTGGCCAGAAACATGGTTTCGATGCCGGGCATCAATGCGTGATTCGTCTGAGCCAGCTGGATCTCGTTTTCAAAATCCGTGACCGCCCGCAGCCCCCGCACCATGACGGATGCGTGCCGCTTTTTGGCGAACTCCACGGTCAGGCCGTCAAAGCTCTCCACGCTGACGTTCGGGATGCCCTTGCAGCACTCGGTAAGCAGTGCCACACGCTCCTCCACGGTGAACAGCGGGTCTTTTGCGCTGTTGATCAGCACCGCAACGATCAGATGATCGTTGATCTTGGCGGCGCGCTTGATGATGTCGAGATGTCCTTTGGTGACCGGATCGAACGAACCGGGATAAACTGCTGTTGCCATCGGCCAGTGTCCTCCTTGTGCGCTGTGAAAAGCGCGTTTTGGTTCTGCCATGATAGCACTTTCCAGTCTTGTGTGCAAGCCGCAGAACGATTTATCGTTAAATTTTAAACAATCAACTCTGCACTGCAGGGCAGCTGCTTGCTACGTTATTAGTAAATCACATCGTCAAAATTTTATCAAGTCCTTTTCCCAACTTTTTTGGATTTTGCGCACCAAACAATCGTCACAAAAAGCTAAGAATTTTAGTTAGATTGCCAGATGGCGTATTTTTTCGCCCGAAACTATTGATTCTGCACTTTGTTAATGTTATAACTAAGTTGTACAGACGCATCTGCTCTGTGCCTTATTTATATAGTAACAGACAGATGTGGCAAAGCTGTGTACAGGCACCCCCGCCGGGCGGCCTGTGCCGCCAAAATTTACCCGTGCAGAATTGTAGAAAGTTTACAATTCTTTTATGTTTTTTAAGAGAGGATGGTTTATAATGGATTTTATGGAACTGTACGCTCAGAAACGCATGACGGCCGCACAGGCTGCTGCTCTGGTCAAAAGCGGTGACTGGGTGGATTACGGCTGGGCCGTGAACACCCCCGTTGCTGTGGATGCCGAGCTGGCCAAGCGCCTGCCGGAGCTGGAAGGGGTCAACTTCCGCGGCGGCATTCTGATGTGGGTCCCTGAGATCTTCCAGATCGACGACCCCGCTGCCCACATGACCTGGAACAGCTGGCATATGGGCGGCATTGAGCGCAAGGCCATTGCGCAGGGCTTCTCCTTCTATTCCCCCATCCGTTATTCCGAGCTGCCCCGCTACTACCGTGAGAGCCCGGACCCCGTCGATGTGGCCGTGTTCCAGGTGACCCCCATGGATGAGCACGGTTACTTCAACTTCGGCCCCAGCGCCTCCCATCTGGGTGCCGTGTGCGAAAAGGCCAAAAAGATCATCGTGGAGGTCAATAAGAACATGCCCCGCTGCTTGGGCGGCATGGAGAACTGCGTGCACATCTCGCAGGTGACCGGCATCGTGGAGGGCGACAACCCGCCCATCGGCCAGATGGCCGCTCCCGGTGCTGCCACCGAAGTGGACCTGAAGGTTGCCAACCTGATCGTTCCGCAGATCCCCAACGGTGCCTGCCTGCAGCTGGGCATCGGCGGTATGCCCAACGCCATCGGCGGCCTGATCGCCCAGAGCGACCTGAAGGACCTGGGCGTGCATACCGAAATGTATGTGGACGCCTTTGTGGACATTGCCAAGGCCGGCAAGATCACCGGTGCCCGCAAGCAGCTGGACAAGGGCCGTCAGGTCTACGCCTTTGGTGCCGGCACCCAGAAGATGTACGACTACCTGAACGACAACCCGGAGTGCATGTCCGCTCCCGTGGATTACACCAACGACATCCGTAGCATTTCTGCCCTGGATAACTTCACTTCCATCAATAATGCCGTGGATATCGACCTGTTTGGTCAGGTGAACGCCGAGAGCGCCGGTATCAAGCACATTTCCGGTGCAGGCGGTCAGCTGGACTTCGTGCTGGGTGCCTACCTGTCCAAGGGCGGCAAGAGCTTTATCTGCCTGTCCTCCACCTTCTTTAATAAAAAGACGGGTCAGCTGGAGAGCCGCATCCGTCCCACGTTGGAGAACGGCAGCATTGTCACCGATACCCGTGCCAACGTGCACTACCTGTGCACCGAGTACGGCTGCGTGAACCTGAAGGGTCTGACCTCTTGGGAAAAGGCTGAGGCTCTGATCAGCGTGGCACACCCGGATTTCCGCGAGGAGCTGATTCGTGAGGCCGACAAGCTGCACATCTGGCGCAGAAGCAATAAAATCTGATAAGCGTCGAAGGGCATCCTGCAGCCCCCGACGGGAATGGAGTTTGCCATGATCGACAAAAAACCGCACATCAAGCCCTATCTTTACGGGATGCTTGCCGGGTTTGGGGCCATCTCTCTCAGCATCATCTTCTTTTTCCTGATCTACCGCTTTGACGGCTTTGGGGACGCCATCTCCACCCTGACAGGCATCCTGATGCCCTTTATCTACGGTGCCGTCATCGCCTATCTGCTCAAGCCGGTGTGCAACACCATTGAGGCGTTCCTGCGCCGGTTCATCCCGGAAAAGATGAAGGGCCTCATCAACGCCCTTTCGGTGACCTTTACCATCCTGTTCGGGCTTCTGCTGATCTACGCGCTGTGCATGATGATCATCCCGCAGCTGATCACCAGCGTGACCACCCTGTACTACACCGCGCAGGCCAATATTACAAAGTTCATGTACTGGGCAAACCATCTGGAGTTCATTGAGAAGAACGAGCAGATCATGGAACTGCTCAATTCGGCTTACGCCGCCCTGAATACCAATCTGGACACATGGATCAAGAACACCCTGCTGCCCTCCATGCAGAACATCCTCAGCGGCGCAGCCCTGGGGGTGCTGAACGTGGTGGTGGTGCTGAAGAACCTGATCATCGGCATCATCGTAGCCGTGTATATGCTGGCCAGCCGCAAGCGGTTCGTGCAGCAGGGCAAGATGGTGCTGTACAGCGTGGTAAAGCCCCGGTGGGCCAGCCTGATCACCGAGGAAGTGAAGTACGCCGACCGGATGTTCGGGGGCTTTATCAATGGCAAGATTCTGGATTCTGCCATCATCGGCCTGCTGTGCTATATCGGCTGCCTGATCTTCAAGTTCCCCAGTGCGCTGCTGGTCTCGGTGATCATCGGTGTGACCAACGTGATTCCCTTCTTCGGGCCATTCATCGGTGCCATCCCGGCCACGCTGCTCATTCTGATCCAGAACCCCATCAAAGCGCTGTGGTTCGTCCTGTTCGTGCTGGTGCTCCAGCAGGTGGACGGCAACATCATCGGACCCAAGATCCTGGGCAACACCACCGGCCTTTCCAGCTTCTGGGTGCTGTTTGCCATCCTGCTGTTTGGCGGCCTGTGGGGCTTTGCCGGCATGATCGTGGGCGTGCCGCTGTTCGCCGTTATCTACGATGTCATCAAAAAGCTGGTCATCCACGGCTTGCAGCGCAATCAGGAGCTGACCCTGCTGAACAGCTATCACGACCAGTTCGGCGACCCCGCAGACGATGCAGCCGCACAGCCCGCTGCACCGCAATCTGCTGAGAACCAGTAAACCTTCCCTGCCCCGCATCAGAGCACTTCCGATGCGGGGTATTTTTTAGTCATGCCGTATCATAAGAACGTATATAAAGGAGAACGATTTAATGGGTATTAAAATGATGTTATTGGGTATCGCTGTTATTCTGGCTGGGATTGCCTTATCTATAAGTAATATTTTTGCTTTTGTTGGTGGAGCCGCAGGTCTTTTAATCACAATTGCCGGTATGCTTGTACGGGGCAAAAACACAACCGAGAAATAATTCACGGAGGTTTGACAAATGACTTACACAATCGCGATCATTTCTACTTTAGCGGCATGGTTCGTTGGACTATTTGCAGACGTAAACATCAATTTTGGAGACCCACAAGGGTTTTTAGCTCTCAGAGTGCTGTTTCCTGTTTTAGCTATGGGAATTTGTATTCTAAAGGCAATTAAAGAAAGCGATAAGAAATAAATAGCCGCCAACATGCACAGCAAGACCCCCGCCTTATGTTCCGGGAAGGGACACAGGGCGGGGGTCGTTTATTGCTTTGATTCAGATTTCAGCTCAATCCAGCGGCTGCGAGGGCTTCCAGTCCTTATAGTTCTCGTAACGGCTCTCGCGGATCTTGGTATGGGACCAGATCTCGTCTGCCGTGGGCTGCCAGTTGGCGGCGTAAGCCTTGCACTTCTCGCACAGGTGCTCGACGCTTTCCGGGGACTGCAGGTCGGTGCTGTGAGCACCGGTCTCGTGTACCATCTTTTCCAGCAGCTCGGGGTTCTCCAGCATCGGGCAGGGACGCAGGTGATTCTTGTTGAAAGGCTGGCCGTTGTGGTAAGCCATGAACAGCGGGCTGTGCAGGATCTCCAGGATGCTCTGGTCGTGGATGTTGGCGTTGGAATAGTGGATGAACACGCAGGGCTCTGCGTCGCCGGCCGAGTTGATGTGGAAGTAGTTGCGGCCGCCGGCAATGCAACCGCCCACAAATTCGCCGTCGTTCTGGAAGTCCATGGGGTAGAAGGGGATATCGCACTCGGAAGAGCGCAGATAGCGGATACGGTCGATCATGTACTTGCGCTGCTCCGGGGTGGGCATCAGCTCCGGGGCGGCTTCGTTGCCCACGGGCATATAGTGGAAGTAGAAGCCAAAGTGGGCACCCTTGTCGCACAGGAGCCGCATGAAGGTGTCGTTGGTAACAGCCTCAATGTTCTGGCTGGTGTAGCAGATCGAGGTGCCAAAGAGGATGCCGTATTTCTTCAGCAGATCCATGGCATGCATCACAGCGGCGTAGTGGCCCTCACCCCGGCGTGCATCGTTGGTCTCCGGGGTGCCCTCGATGGACAGCATAAAGGCGATGTTGCCCAGACGCTGCACTTCCTGGCAGAAGGGCTCGTCGATGAGGGTGGAGTTGGTGTAGATGGCAAACTGCACGTCGTTGTGCTTTTCGGCCAGCTTCAGGATGTCCTTCTTGCGCACCAGCGGCTCGCCGCCGGTGAGCATATACAGGTACACGCCCAGCTCCTTGCCCTGGGTGACGATCTTGTCCATGTCCTCAAAGCTCAGGTTGTTCTTGTTGCCGTACTCGCCGGCCCAGCAGCCCACGCAGTGCATATTGCAGGCGGAGGTAGGGTCAAACAGGATCAGCCAAGGGATGTTGCACTGGTATTTGACACGGTTTTCCCGGATGGTCTTGGTGCCCCGGAAAAAAGCCTCGTAGCCCAGGTTCAGGGCAGTAGTACGGGCCACATGGGGGTCGGTCTGGTCCAGCACGCTGTTGATGAGCTTGGACCACTTGCTGTCGGGGTCCGACAGGATATTCTTGGCCTGCTGGTAGGCTTCCTCGCTGAAGGAGTCGCCGTAGAACTGCTTAGACAGGTCCACTACCTGGCCGATGGCCTTTTCCCGGTCATTTTCCATGTGAGAGAACAGCACGTCCACCATCTTACTGACGGCAGCACGCTGCATTTTATGGGTCAGACTTGCAAACGAAGTATTCATAATTTTTCCTCCAAACTGGTTCTTTGGATCATCCTTTTCTCTCGACGCTATGGTATCACAGCCCCCTTTCCCAGGCCATAAGCAGAAAACACGCCGTGATGGAAAACCCATCACGGTGCACTGTTTGATAAGATTTTTTCGTTTTCGGCCGGTTTCGGGGCTTAATCCTCGTCCCGTGCGGTGCCGCCCCGGTTGCTGGCCAGCCGGCACAGGGCACGCCGCAGGTCACCGTGGATCATCGTGCTCAGTCGTGCGACCATCACAGCCGGGTCGGCCTTCATATCCCGCCGGGTCCACTCCAGCGTCATGCCCACCAGTGCATACTTGTAAAAATCCACCACGAACTGCTTGTCGGCATCCTGGACCGTGATGTCCTGGCATTCACGGTTGGTGAATTCCTTCAGAACAGGATCCAGCAATCTATAAAGGTACTGCTCCACCTGTTCGCGGCCCACCGAACGGTACACATTCAGCACCAGGGTCTTGTTCTCCTGCAGCCGATGCAGGATGTCCAGATAGGCTTCATCCCAGGTCTCAAAGCTCTGTCGGCCCTCCAGGATCTTGGAGGCGTCCTCCACAAGGATCCAGTCCACCAGATCGTAGATGTCTTTGAAATGGTAATAGAAGGTCATACGGTTCACACCGCAGTCCTCGGTGATGTCGTTGATCGTGATCTTGTTGAGGGGCTTCTGGAGCAGCAGCTTTTTGAGCGATGCCTCCAGCGCCCGCTTGGTCGTCTGTGACACAAAAACCATCCTTTCCAGGCAGAAATTTTCCTGCCCTGTGCGGCGAAATCCGTGAGAAGATTTTCCATGTCCTATTTTACCGCAGAATCCTGTCAAAAAGCAAGGACAATTTTTGTACACTTTTTGAATTTATTGTGCATTCACGCAAGTTTGTGTTTTGCATCGCGTACATTTTTGGGCATCCGGCCATATCAAATCGGAATGTCCCCTCCACCCTTCCGGCATGGCCACCCGGTTTTGCCGCGGCAAAAAAGAGACGGTTCCTCTTGATTTTATCGTCCCGCGTGCTTACAATGGAGGCAGGCAGAAATCGTCTGCCGTAAGGGAGGGTATGAATTATGATGGAAACGATCGGTTTTCTGGGCTGCGGCAACATGGGCGGCGCAATTGCGCGGGCCGTGTGCAAGGCTGCAGACCCTAAAAAGGTCTATTTGGCAAACCGCACCACGGCCAAGGCACAGGCTCTGGCCAAGGAACTGGGCTGCAAAGTGGCGACCAACGCTGAGGTGGCCGCGGAATGCGACCTGATCTTTCTGGCGGTGAAGCCCCAGATGATGGAGGCCCTGCTGGCACCGCTGAAGTTCTCGCTGGACGAGCGCCCGGGCCGTTTCGTGCTGTGCAGCATGGCCGCCGGACTGTCCATTGCCCGCATTCAGGAGATGGCGGGCGAGGACTTCCCGGTAATCCGCATCATGCCCAACACCCCGGCTTCCGTGGGCGAAGGCATGATCCAGTACTGCTCCAGCAATGTGACTGCCGAGGAGGAAGAATCTTTCCGGAAGATCATGGCCCCAGCCGGGCGGCTGGATGCCGTGCCGGAAAACCTGATCGACGCAGCCAGCTGCGTGTCCGGCTGCGGCCCGGCCTGGGTGTACCAGTTCATTGAGGCACTGGCAGACGGCGGCGTAGCCTGCGGCCTGCCCC
>ENA-OROH01003069-OROH01003069.1-human-gut-metagenome-genome-assembly--contig:-NODE-3069-length-11614-cov-12.239121_pt1 | contig 11614 bp, 10 predicted proteins | sample MGYA00242125_ERZ509042 | MGnify/ENA primary metagenome ERZ509042 (study PRJEB26280, sample SAMEA2338738) | human gut metagenome | biome: human gut; feature: human-associated habitat; material: faeces... | reverse complement strand
GGGCCGCAAACTGCGCAGCGGTTTTTGCGTTGCGGGTGCTGGTCCACCACTGGGCGGCGGTGGGCTGTATCAACAGCGCCAGCCCCAGCAAAATGGCCAGCCAGGCCAGAATTTTAGCAATCAGCCGTCCCATTTAGTCATCCTCCTCGCGCTTTTTGCAGCGGTGCAGCAGCAAAAGCAGCAGCAGCGCTTCGCCGCCGATCACAATGCTGCCCGTTACCGCGATCCACGGCCAGGCATCCACCACGCGCTTGACCACCGTTCCGGTGCGCAGCGCCTGATACTGCACGGCCTGCGGGGTGTTGGTTTCTTCCTCTCCATTATAAGGGATGCGGGTGCCGCGCACAAGCATGCGGTGGGTGTTGATGGCATACGGCGTGCAGGTAACAAGGGTGCAGTAATCCTGCCCCGCGGTGATGTCCAGATCCTCGGTGTGCTCCGGTTCCACCACTTTGATTTGATCCACCTGGTACGCCAGCGTTTCATCCAGAATATGCAGGTAGAAACAGTCGCCCTCTTCCAGCTTGTCCAGGTCGGTGAACAGCACGGCTTCGGGCAGGCCGCGGTGGCCGGTCAGCACGCTGTGGGTGCTTTCGCCGCCAAGGGGGTAGCTGGAGCCTTCCAGATGGCCAACACCCCTTTGCAGCACATCATCGCTGGTGCCTTCGTAAATGGGCAGGTTGACGTCAATTTTCGGGATGGTGATATACCCCAGGCTTTCGCCCACATCCACAAGGTCCACATAGCTGGTGCCGGTATCCTCCGCTTCGCCTGCGGCATCGCGCTCCACGGCGCTGTCCAGCTGCTGGTTATAGCGGCGGGCGGCCTCCTTGGCGGCGTCCAGTTTTTCGGTATCCATGCTTTTTACGGTATCATCGTAATTTTGGATCGCTTCGCTGGCGTGGCGCTGCGCCACCGCGTTGCTGATAACCGGGTACGATGCCACCCCAATGCCGGACAGGATCATCAAGGCCGCAAAGCCGACTTTTAGTTTTGTTGTGGTATCCATAGCGTCACCGCGAACCTTTCCGTGAGAGGGTTGAAGTTGGGAGCTGATGCAATTAGAAATTAGAAATTAGGAATTGGAAGTAGGCAAAAGAATAAATAATAAAGAATAATGAATAATTGTGGTGGACCGCGCCGCACGCAGCCCTCATATCGGAACGGTGCCGCTGCGCCGCTCAGGCCGCCCAGATAATGCTGCGATGCGTCCAGCCGGATGCCGGGCTTCCGGCGCAGCCGGTCCACTTCTTCCGCACAGTCCGGGCAGGTCCTTATGCTGCCCAGCACCGCATTGCAGAAGGGGCACCGACGCGGATAAAGCAGCTGCCGTACCCCGCGCAGTGCCCGGCGCGGGGCGCTGTAATAGCGCATCAGTCCTTCTTCACGGCCACGATCACGCGGACGCGCTTGCCCGCGGCGCAGCCAAAGTTGTCGTACCAGCCGGTGAGGTAGTAATCGTCCGAGTTCACCTCGGCCAGCTTCGTGGCATAATACTGGCCCTTGTACCACAGGTACACCTGGGCATTGTCCGCTACCTCATAGCGGGTGGAACCGGACAGCACCGACGCGGCACCCACCTTGTCGATCTTCATGGGCATCAGCTGAATCATCGCCTTGACCGAACCGTTCACTTCCTGCCGCACGGCCAGGCCGCCGGCCAGCACCGGGTATTTGATGGAGGTGGTGTAGCTGGTAAGCTGTCCATTGACATAGCACACATAGGTGGCACCGCCGCCCACATAGTTCAGGATGGTGCCATAAGGCTCCCCTACCACCTTAGCCAGCTGTTTGACGCCGATGCTCACCAGGGAGCCGGTGCTGCTGGTGACCTTATTCCACACGGTCTGGAGGATATCGCCGTTGATGACGCCCCACAGGATCTCGCTGGTGGTAGGCACCAGCACGCTCCGCAGGTCCTTCAGCACCCCAGTGGCTGCATCAGAGCCTTCGCCCTCAGAATCCCCTGCAGTGGCAGGGGTCTTGGTGGAGGGCAGGTTGGCCGCAATGTTGCGGATATCGTCCAGCACGCCGTACTTCCACAGGTCGCCGGTGACATCGTTGAGGATCAGGCGGTCGATCTCACCGTTGTCGTTAAGCGTATAGTAGCGGACATTCAGCATGTTCAGTTTCGTCCCGGATAGGCGGCTGGGACGAACCGTCCCAGCCACACCCTCCGTAGTCGTATCCAAGATCTGCACGTCGTCTGCCAGCTTATGGTCGCCCAGCATGGTGGCGTCTGCGCTCACCGTGCCGCTGATGGTCCGGTTTTCAATAGCGGTCACGTTCTCGCCTTCCGGCGTCACGTCGATGCGCACCATCCAGCCGGCGGGGTAGTTCAGGCTTTTGTCCACGTTCACCGTGCGGGTGATGCCGTCGGTGCACATCACTGCCACGCGCTGCAGCACGTCGGCACCGTTGTCCTCCACAAGGGAGCGGGTGGCCGTCTGCACCACGCCGTAGAACACGCTGTCGGCCTCTTCGCCGGTGACCACATCTGCCACCTCATTGTCCATGCCCAGCAGCAGGGTGACCACTTCGCCCACGCCGCCGCCGTTCAAGGACGAGATCTTGGACGCCACCGCCGAGCTGCCCAGCTGGTAGCTGGTACCGGCCACGGTCACCGCCGTGGGAGCGCTGGCGCTGGGCGAAACTGCTGTGATGCGGCCTGCGGCGCGGCGGGTATAGATCCATACCGTCTGCAGACTCTCGCTGTAATAATACACATCGTATTTGTTCAGTTCGCCGGACTCCGACACCTTGTCGTTGCGGTACACGCTCACCGGTGCAAAGGGCAGCTGGGTGCCCTCCGACGCCACAAAGGGTCCCTTCAGGCTGCTGAGCAGCACCGTGGAGGTGTCCACCTGACCATTTGCCACGGTAAAGCCCAGAGTGCTGCCATAGGCTCCGCCGGAGGCCGTGTTGGCCGTGAGGGCATTGTACAGCAGCATGGCGCAGTCCTCATAGTTCATGGTCTGGCCCAGTGCCCTGTTCAGCTGGCTGCGCAGGCCCAGTTCCTGAGCCTTGTTCAGCTGCGCCGCCGGGAAGGCACCGTTCAGATCTGTCATCTTGTAGCCCAGCAGCTTGAGCACGGCCGTGCAGGCTTCTTCCAGCGTGACGGCGTTGTCCGGGCGGAAGGTGCCGTCCGTGTAGCCGTTCATCCAGCCCTGCTGCACCGCAATGCGGATGTAGGGTGCCCACTGCGAAGAGCCGGGCACGTCCTTATACAGGGTGCCCACAGCCCCCTGGGAGGCTGCGCTCTCCCGGTACGCCGAGAACGCCACCAACATGCGGGCAAAGGCCCCGCGGGTGACGGCGGCGTCCAGGCTGCCGGTCTGTCCGGCGTCTATACCGCCCAGCGTGATGGCCGTCTGCACGGCCGTGTTGCTGGCACTGCCCAGCGCAGCCGCCGGCATGGCCAGCATGGACACCGCCATGCTCACCGCCAGCAAAAGTGCGAGAAAACGTTTTTTCATAGGTATTCCCCTTTCTTCGGGCTCAGTCGTAGCGCAGCGCCTCGATGGGATTGAGACGTGCCGCGCGCCGGGCCGGCAGATAGCCGAACAGCACACCGATGCCCACCGAGATGCCAAAAGCCACCACGATGGAGTTGAACGACGGGCTCACCGTGATGGCGGTATCGCTCATGAACATGGGCAGCACCTTGTTGGCCGCCATGCTCACCGCATAGCCCAGTGCGATGCCCAGCGCACCGCCCAGCGCCGAGGTGGTGGCAGCTTCCACCACGAACTGCGCCAGAATGGTGCGCTCCTTGGCCCCCAGTGCCTTGCGGATGCCGATCTCACGGGTGCGCTCGGTCACCGACACCAGCATGATGTTCATGATGCCGATGCCTCCCACCAGCAGCGAGATGCTGGCAATGCCGGTGAGCACCACGATGACCATGTTGATCATCTTGTTCATTTCCTCCAGCCACTCGCTGGCGCTGTACACATAGTAGCCGTTTTCGGTCTTGAGGATCTTCTGCAGCTCCTCTTCCATCGTGGTTTTGGCCTCGTTGGCAAAGTTTTCGTCCGTCATCACAGCCGTGTAGTTATTCACCGCGCTCTGGCTGGAAAGCCGCATCACGGTGGTGTAGGGCAGGTAGACGCAGTCGTCGTCGCTGCCTTGCTGCATGGTAGGGTTGCTGACCTTGGCCGCCAGCACGCCCACAATGCGGAACTTGTTGGCACCGATCTTGAGCGTCTGCCCCACACCGTTGCCGCCAAAAGCCACCCGGTTCAGGTAATCGCCAATGATGCAGACCTGCTTGTTGTCCTGCATATCCATGTACTGCAGGCCGCGTCCCTGTGCGATCTGGTAATTTTTCATTTCGGTGTAGTTCTCGTCCACACCGCTGATGTTGGACCAGCGGTAACTGGTGGTGCCGATCTTCAGCGTACCGCTGGCGTTGCCGCTGAATTCGATCTGGGGCGACACTGCCTTGATCAGGTCGGAGTGCCGCTGGCAGATGTCGTACATATCGTCCACCGGTACGGTACGGGAGCCGTAGCCCCAAACCTGAATGCTCAGGGTGTTGGTGCCCAGCGCGGAAAAACTGTCCCGCATGCTCTTGGTCATACCGTTGCCCAGACCCACGATGACGATGACCGCCATCACGCCGATGATGATGCCCAGCATGGTCAGGAAGGTGCGCAGCTTGTTGCTCCACACGTTCTGGATGGCCTGCCGGAAGGTTTCAAAGATCATGCCTGTTCCTCCTTTTCCGGCGTTTCGGGCAGCAGAGTGGGCTGCACCATGGCCTCCGGTGCGTGAGAGTCGCCGTCATACACCACCCGGCCGTCCTCCAGCCGGATGATGCGGTCGGCCTGCACGGCAATGGAGTTGTCGTGGGTGATCAGCACCACGGTATGTCCCTGCTTGTGCAGTTGCTGCAAAAGCCCCAGTACCTCGCGGCCGGTGTGGGAGTCCAGTGCACCGGTGGGCTCGTCGGCCAGGATCACCGGCGGGTTGCGCACCAGTGCCCGCGCAATGGACACACGCTGCTGCTGGCCGCCGGAAAGCTGGTTGGGCCGGTTTTTCAGTTTGTCGCCCAGGCCCACCTGCTCCAATACCTCACGGGCACGGGCGTGCCGCTCGGCGCGGGAGACGCCCGCGTACACCAGCGGCACCTCCACATTCTCCATCAGGTTCAGCCGGGGCAGCAGATTGTACTGCTGGAAGATGAAGCCCAGCATCTCGTTGCGGACCGAGGCCAGTTCGTTGCGGCTCATCTTACCCACGTCCCGGCCGTTGAGCCGGTACACCCCGTGGGTAGGCACATCCAGACAGCCGATGATGTTCATGCAGGTGGACTTGCCGGAGCCGGACTGGCCCACGATGGCCACGAACTCGCCTTTGTCGATCTTCATGGTAATGTGGTCTGCGGCCTTTACCGTGGTGTCGCCCATCTGGTAATACTTGCAGACCTCTTCAAATTCGATCAGAGCGCTCATGCATTCCTCCGTGTCAGGTCAGGACCACGCCGTCGGCCTCGCCGATCACTTCGCCGTCATTTCCGGCGTCCACCGGCTCGTCAACGGCCGGTTCCTCGGTCACGGTGCTTTCTGCACCTTCCCCATCGGCCGTGCCGTCGGTGGTCTCGCCACCCGTCGTGTCGGTGGTGCCATCGGTCATGTACTCATAGCCGCCGTTGTCGTAATAGGTATCGCTGCTCACCGAGCTGGGGTCGTAGCCCACGGTGTCCTGCGCGGTCAGGCCGCTGACAACCTGGGTGTAATCGCTGTCACTGACGCCCAGCTTGACCTTGACGTACACAAAGCCGTCCGGTGCGACCATGTCCGGGTCTGCGTTGACCGCACTGGGGGAATCCTGGGTCACCAGCACATAGCTGCCGCGCACCACAGCTGCATTGGGCACCGCCAGTGCGTTCTTGGCCTGGGCCACCACGATCTCCGCGTTGGCGTTCATGCCGGGGCGCAGGCCGTCGGTCTCGTCGATGCGCACGGTGACCGGGTAGGTGGTGGTGCCGCCGCTGGTGTCGCCCTTCATGGACACGCGGGTCACAACGCCCTCATAGGTCTTGTCCTGCACGGCGTCGGCGGTGACCTGCACGGTCTGCCCCACCGACAGGCTGCTGACCTGCAGCTCATCCACATTGATGGTCATTTCCAGGTAGCTCAGATCGTAGATGGTGCACAGGTCGCTGCCCGTGCTCAGGGCATCGCCCACCTTGGCGGCCTTTTCGATGATGGTGCCGCTGATGGGCGAGGTGATGGTGTAGTTGTTCATGGTGTCCTGGGTGCTCTGCATGGACAGCTCCGCACCGCGCAGGGTCTCAGAAGCGGACTGGATGGACTCGCTCAGGTCGTCACCGCTGATCTGCAGCACGATGTCGTCCTTGTTCACGCTGTCGCCCTCGCGTGCATGGATGGCGGTGACCGTACCGGCGGCCAGCGTCGTCAGGGTGCGCTCGGCCTGATACTGGAAGGCGGCCGCGCCGATGGCGCTCACGCCGTTCACAGTAGCGGTGGCCGCCTGGGCGGTGGTCAGGCCGCCTGCATTGCGCACCGAGATGGTCACGGTGCGGGTGAGCAGGTTGCCGGTGCTCAGGGCATCGGTGCCGGTGACGGCGGTAATGGTGCCGGTCAGGGTCTCAAAGGTACCGTCCAGCGTCACGTCCGCGCTCTGCCCCACCGAGAAACCGGCTGCGTCTGCCGCCGGGAACTCCAGTGCCAGTGTCATCTTGGAGTTGTCGCGGATCACGGCCACTTCCTGGCCGCTGGTCACCTCGTCGCCCTTGGCGACCTTCAGGCTGCTCACGACACCGGCCACTTCCGCGCGCACATACTGGCGGTCCACCGTCTTGTCGTAGTTGCGCTGGGCCTGCTGCAGGGTGATGCCCGCCTGCTCCACCTTGGTGGTAGCGTCGGAGGAGTCCACGGTGTAGAGCACATCGCCCTCTTCCACGTTGTCGCCTTCCTCAAAGCTGCAGGTCAGCACCTTGCCGGACACCAGCGACTTGACATTATAAGTATTCGCCGGCTTCAGGGTGCCGGTGCCGCTCAGGGCATTGACGAGGTCCCGCTGCTCCGGCGCGGTCTCCACATAGCTGGTATCCACGCTGGCAGGCTTGTCGGCCTTGGGCTTGAGCAGCCACACACCGCCCAGCACGGCCACGCAGGCCACCGGGACCAGCCACTTCCAGTTCTTTTTCAGGAACCCGGCTGCTCCGGCACCGGCCGTTTTCCCCGTCTGCGGCGCTCCCGCAGCATTCTGCTCGGTTTTCTTTTTCATAGATCCTCCTAAAAATGAGCAGGCGGCACTCCCGCCTGCAGGCATCCGGTTTACGGTTCAGTTGATTGTAGTGTAGCGCATTTTTGGGCAATACACAAGCGTCCAAATTTCGTACATCCATCTTTTCAACAAAATTTAACAAAGCCGGGGCACACCCGCAGGCATGCTCCGGCTTTTCCCGTTTTTCTTCGGTTTTATACGCGCACCATATCGGGGGTGATCTCTGCCAGACTGTGAGCGCCGCACATCTGCATGGTGTCGGCCAGTTCCCCGGCCAGCTTGTCGATGTAGCACTTCACGCCTTCCTCGCCGCCGCCGTACACGGCCGTGACAAAGGGGCGGCAGATCAGCACGCCGTCCGCGCCCAGGGCCAGAGCCTTGAACACATCCACACCGGTGCGGATGCCGCCGTCCACCAGGATCTTCACGCCGGTGCCCTTGAGGGCTGCAGCGATCTCCGGCAGGACTTCAGCGGTGGCGGGGCACTGGTCCAGCACACGGCCGCCGTGGTTGGACACCACGATGGCGGCGGCACCGGCCTCCCTGGCCTTCAAAGCACCCTTGACGGTCATCACGCCCTTGACGATGAAGGGCCGCTCGGCCAGCTTCACGATCTCGGCCAGCTCTTCCACGCTCTTGCTGCCGGCCGGCGGGGTCATGTTCTTGAGGAAGGGCAGGCCTGCCGCATCCACGTCCATGGCCACGGCAAAGCAGCCGCTGGCCTTGGCCTGGGCCATCTTCTCCCGGATGGTGTCGATGTTCCAGGGCTTGATGGTGGGCACACCGCAGCCGCCTGCCGCGCCGATGGCCTTGGTGGCCATCTCCATCACGGTGGGGTTGGTGCCGTCACCGGTAAAGGCGGCAATGCCGTTCTCGGCGCAGGCGCGTACCAGCACGTCGTTATAGGTCATATCGGTGTAGGTCTCGGAGTAGTGCAGGTTCACCGCACCCACCGGGCCTGCAAAGAAGGGGTATTTGAACTGCTTGCCAAACAGTTCAAGCGTGGTGTCCGGGGTGCCGCCCTCGCACAGGGTGTCCATGTTCACCCGGATGTCCGCCCACTTATTATAGTTGCGGATCGCCGTGTCGCCCACGCCCTTGGCACCGGGGCCGGGGATCTGGTTTTTGCAGGCCACGCCGTTGCACACCGGGCAGGCCTTGCAGTATTTGCCGATGCACTCCCGCGCATTGGCCAGCACTTCAGCATAGTTCATACAGAGTCCATCCTCCTTGTTTTCCATTTCTGCGGCAGGAAATGCCCTGCTGCTGCACTCTCTGCCCCCATCATAGCCTTGTTTTGGTTCCCCGTCAAGGGCTCTGCACACCTTTTGCCCGCCTCTTGTCATTTTGCAGTACGATGATACGTCATTTTGAAAAAAGTCTGATCTTTTTCAAAAAAATCCTTGACAAAACAGCTGGTTTCAGGTATTATAGTGGAGCGCCAAGGGCACCCGCCCAAAGGCAGAACAAAAGATGTGGAAAGATGGCTGAGTTGGTCTAAGGCGCACGACTGGAAATCGTGTAACGTGTCAAAAGCGTTCTGGGGTTCGAATCCCCATCTTTCCGCCAGAAACCTGAAACAGAGATGTTTCAGGTTTTTTGTTTTATTCCAAAACGCTGTCCTTGACAATCGCCCTGCGTTCCGCTATGCTGAAAAAAAGATTTTCCTGAAGGAGGAACATTCTATGGCTGCATCCAAAAAGAAACGCACAGGTGCCCGCGCTGCGGTCGTGGTGGTGCTGTGCCTTGTGCTGGTGTGCGTAGTGGCCGCCGCCGTCGCGCTGGGGCTGGTGAGCCGCCGCGTGAAGAGCTTTGCCGGTGGAGCCAGCTTTTCGCTGGACTACCAGATCACTTCCACCGCTGCCGAAGAGCCCGCTTTATATAAGGTGCTGGCGCAGTTCGGCGGCACCTCCGGCCGGGTGGACGGCCAATATACGCCGGAAGCCCTGCAGCTGGAGCTGTACCCGCAGGCCAGCGGCAGCAGCCAGCCCCTCACCCGCCTGTACATCAGCAAGGACGAGACGCTGTACGATGCCGGGCAGCTTTACCGCACCCTGCGCAGCAGCATCACCGACAACTATCCGCTGGCCGGTGTGCTGATCCCGGAATGGAATATGGGCAGCTACATCTCCCAGACCCAGCTGGCTAGCCTGCTGGGCGTGGATGATACCGCCACCAGTCTGCAGTCCATGAGCGACTTCCAGCTGGACCTGAAAAAGATCAAAAAGGTGCAGCCGGAGAACGCTAAGGAGGGCTACCTCTACTTCCGGCTGGAAACCGACGACACTGCCGCCGATTCCCCCGTTTTGACGCTGGGCGTGGAAAAGAGCGGCCTGCTGCGGGCTGCCTCCCCCGCCGTGCACATCCTGCTGGACATCCCGGCCCACGGCATCCACACCGAGCTCACCGGCACCGTGACCCCGGCAGCCCCGACTCTGACCGCTCCCACCTCCCGCATGCAGGACAGCGACATTGCTTCGCTGGTACAGCTGCGCCAGACTGTTGAGAGCGTGGTGCAGTTCGTGCAGGGCGCTGCTTCCGGCACGCAGAGCGCCTCCTGAACCTCCTTGATATGCAAAAACGGCAGACGCCTTGCAAAGCGTCTGCCGTTTTTTGATGCGTTTATCGGTCCAGGATGCGGCCATCGGTGGAGATGGTCACCACCTGCCACGGCACGAACTTGCCGCTGTTTTTCAGGGCGGTCACGGCGGCGTGTTCCAGCCCGCCGCAGCAGGGCACCTCCATGCGCAGCACCGTCACGCTCCGGATGTCGTTGCTGCGGAAGATCTCGGTCAGCTTTTCACTGTAGTCCACAGCATCCAGCTTGGGGCAGCCGATGAGGGTGATCTTGCCCTTCATGAACTCTTCGTGCACATTGGCGTAGGCGTAGGCGGTGCAGTCGGCTGCGATCAGGAGCTTTGCCCCGTCAAAATAGGGGGCGTTCACCGGCACCAGCTTGATCTGGCAGGGCCACTGGCGCAGCTGCGACGGCTGTGCTGCGGTGGGGGCAGCAGGTGCGCTTTCCTCCCGGCGGAACTGGCGCATAGCGCTGCCCGGGCAGCCGTGGAAGGCCGGTTTTGCGGCCTGTGCGGCCTTTTTCTGCTTGTTTTCCAGCACGGCCTGCTCGTCGTAGGCGGCTGCCTCGCGCTCTTCAAAGGTGATGGCACCGGTGGGGCAGCCGGGCAGGCAGTCGCCAAAGCCGTCGCAGTAGTCGTCCCGCATGAGCTTTGCCTTGCCGTTCACCAGACCGATGGCACCCTCGTGGCAGGCGGTGACGCAGGCCCCGCAGCCGTTGCATTTTTCTTCGTCTATATGAATGATTTTCCGGATCATAGAAAAGCCTCCTTGTGTTTGTGCTTTGAGTATACTATAATCAGGGCAGACCTTCGGTTGTTATAACCACGAAAGTGAGGCTTTTTTATGAGACCCGTTGCATCCCCGCTGTTTCAGGGCCTGTCGGCAGAGGAGTGGGCTGCACTGGAGCAGTCCGGCTGCCTGCGCACGAAGAGCTACCCCCGGCACGCCGTCATTTTTCATGCCGGAGAGCAAGTGCATGCTCTGGGCGTGGTGCTGCGCGGCACCGTCCACATCGAAAATCTCGACCTGTGGGGCAGTAAGAGCATCCTGAGCAGCATTTCTGCCGGGCAGGCCTTTGCCGAGACCTACGCGCTGTGCGGCGACGTGATGATGGTGGACGCCGTGGCCGCCGAGGAATGCGAAGTGCTGTTCGTGAACATTTCCGCCTTTTCCGGCGGCGCACCCGGCACGGTGCACGAAAAGCTGCTGCGCAACCTGCTCACGGTGTCCATGCGCAAAAACCTGAGCCTTTCGCAGCGCATCTTCTGCACCACCCCCAAGACCGTGCGGGGCCGTCTGCTGACCTACTTTTCCGCACAGGCCGCCCGCAGCGGCAGTCTGCAGTTCGAGATCCCGTTCAACCGGCAGCAGCTGGCCGACTACCTCAATCTGGACCGCAGCGCCCTCTCCAAGGAGCTGTGCAAGATGCGGGATGAGGGCCTGCTGACCTTTGAAAAGAACCGCTTTGCCCTGAACGAACTGCCGGAGTGAACCTCCCGCAAACGCAAGAAGCACCCGCCGGGTCCCACGATCCGACGGGTGCTTCTGGTTTTTACGGATTCAGCCTTGCTCAATCTGCCTTTTTGGCAGGGGCCTTACGGGTGCGCTTGGGCTTTTCGGCCGGGGCGGCAGCTTCTGCGGCGGCTTCTGCCTTGGGTGCAGCCTTCTTCCGGGCAGTGGTCTTGCGGGGAGCCTTGGCGGGCTTCTCTGTTGCTTCCGCCTTTGCGGCGGCCCCAAGACCTGCTCCTTCGCCTGCATCGGCCTGGGCGACTGCACCAAG
>ENA-OROH01003066-OROH01003066.1-human-gut-metagenome-genome-assembly--contig:-NODE-3066-length-11634-cov-14.100268_pt1 | contig 11634 bp, 10 predicted proteins | sample MGYA00242125_ERZ509042 | MGnify/ENA primary metagenome ERZ509042 (study PRJEB26280, sample SAMEA2338738) | human gut metagenome | biome: human gut; feature: human-associated habitat; material: faeces... | reverse complement strand
TATACCACATTAGCAATCAATAAGTTGTAAACTTTCAAAGTATTTTGCGACTATCTCTAGGTAGGTGATTTCTCCTGTTTCAATATTTAATTTGAATTTGGCTTTTTTAATCTTTCCTTCAAAAGAAGTAACTGTTGCTTCCATAATCCAACTATTTTTATTTTGCTCTAATATTTCTGTAGTAAAACGATCATTAACAGAGGAAGGACCTAATGCATCAATATTAACGCTCCAAATATTTTCTTGTTTTACCAAGTTATAATTATCAATAGAAACAACTGTGTAATCAGCCCAACTTCTAGCCCGGGTTACTTTTATTATACTAGAATATGAGGATGGTTGATAACATAATGTTTCAAGCATGAAATCATCATCTAAACCTTTTCGCAATCAAGCAGAATAGATTTCGAGGAGAAAGAAGCCAAATCAATCTATTATGGTATTATGGCTACTGCCACAAAATCCAACATTGCGCTTAGCTCGCCACAAGGAGCAAAATTTGCAGTTGAAAGATTTCTCGCGAGCATGGATTGGAATGGTTGTGGCAACTATCGGAGAGAATTTGTCGCACACTGGACAAATCTCTTTGCTACCGATGAGGTTGTTTATACCGAACCCATCATTCAGAACTTCCTTTCGTTCGTTGATCACATGTCGTGCAGCGCAGATACATACGTTTCTCTTGGCGGCTCCAATGGTTGTGCTGAGCAACTCACTAATTGGGACGGAACACAGAAGTTGGGGGTAGGAGCGCCATCAAAGAAAAAGCCACAAGGTTTATCCAGATAATGACAATGAGAGGCGATTTGTAGCGTTGGTTACTGCAAATCGCCTCAAATTACAGAAATGTGATGCCAGAAGTAAAGATTTCCAATTATTTATTCTTTCGTCTGAATAAGATTTTCTACTTTTGTGGTCAATAATTGACAATTCCGTCAAAAGAAAATCTATTGGTTTTATCTAACTCTGAGCAAGAGGATTGGAAGATAACACCACACAGCCTTTAACGGCTAACGCTTCATTGTATAATGGGCAGCCTACCGACACAGGCTCATTGTGTTCAAGTGCAGGATTTAACTTCTGCACGCCATCCATTCTAAGGGTATTAATATTCAAACAATAAACTATTATTCATATGATGAATTTAATAAGTCAATATATACAGACAATTGATACCATTTATCAAACTGGCGAAACGACAGAGCATAGTTTTCGTGGAGCTTTAGAAACCCTACTTAATTCTTTTTTGCCAAAACCTAAAAAGAATGCCGTTCCTATTCAGATTATCAATGAACCTAAGCGCAAGGAATACGGAGCCCCTGATTTCGAGTTGCGTAAAGGGGATACCATTATTTCTTTTATTGAAACAAAAGACTTGTTTGATAAGGATTTGAGAGGTGAAAACAACAAAGCACATAAAGAGCAATTTGACAGATATAAGAAAGCCATTAATACCATAGCGTTTACTGACTATCTTGAATTCGTGCTTTATGAGAAAGGAGAAGAAACCCTGTCTGCGAAAATAGCAGACAGAAAAGATGGGCATATTGTTCCTACTGAAGATGAGGAACAAATATCTGCTTTTACCAAACTTCTTTCTAAATTGATAGAAGCAAAGCCACAACCAATAAATAGTGCAAGAATTCTTGCTGAAACACTTGCTGCAAAAGCAAAAGTTATAGCTACAATTCTTTCTATAGCGTTGTCTAAAGCTGGAACAAATCAGACAAAAGAAGATAAGGATTTACATATAAAATTAGATGCTTTCAAAAAGTTCCTCGTGCATGATATGACAGAGGAACAGTTTGCTGATTTCTATGCTCAAACGATTGTTTATGGTATGTTCATCGCAAGAATATACGACAAGACACCATCTTCGTTTTCGCTACAGGAGGCTTCAGATCTTATACCAAGCATTAATCCTTTCTTGAAAAAAATATTCAAGCAACTCGCTTTAGCAGAACTTCATAGTGGTGTTAAATGGATTGTTGAAGAATTGGTAGAGATATTCAAGGTAACAAAAATGGAACGCATCCTTCACGACTATGGAAAGGATCCGCTTGTACATTTCTATGAGGATTTCTTGGCTGAATACAACCCCAAGATTCGTGAAGAATTTGGTGTTTGGTATACTCCTAAAGAGGTTGTTGGCTTTATCGTTGATGCTGTAGACCATCTTCTGCGCACAGAATTGTGCACAAATGACGGATTGGCAAATAATACATTGATAGAATATAATGGCAAGCAGACGCATAAAGTACAGGTTCTTGACCCTGCAACGGGTACAGGAACTTTCCTTGCTGCTGTTGCTGAAAGAATTAAAGAGTCATACAAAGGTCAAGAGGGGTTATGGGCTGAAGATGTAGTAAATCATATAGTGCCACGTCTTAACGCATTCGAATACTTGATGGCTCCATATACTATGGCGCACCTGAAATTATCAACATCTCTCGGACTTGACAAGGTTGAAAATGAGAATGTTGACCGTCTTAATATATTTCTGACAAACTCTCTTGAAGAGGATCATCCAGAGGCTAATCTGCCTTTTGCAAAATTCATTACCGATGAATCAAATGCGGCAAATATCATTAAGCGTGATACTCCTATTATGGTCGTGATGGGTAATCCGCCATATAATGAAAAATCTGCAAATACTGGTGAGTGGATTATGAACCTTATGGATGACTATAAGCAGGAGCCTGGTATGAGTAAAATTCAAGTAAGCAGAAATCGCAAAACTGGTAAAGTAACATATAAAAACACTCTTAAAGAAGTGAATTCTAAGGGGATAAATAACGACTATTGTAAATTTATACGACTGGGGCAGAACTTTGTAGAAAAAACAAAAGAAGGGGTGTTGGCATATATTACCGCAAATACGTATTTGGATTCACGTTTGTTTAGAGGTATGCGGTATGAATTAATGAAATCATTCAATAAAATATACATCGTAAATCTTCATGGTTCTACCATGCGCAATGAAAGTACAGATGAAGTGACTGACCAATGCGTGTTTGATATTCGTCAAGGTGTATCCATTGTTATAATGGTAAAGAACAAAGAAACAGACGAATTGGCAAAAGTATACTACAAAGATATTTATGGCAAACGTCACGAGAAACTCTCTTTTTTAGAAAAGAACAAGTTGTCAGATATCGATTTTACAGAATTGCAACCAACTGCACCTCTGTATACTTTCCGTATCATAGACGATAATATAAAAGAACGCTATGCCAATGGATTCAAGATAGATTCGTTAATGTTGCATAAAGTACAGGGGTTCAAATCAGATAAGGATGGTGTAGCTATACATTATGAAAAGGCTGGAATTGAAAACCTTCTATCATTGATGCTCTCAGATAAGACAGATATAGAATTGCGAGAAGAAGTAGGTTTCAAGGATACACGTGATTGGAAACTTGATAGGGCTCGCCAAGCGTTAAAGCTCAAGCAGCAATACAAGCGTTTTATAACAGAAGTTCAATATCGTCCTTTTGATACAAGATGGACGTATCTTGACAAAACGCTTGTTACATATCCACGTCCTCTCATATTATCTTCAATCTTTAATAGAGAAAACCAAGTGCTATGTGTAGGGCAACAAGGTAATGTAATTGGAGATGACGAATGGTCTTTGATTTATACATCCACATTGCCAACAGATATAAATGTTGTTCCTCGAGGAGGCATCTATCTATTCCCTATGATTATCTATGACGGAATGTTGAAGTATGCAAACTTCTCTCCAGATATTCTGCAAAATATAGAGAATAGGATTGGTTTGCATCTGCAAGATGTAGAAGACGAAGAACGTAAAGAGGGCGGATTCCTTGCAATAGACCTTATCGACTACATCTATGCCGTGCTGCATAGCGTAACATATAGAGATACATATCATGATTTCTTGCAGAACGACTTCCCTACGATTCCTTATCCTGCATCGGCAGATTATTTCTTTAAGATGGCAGAGTTAGGAAAGAGGCTCCGTTATTTGCATGAATTAAAAGGAATAGACCGAACAGACCTCATCACAACTTATCCAGTGATTGGCACAAAAGACAATAACGTTATAAAAGCTCATGTGTACGAAGCGACAAACGAGGGTATAGGTCGTGTGTGGATTAATAAGGAGCAGTATTTTGATGGAGTACCATCGGAAGCATGGAATATGATCATTGTAGGGTATAAGTCTCTTGAAAAATGGTTGAAAGACCGCAAGGACAAGCATTTAACTGGTGATGAAATTATTCATTTTCAGAAGATGGTAGTTGCTTTGGTTGAAACAATTCGTACTCAAGAAGAAATAGATGAAATTATAGAACTCTGAAAAGAAATATAGATGTTCGGAACTTGAAAAAATAAGTATATTTGTAACTATGCTCGAACACGAACTACAACAATACCTCCTTCGCAAATATCCGCAGGAGAACGCACGCTGTGAATGGAAGGAATTTAAGAACTTGAAGAACTCGTTTTGTGGGGACGAGAAGGGCGATGTCATCTCGTATGTTTCTGCTATCGCCAATATGGAGGGTGGACATCTTGTGATTGGTGTTAAAGACAAGACACTCGAAATCGTTGGAACTGACATTTCAAGGCTTACCTTTAATGGTCAGCCAGCAAACACGCAGTCTGCAACGTTCAAACTTACAGAACAATGCACTTATCTGTCATCAGAATGTCTAAGCATAGAGGAATTTGTAACAGATGATACAAACAAGCGAGTATGGATAATACATATCCCAAAGCACTTGCCTCGTCGTCCTGTCCTTGCCCACAAGAAGGCATGGCAACGGATAGAAGATTCTTTGGTTGAAATGACTAGCGAAAGGATGAGCGTCATCCTCGAAGAGCCAATCTACTCTGCAAAGGACTGGTCTGCTGAAATTGTACCTGATGCTACTATAGACGATTTGGATGAGGTGGCTATTGCCAAGGCTCGTATGATGTTCAAGAAAGTACATAGTCGCATACCTGCGGAAGAAGTGAACGCTTGGAGCGTTCAGACATTCCTTGGCAAGTGTGGTCTGATACGGAATGGCGGCATTACTCGTGCGGCCATTATATTGCTTGGCAAATACGAGTCAGCCTTCAAGTTGCGTCCTGCTGTTGCACAGGTGACTTGGACACGACGAGACGCAAAACAGGATGTTGTGGACTACGAACACTTCACGGTTCCGTTCATATTGACGGTTGATGAAATTCTCTCAAAGATTGAAAATCTGACACTTCGAGAAATGCCTGGCGGAACGCTGTTCCCAGATACGATGAAGCAGTATGATGACTATACCATTCGTGAGGCTCTTCATAACTGCATCGCTCATCAAGACTATACGCTTCAGCAACGCATCAACTTCGTGGAGAATCCTGGCTACCTGTATTATTCCAACGCTGGCACATTCATTCCAGGCACTTTGGAGAATGCTTTGAGAAACGAAGAACCGCAGACGCATTTCCGCAATGAATGTCTGTGTAGAGCTATGGTTGACTTCAATATGATTGATACCGTAAGCCGTGGTATCAAGAAGATGTTCAACGAGCAATGGCGCAGACATTTTCCTATGCCTGACTATGAGATTGACCAAATAAAGAAGAAAGTGGTTGTTCGCATCTATGGCAATGAAATCAACAAGCGATACACTGACTTGCTGAAGACAAACGACACTCTTTCTCTATGGGATTGCATCTCGCTTGACGCAGTACAGAAGGGCAGAACTATTCATGAGGATATAGCGCAAGACTTGCTTATACGTGGACTGATAGAAGGTGAGGCTCCGCATTACAGCATTTCTCTTAGCATTGCAAAGAACACTCACCAACTGCCTTCTTACACAAAAACAAAAGGATTGGACAAGGAGAGGTTGCGTCAGATGGTTCTACAGTATCTCTGCAATGCTGGTGAAGAAGGTGCCAAGCGAGATAGCATCTACGAATATCTAAAGGATGTGCTTCCTCAGAATAAGACGGAAGAGCAAAAACTTCGTTATGTAGGTAGATTGTTAGTAGAAATGAATGAAGAAAATTCAATAGATAGAATCGGACTAAGATGGATTTTGAAATAGGAACGGTCGGATGTGAACAAATCCGACCGAAATCCGACCGAAATCCGTCGAAATCCGACCGAAATTCATAAAAATCCGTCGAAATTCGACGGGCTTTATAGCGAAACCGACCGATTAAATCGAATTCAAAAAGCGAAAGATATATGTTATTAGGAAACAAGATAAAGGAATTAAGAATCAAACATGAGGTGCTACAACGGCAGTTGGCAGCATACTTAGAAATAGACACACCCATGTTCAGTAAGATAGAACGTGGCGACCGCAGAGCAAAGCGAAGCCAAGTGATACTATTGGCAAAGTATTTCCATATAGATGAAAAAGAAATGCTTACCCTTTGGCTTGCTGATAAAATTCTAAGCGATTTAGAGGGTGAAGAGGATTTGAAACTTATAGCCATTGAAATAGCAAAAGACGAGTTAATGGATGTTAATCGCTAATTTGTAGCAAATAATTCATCTTTAGATGTAAACAACGCAAAATTGATTTCTCACAGACAATGGGAACTTTATGGTATCAATTCATCTTGATATTATAAAGTTCCTTTTGATTTACAGATACTTACAAAATATATACTGGTTCAAGCGTGGAGACCATCTCTATTACTGTCTTGAGGCTCTGGACTGCCCATATACCAATAATAGAAGACTGTCCACGCCTTATGCAGCATCTCAAATAGATACAACGATAAAGCGTAGAGCTATCACTCTATTATCTTGGTATATTGAAATTGTCCAGATTTCAAGACAAGATAATATCGAAACGCTTCTACGTTATTTACTTATTCGTTGCAAAGTTACCTATTTCTCCTCGGATTCCCAAAGCCGGAAAGCAAATTGCCGCCTATAAACTTCCACTTCCCCTTCAGAAACTTTCAAAGGGTAGGAAGAAAACTTGTAGAAATAGGCAGTAATTCTTTAGTTCACGCCGTGAACTACTTAATCCGCGCCGTGGATTAAAGAATAGATAATGGAGTTGATAGTTTTTTCTGCCGGGCGTTTGATTTTTACGAAAAAGGATTTCTCTTTTGGTACCAGCAGGAAACAATAAACCCAAAACGACTTTGCTGCTCCTTGTTATTGGGATTGGAAAAGCCGTTTGGGCTATTTGTGTCCTTGGGGAGAAACTTTGTTATTCGCAGTGGCAAAGGTTTTCTGCCAATAACACCGTATTCTTGAGGTAAGAAAATTCACGTTCAAAGTAAATAGAGAAGATTCCTTTTCCCAAGTTTTCCTCAATTTGCTGAATGGACCATAGTTTTCCGTCTTGTATTTCTTTGTATTGTTCCAGAACGTTTTCGTCGGAGATACGAATGATAAATAGGGAAACCTGATGTTTTATCTTTTCGTTCTCAAACGTATATCGGATTAATAACTTCGGACTGATCTTGCCTGTCAGTGTCTTTAGTTTTTCGATTGCCTGTTGTGCTGCCGATTCAATGCTCTGGCGGAACAGAACATAACGATAAAACGGATAATCTATCAGGGATGCGGATACGTATGCATATTCGCTTCGTTTGGCTAAATAAAGCATTCCGTTGTGTATTAATGCAACCCGCACAATCGGGTGATAGTATTTTTTAGGCAGCAGACGACTGACGGAATAAGCGATACAACCGATAACTGAACCTTTGTCGTTGAGAACCGGCAACCACATTTCTTTCTTCAGGCGACCTTGCAGCATCAGTAAGCGAATCTGTTCGTAAGCAACGACCGCAATACCGATAATCAATACCAAATCCCGATACAGAAAACGGTTAAAACGAATATCTTTCATGCCGTCCGGTAGGATATTGTAGAATGCAATTCCTAGCAAATGAAGAATACACAGATTGCGGAAGAGCTGGGCAATGAAAAAGAATTCATTCAGCATGGTCAGGTTGTGCGTCTTTTCGTAGGCCGGATGCTGGGCGTCGCGTACGCGATGCAACAACGGTTTCTTGACAATCTTGACTACCGTCAATACGATGATGAGAAGAATTTCTGTAATTAGAGGTGTATAAACCGCCAATACTTCTTCCACTCGCATAAAGATTAAAAAGAAAGCATAGAGAACGAGGGTAAGAAAAGATGGCAATAACATGAATGAGTAGATTTTGTTTTTCCGCAGGATGTGGAAGACAAACATACTCAAAACGCAGAATATTGCCGATATTGTGTAGGCATGAAGATAGGAAATATAATTATCCAGTAATAAAAACAACAATAACGGCAATATTCCGAGAGCTTGATTTTCCCAACTTTTTCTGATACGATTCATAATTCTTGTTCTTATTTCAGTTCTGTCTGATCATACTCTTTTCTTTCATTTCCAATGAATTTGGCGGAGTTGTCTGTGTCTCCACTTGTGTTTTTTGATCAGTTTCAATATAAGAACAAAAATGTACCATAAAAAGTTCTGTTTTTCTGAATGAATATCCGGCAGACACTCATTTATACATGTTTCTCCGCATGGTATGATGAACGGACCAACGGAGCACTTTCTACATGTTTGAAGCCTTTTCCTAAGGCGATCGTCCGGTATTTCTCGAATTGATCGGGGTGAATATAGGCAGAAACCGGGATATTCTTACGCGAAGGCTGTAAGTATTGTCCGATGGTCAGTACCGAAACGCCGATTGCCAATACATCATCCATCAGTTCACAGACTTCTTCTTCCGTTTCTCCGAGTCCAACCATGATACCTGTTTTGGCAACGATATTACGCGACGCAATATGCTGCAAAACCGAAAGACTCACCTCATAACGGGCAGCACTGCGTACCAAAGGGGTAATGCGCCGGATGGTTTCCATGTTGTGTGAGATGATTTCGGGAGCGGCGTCAATGACCTGGTCAACCAGTTCCAGCTTGCCTTGGAAGTCGGGAATCAATACTTCAAGTGTTGTTTCCGGATTGACTTGCTTGATGGCCTGGATGGTCGCAGCCCAGTGTGAGGCACCTAAGTCGGGTAGATCGTCACGGTCTACGGAAGTAACAACGGCATGTTTCAACTGCATCAGCCGGATACTTTCCGCTACATTTTCCGGCTCTTTCGGATCCAACGGAAGCGGTTTACCGGTCAGTGTGTTACAGAAGCGGCATGAACGGGTGCAGATATCGCCTCCGATCATGAAGGTTGCTGTTCCTCGGCTCCAGCATTCGCCCATATTCGGACATTTACCGCTGGTACAAATGGTATGCAGACAATGCGATTCAACGATCCGTTTTGTCTGCGTGAAATGTTCATTTCCACGAAGCCGGATTTTCAACCAATCCGGCTTCTTGATATGTTCTGCCATGTTTATAGATTATCGAACAAATAATTAGACATCTTGGTGTATAGGTGATAACGGGTGTTTCCTCCTGAAATACCATGATTGCGGTCTTTATAGATGTGCATATCAAATTGCTTTCCTGCCTGAACCAATGCTTCGGCATATTCCAGCGATTGCATGAAGTGTACGTTGTCGTCGGCTGTTCCGTGGATCAGCAATAGTTTTCCTTGCAGGTCCTTCACACGACGCAACGGAGATGTTTCTGCATAGCCTTCAAAGTTTTCCTGGGGCGTACGCATGTATCGTTCGGTATAAACGGTATCATAGTATTTCCAGTCGGTTGGAGGTGCTACGGCAATACCCACCTTAAAGGTGCCTTTTCCGACAGACAAAGCCATTAGTGTATTGTATCCACCGAAGCTCCAACCCCAGATTGCCATCCGGTTCTTGTCAATATAAGGCAGTTCGCCTAAAGCCTGGGCGGCTTCAATCTGGTCTTGTGATTCCAGGATTCCCATCTTCATATAAGTACATTTGCGGAAAGCTTCTCCACGAGCACCGGTTCCACGTCCATCAACTGAAACCACGATGATTCCTTTTGATGCCAGATATTGTTCCCAATCCATGCCGTACTGATCCAATACTTGTTGAGAATTCGGACCACTGTACTGAACCATCAGAACCGGATATTTCTTGTTCTTGTCGAAGTTAACCGGTTTCACCATCCAGGCATTCAATTCATAACCGGATTTTGTCGTAACAGTCATGAATTCTTTCGGAGAATAAGATTTGGCTGCCAGCTTCTTGGTGAGTGCTGTATTGTCCTGAAGTACGCGCAGTACCCGATTCTTCTTGGTTTCGTTGACCGTGATCTGCATCGGTGTATTAACATTCGAGAAACGATTGACGTAATAGGCGAAGTTCGCACTGAAATCAGCATGGTTCGTCCCTTCTTTCGTTGATAATTTCGTTTTGACACCTTTGGCATCTATCTTATAGACAGCCCGGCGCATCGGACTGTCTTCGGCCGATTCGTAATAAGTTGTTTTGGTCAGTTCGTCATATCCCAGTAAGGCGGTGACATCCCAGTTACCTTTGGTGATCTGGCGTTGCATGACACCTGTCGGAGAATACAAGTAGATGTGAGAATAGCCATCCTGTTCACTGACATAGGTGAAACCGCTTTCCATAAAATGGATGGACGTCAGCCACTCTGAATCTACATAGCATTTATTCTCTTCTTTCAGGATCAGCTTGGAAACGCCACTCTTCGGATTCGTATAAAACATATTGAAACGGTTCTGCTGGCGGTTCAAGGTCATGACGGCCAGTTGTTCGGGTTTCGTCGTAAAGGTAATACGAGGGATATAGCCGTCGGCATCCATCGGAATATCCAGCTTCTTGGTGTCCTTGCTTTCTATATTATAAGCCATGACCGATACCGTTGAGTTTTTCTCGCCGGCTTTCGGATATTTGAAGTTGTAATAACCGGGATACAGACCGTCTCCATATACTTGCATAGAGTATTCGGGTACTTCCGATTCGTCAGAGCGTACGAAAGCCAATACTTTACTGTCGGGCGACCAAGCCATCAGGTTAGTTACCGAAAACTCTTCTTCATAAACCCAGTCGGTGATACCGTTCAGAATAGCATTCTGTTTGCCGTCTTTGGTAATCTGTATTTCCGTATCATAATCAAACTTACGGATCCAGATGTTATTATCTTTCACGTAGGCACACATACGGCCATCCGGAGAAAAAGTCGGAATCATCTGCTTTCCCGGAGCATCGCTCAGCGGTTTCAGGTAATTACGGCGCACATCATAATCATAAACCGTTGCTTGTGTAGAACGGCGGTAAATCGGTTCTACATCACAAAGAATCAGGATCCGATGTCCGGTGCTACTGATTTCGTAATTGTCGAACTTATCGATCGTACATTCGCGGGCAGTAGCTACGTTGAATAAAGTATCCACCGGATTGCCGGTACGATAAGAATACTTCACAATCATCGTCCGTTTCGGATTCATGGCCGTATAGTGTTCGCCATCGGGCAGCGATCGCATTTCTCCTACATTGGTAATCTGCCGGAACTTTCCGCTTGTAATCTCTTTCAAATCTATTGGCTCACTTCCTTGCTGAGCCCAGCTTCCGGCCACACAAGCCGAAAACAGCAGTGCCATACTGATTCGTTTCATACTACTATTCTTTCCTTGATTTTTTACACCTAAAGCCCAACGGCCTCTTTTCAGAGGGCAAATATAACAATTTATTAGGGTGTCCAGTTAGATGTTCCGAAAAACAGATGCTGAAATCACCCA
>ENA-OROH01003053-OROH01003053.1-human-gut-metagenome-genome-assembly--contig:-NODE-3053-length-11696-cov-4.238639_pt1 | contig 11696 bp, 11 predicted proteins | sample MGYA00242125_ERZ509042 | MGnify/ENA primary metagenome ERZ509042 (study PRJEB26280, sample SAMEA2338738) | human gut metagenome | biome: human gut; feature: human-associated habitat; material: faeces... | reverse complement strand
GCTTGAGATCGCTGTTCTGGAGGACATATCCCTTCCGCGTGAAGACGCCGCCCTCCTCCTTCCGGGCCCGCAGACCGATAGCCGCGAAGTCCAGCAGCTCGAACACGGTGTCTGAGAGCCCTTCCACCTCCGGCACAAAACCGTTTTCGGCATAAAACCTACCCAGCTGGCTGTCATTGAGGGCCTCCGGCACAACATGGCAGCAGTCCGCGCTCTCGGTCAGGTCCCGGAGTCGGCTGACGCTGATCTCGCCTCCGCTTTTGGCGGTTTCTATTTGGATCAGGCCCTGCAGGGCCGCGCATTGCACATCGCTGAGCCGGGTGAGCCGCTCTGCCAGATCATTCAGCTCCGCGAGGCTGTCCTCCTGATCCTGTAAGACCGTCGCCAGTTCCTCGAAGTCATAGTAGTCGTCGATCTCCAGGTAGAGGCGGTCGCCCTCCTGCAAGTGTAGTTTGTCCAGAGCATCCAGCAGCTCCCAGGGCCGGGCAGGGAGATCCAGCTTGGCATAGGCGTCGCTCTCCGGGTCCTCCTTTGCGAGATAGACACCAAATACTTTCTCACTCAATTTAGCTTCCTCCTTTTTTACTGATTGAAGGACTCACGGCCCCTTCATTTCCAGGCTGTTTTTTGCGCCCAGAATCCGCTCCTGGACCACAGGGTCGGCCATGGGGATATCCCAACCGTGCATGCTGCCGGCCAGCATCGCCTGCTCCTGAGCCGGAGTGATGCCGCGCCGGCGGTTGTTGTAGTCCGCCAGATAGCGGTTTTGGGCCCTATCTCCGGTGGACCAATCGCTGGGGAAGTACCCGTGTTCGCCCTTCTTGATGCAGATCAGCGTTCCTTCTCCCGGCAGAACAGACCAGCACAGGTCAGGAAGCCGGGTAAGGGAATCATGGGAGAATTTTTCTTCCTCTGTCTGGATGGTCCAGTTCCCGTCGTTCCAAAGGTGTACATTCAAGACGCCGTCGTCCACCTGGATCTCTCTCTGCTCAAAGCCCTCGCCCCAGCCGTCTGAGGCTTGTCCCGTAATATACTCCGCCAGAGTCTCCTTTTCCTCCGGTGTCAGGGTCCCAACCACTTTGCACTCTGCAATGCCCCAGAGCTGTCCATCCCGGTATTCCACATCGAAGATTGCAGACTGGACCTTATCGTTGACGCCGTTCTGCTTGTCATACCAGTGCATCAAACCGCGGTCTGCTTCTACCAGCATTCGGTTATCTACCAGGGCTGTTCGGATCTCGGCCTCGTAGCTTCGCAGATCTCTGCCGTTCAGGTCAGACCCATACTCCTCGCGGTCACCCCAGTCATCGTATCCGAAAAATTCCGCCGTCAGCGGCATATAGAATTTGACTGTCTGGGTCTCCGGAGGCATGACTTGGAACCGGTCTACACCTATAATCAGAGCCAACCTACTGCCGTTGTCCCAACGGACATGGAACTGGGCAGCATCGTCAATGCAGTCCAATGTACCCATACTCCCAGGTTGGATGGGCATTGGATCGTCCTTCATTTCACTAAGCCGTACCCGGCATCCGGCAGGATACTGCTCCCGCAGAAACTCCAGCCACTCCTTTTTAATCATTTCAAACCTCCCATCACCATGCCCTGCGCGGGGGCGCTCCACTCCAGCTCACGGTGGATCATCTGCACCGCCTCAAAAATCTCCGGGTCATTGCGAAAGCTTTCCATTCGCCTGTGATCCTGGAAGAACACCTGCTCTCCATTCGCTTCCCGGAGGAAGTCGACTGTGGCAATGCCGTCTTTCGTAACACCCAGCCGCTTTTCCGGTCGGGTGCTGTCCCGATAGAGGTGAACTGCCTCCTCCAACGTCAGGTCCCGGTGGATCTGCTCGTCCGGTGTATTGCAGTCTGTCATCACAAACCAGGCGTAGGTATGAGGACGTTCGAGATCGGCGGCATCCCGGAGCGCTTGTTTCCCGCCCTCCGTCAAACCGTAATTACAGGCCCGCCGAGGATTATCCTCTCCTGCGAAATCCAGCAGGAGGTCATCCACTGCTTTCCGCACCGTAGGATTGTTCGTTAGAGTCTCATAGCGGACGCCGGTAGTGGCTTGATACGGAAGTTCCTCCCGAATGGTGTCCAGGTATCTCTGCGCATCCGTGAAGGTTTGTTCCTCTCCGCTGGCATAGGACACCCGGCCCACCGGTGCCTCCTTTTGAGACATCCTCTGCTGACGGAGGTCATAGCAGTACAGATAGCCCTGATAATGGCCCGGCAGCGGGGTGCAGCGGAGGCAATATTGGTAGTTTTCTTTTTCCACGATAAAGCCATAGGACTCACTCTCATTTGCAATCGCTCCGCCATGATCAGCACAGTATTCCTGCATGGCCTTTAGGTCCTTGAGCGGGCCATTTCGTCGCAGCTCATCCACCACTTGTTGGAGATCAGATTTGAATTCTGCAGTGTTCAGCTGATTACCGTTATGTGCCCACCAGCTGGACCAGAATTCCTGCCCACTGGAGCCAAAATCAATCCGCAGGTGACCGACAGTCCCTAGATGCTGATCCTGCTTTTCCATTTCCTGAGAATAGAAAAGGCCCGCTTCCTCAGCAGAAGCGGGCCTTAAATAAATGTCAGTATGATATTTTCCTTGATTCATATGTGTATTTCGTCTCCTAGTTGAAGGTGCATCATTCATTGGAATCGATAGCCTCGTTCCTGAAGAGAACAAATATAACTGATAAAGTGATCATGGGAAGTAAACCGCTGTTCGTTGTAATTCGCAACCGGGTGAAATGAAGCGATACGATCCGCATGACTAATCCATAAAACATTGAAGTATGTATTCTCCATCTTCTCCATCTCTTTCGCCTCTTTTACAGGATACGGGTGCTATTCCTTTTTGTCGCTACTTGGCTCAGCATATACCCCTCCATAACAATAAGACAATCAAATTGCAAATCTGCAACACAAAAATTTGCTCTCTAATCTAAATATGCTTTAAATAGCCACGTATCCTGTTTTCCTGTTGTAATTATCAGATAGCAAGCGTTTCTCCCAGAGTCACCATTCGTAACCCCCTTTTCACTTTTCTACCTGGTATCTCGATCCGGTCACATCCCTCCCATGTGTAGCTCCGGCCTGAGTCTCGGCTGACACCTGGGTATTTCAGCCATCAATTTACTCAGGCTCAGTTCTCCAAGATAGGAGACATACCCACATTCACTAAATTGACCACACTCCTTAGCTGCCTGATACTGTCCATAAGCCTCGTAATTAATGAACTGGTCCAAGCCAGGGTCGGGAGAAGATTGCTTCCTGCCACAAATCAAATATCTACCATATTCCTCAGCGTTTCGCACACAGGGGATAAAGCGAAATTCATCCAGATTCTGAGCCAGGACAGTAGCTTCCTTTACAGACCCAGGGTTTGCCATTTGAATTACAGCACTTAATTTTGCCCTTCCAAAATCACTTAATGGAAAAATGGCGGCAGCCAATTCATTTACCTCCTCCAGAGATTCATTGGCCTCATTTAACAGCGCTGTTACCTCGGGAGGGCAATTGCTACTCTCAATGTGGAGTCTCATCGTTTCCTTATGGAGATTTGCTCGCACAAGAGCACGATTAATTCGCGTCTTGCTGGCAGGTAGATAGAGCCATGTAGTATCAACATCACGTATCGACTTATCCGCATCCGTTATGCCAATAATCATTACACAATCCTGCCCCAGATAGAAAGGAAAATGCTGACCATCATAAACTGCCCTAAGCTGCATCCCATTCCCATAGACCACACCATAAGGGGTAATCGTGCCCTCGCCACTCTCAATAAGGAGAAGAGCCGTCTCGTAACCGTCTACATTGTCCAACTCCTCTTGGGTCGCTGCACCATCATTCATGTCCAAGTAATGATTGCGCCCCACCTCGTCCAAATTGGAGAAGTCCGTAATTACGGTCACATCCTGACAGCAGAATGTCAAATTAATCAGTTGGTCCATATCATAAAGCCCATATTTAACGGCGGCCGCCTGAAATTTTGCTCTTTCACAAACATCGAAACTCTCCAGCCGCCCCGCAAGATAATCCATCTCATCCAGATTAATTGTCCTGTTTTCCAACCGTTTGAGAATTGGCCAGTCGCCAGTGATCTCATTCACGAAACAGTCCTTTTCCACAGGATCTCCCAATTCCATAGCTTGAAGCATTTCTATTATACGGGGAGAATTCCCCTCACGAATAGGAAAGGGAACCGTAGCCTGTCCATACTCTGGACACTTTGCATTGCTTACGATTACCTGAATCATAAAAGTCCTCCTGATTGTACAATCCGAAATTTATCTTGGTTTGCTTGTATAGAACAATCGTTCTATGATATAATATCAATATAAATCAAAACTATGTGGATGGGAGGGGGATTCCTACGGCTTCGAAAGTTTACCTTGCTGTCGACTTAAAATCGTTTTATGCCTCTGTGGAGTGCATGGAGCGGGGACTCGATCCCCTTACCACCAACCTGGTCGTAGCTGATCGCAGCCGCACGGAAAAAACCATTTGCCTCGCCGTAACACCGGCATTGAAGGCTTATGGCATTTCTGGTCGGGCAAGACTATTCGAAGTTGTGGAGCGTGTAAAAGAGGTAAATGCGCTCCGACTACGCAGTGCCCCCAATCACACATTCACTGGCGCATCTGCAAATGACCCAGAATTGAAGAACCATCCCGAACTGGCCCTGGATTATCTAATTGCCCCACCCCGTATGAAGCTCTATATGGATTACAGCGCCCGTATCTTCGCTGTCTACCTCAAATACATTGCACCGGAGGACATCCACTCTTACTCTATTGACGAGGTATTTATGGATGTTACCAATTACCTGGACACCTATGGCCTTACCCCAAGGGAGTTGGCTCGGAAAATCATTTCAGATGTACTCCATACCGTAGGGATTACCGCAACTGCCGGAATTGGTCCAAATCTCTATCTGTGCAAGGTGGCCATGGATATCATGGCAAAGCACATCAAGCCCGATCAGAACGGGGTCCGAATCGCGCTGCTTAGTGAGCTCACATACCGGCGGTTATTGTGGGATCATCAGCCTCTTACTGATTTCTGGCGAGTAGGACGGGGTTATGCCAAGAAGTTGGAGGCCCATGGATTGCAAACCATGGGGGATATTGCACGTTGTTCTATTGGAAGTGCCTCGGATTTCTATAATGAGGAACTTCTATACAAGCTCTTCGGTGTTAATGCGGAGCTACTGATTGATCATGCTTGGGGCTGGGAGCCTTGTACCATCGCAGACATCAAAGCATATAAGCCAGAATTCAACAACATTGGCTCCGGGCAAGTTCTGCAAGAGCCCTATACCTTCGGCAAAGCCAAGCTGGTAGTCCGGGAGATGGCAGATCAGCTGGCTCTGGACTTGGTTGATAAGGGGCTGGTGACCAAACAGCTGACGCTTACCATAGGATATGACCGTGAAAACCTTTTGGACCCAGAGCGGCGGAAACGGTATCGTGGGGCTATCACCAGAGACCCCTATGGACGAGAGATTCCAAAGCACGCCCATGGTACCGCTAATTTGGAACAGCCAACAGCTTCAACAAGGGCAATCCTATCTGCTGTCTCCAGCCTGTTTGATCGGATTTCAGATTCCAATCTTTTGATTCGGCGTCTCTATCTCACTGCTAACCGTGTAATGGATGTGCACAGTGTTGCTGAGGAACCCGTCTGCGAGCAGCTGAACCTCTTTACAAATTTCGCCGTAACAACTGAGTCTCAAGCACAGGAAGGTACGGCACTTTCCCGAGAAAAAAAGATTCAGGCTGCCATGCTTGGGATTAAGAAGAAATACGGAAAGAACGCTATTCTTAAGGGAATGAATCTGGAGGAGGGAGCAACCGCCAGAGAGCGGAATCGTCAGGTGGGAGGGCATCATGAATAATAAATACGATGATATGCTTCACATGCCCCACCATGTTTCCAAAACCCATCCCCGCATGTCTATGCATAACCGGGCCGCTCAATTTTCTCCATTTGCTGCGCTGACTGGATTCGAGTCCATTATCCAAGAGACTAGTCGACAAACCATGCAGAGGATTGAATTGGATGAGTCCGCAAAAGAAGCCCTTAACGAAAAACTACAGCGGCTTCTCCATGTGCTTCATTTACACCCCAAAATCTCTATAACTTTTTTTAAGCCAGACGAAAAAAAGGATGGAGGCGAATATATCTGTATTACAGGGACTGTCAAGAAAATAGATACTTCGACAGCTGAAATTATAATGACAGACGGGGCAAAAATTTCCATTCAAGAAATCCTTGCAATGCAAGGAGAGATATTTGATAAAGATACCATCAGCTAGATTTTCTTTAGAACACAACAGCAAACGATACCGAGAAAACATATTTCCCTTTTCACAACACTTCAGGTGAGGTTGCGCTTTCTCACCTGAGGTGTTGTATTATATATACGATTAAGCATCATTCTTCGGAGAGTAGGTGGGTGTTGTGAGAAAGATGGGGGAAAAGGGGCTGCGGTTGCTAATTTTATCCGGATTAGCTCTTTTGGCAGTCTCTACAGCTGCAAATGCCGTAGAACCAGAATGCCTTCCAGCAAATATTTGTGGTTACAGCTACTATGTGATTCAGGAAAACGGTGACTTATTGCGTTGGGGTGATTATTCGTCTGATTCTTATCAGAACGCGGAAATTCTCATGAAAAATGTAGCTTCAATTGTCCCATCCGATCTGCATATCACCCTAGCAATAGATCGAGAGCGAACTTTAAGGGTCATCAATAATCCTGCTTATACGAGCACTTCAAGCTCTGACTCATTACTGGAAAACGTGGCTACTGCAAAGTACGGCCTCAATCACTATTTGGCACTGCAAGAAGATGGTACATTGTATGTCGGTGGCAAGAATGAATCAGGGCAATTGGGCCTTGGAGAAGCAGATACTATTGATCACGAACCGACGAAGCTTCTTAGCGGCGTGATTTCTATAACTACCTTGGATAACAGCAGCTATGCAGTACTGGATGATGGCACACTTCTCTTTTGGGGGAAACTGGCTGGACATCCCATTTGCACTGCACCTGTAGCTATAGGAAGCGGGTTCGCAAAACTTTTGTCTGGTAAATATGTATTAAGCGAAGATCATACTCTCTATCAAATGGTTTGGGAGGAGAATTCAGACCATTTCTCATTTACCCCCATAATGGAGAGTGTTCTGTATGCTTCAAATAATCTGGTCGTTCAAGAGGACGGCTCTCTCTGGGGACTAGATGATAACACTCCACTAGTACCCACAAAATATTCTGTGGAGACTGATAGTACACATCCACCTATTAAGTTAATGGAGGATGTTTCCTACGTAACTGCTGGGCAATTTTATAGTATCGTTGTCCTAAAGGATGAAAGTATGTGGTTACTTCCGAACCAGGATCTCATAGCCTCCAATCCTGATCAAAAATATGTGCCTGAAAAACTCATGGATCATGCTCCAATACCTCAAATAGAAATAGAGCGGATCGACCCGCAAGGGAATCGCTTGGCAGATTTCCCAACAATGCTTTCATCCCAAGAGGAAGCCGCTCCGAAAAATACTGAAGCAAATGAAATAAACCCTTCTGCTTTTTTAGGCGTGGCAGTAGTGCTGATAATAGCAGCCGCTGTAGTATGCGTTCTTCTTTTGAAATTGAGAAGGATACACCGTTTGAATAAGTAGAAACCGAGTAGCCCAGGGCCATAGGTCCTGGGCTACTTAAAATTGTACTGAGATCCTACACTTATTTTTTTCATCTGATCTCGAAGACAAGTCCCTTTCTTATCCCAGCAGAGAAACCCATGTGAAGGATAAGGGCATCCAGCACACTGCTCAAACGGTCCAGCTAAGGGTTGTGGTGAGGATCTTGGCAGAGTTTGAAGATATTCCGAATCATAGGATTGCGGCTTGCCATTTCGCCGGTATCGAATTCTCATACTTCCTCCATAAAATGAAAAAAGAGAAGCAATTGCTTCTCTCAGTCATACGCTATTTTCAGTACTAGATTGTTATCTACGTCCGGGCTTTATCAAGGACCATATCTGTGAGAGTGGTTTCAAATATGCTAAGCCATATAGGCAGGAAACACACATCTGGTTCGTCAAGCTCTGAGATCATGGCGACATCCCGGAGTTCTTGAATTATGCGCTGGCAACCTTCATTGTTTCCCGCCGCCATAAAAGATCCGAGCAGTTCATACATAATGGTCAAAAGTAGTCGACCACCTTCAAGATCCAAAATAGCAGATGTAATTTCTACTACTTCTGCAAGCACTTTTTCATAGCTCATACTAATCTAGCTTCCTCCTTTTCTCGCCACTTGGCAATATGTGAATATCCATATCTCCAGATCTTCTGCTTTGGTACACAGGAAACTGTACGTGCAGCAAAAACCCGGAGAAAATCACGCAAAATTTCCACCCGGCTGATGCAGATCTGATGCGTATCTCAAAATAATGGTGAGAAATCCGTCTCCAGAGTTTACAATTCTCTTGAAAAGATGGTAATACTGAGACTAATAAGACTCAATGATACTGGTGAAACAAATCCCTGACGCCTCATAACCCGGAGGTCGCAGGTTCGAGTCCTGTCTCCGCAACCACATTGTGCGACCAAAAAAGATATCGCACCGGAAAACCCCGAAGCCGCAACGGTTTCGGGGTTTTTTCGCGTCCATTTTTGACTGTACGAAAAAAAGATATCTTCCCACCTCTTCCCCGTGCGGTGAGGACTTGAACTAAAACTGAGGGCTTTTGCGCCCAATTTTGAGTGAGCAACACGGAAAAATTTCTGTTTCTTCGAAAAATATTTTGTTAAATTTCTGTGAACAAAGTGGTTTGTGCAAAAATGTAGTACAAACCACTTTTCTATTCCACACATCTTGGCCATCACTTTTTTAAGGTGACGGCCTTTTTTGTTTTCAGATAAAATCAAAACGAGAGCCCAAAAGGCGTCACGCACAGGAGAAAATCAACTTGGATCGAAAACAGTATTTTGAAGAACTACATATTGCACTCACACGGGAGGGGTTTACCTCCCAGCCTAAGCAGGGTGAATTGCTTCCCGTGGAGTGGGGCGGTCTCCCGCTCTGCCGGATCACAGCGGACGGAGGCGTTCGCTACTGGCAGGAGGATGTAGCGACGCCGGAACGGGAACGAGCCTGTGAGCGAGCCACCGATCTGGCCTGTACCGTGCGTGAGTACATGACGCTGCTGGAACAGGCTCCGCCCCTGCAAGCCCAAAGCCTGACCGGTGACTACCGCCTGCTAGCTGACTTCAATGGAGCCGTGCTGGCTGCCCATCCCACCCGGCTTGGCGTCCAATTCGTCACATGGGGCTGGAGCTTCGACCGCACAGGTCTCAACCAGGGCAATTACTTTCAGGAAAACTATGTAGGTGCCAAGCAGGACTTCGCCATCCGCGCTGGCCTCATTTCCAAACAGCAAATTTTCAATCAGGAGCAGCTTGTTGAAATCTACCGGTGCTGCTCTGACACCTTGGACGCTGGTTTTGACTTGACTGCCGAGCAGGAAAAGTGCATCCGGAGTGTTCAGGAGCAGATTGCCATTGCAGCTCCCGATACTCTGGAGCGCATAAGAGAGCAGGAGCAGCACCCCATGGAACCCTACAACCAAGAACCGATCATGTAATATTCAAGCGCCGGAGTTTCGGAAATAAGACTCCGGCGCTTTTTTATTGCCTCAAACCAGACAGGAGGATTGAAGATTGGAGCAAAAGAACGAACAAAAAGCGCCGCTGCGCATCAAAAATCTGGCTGAGTTGAAACGCTGTATCCGCCCCGGGACAGAGTTGGTGGCAACCAGCCATAGCAAGCACCCTGCCCTGGTCGGGCTTGTACGGGTGGTGACTGAGGTTCAGACCAATGCTTACTATTCCGTGGTCAAGGATCAGCCAACTCATCAATATTCGACCTGTAATTACGGGAAGGGATTCCGCTCTGATTTCGAAAAGGCATCCAACTATTTATTTGAGGGCACGACCATCAAGGTCCTTGACCGCAGAAGCAGTGATGGCAGCGTGCTTTACGAAATGGAACTTTATCCGGGCGAATACCTTGTCCTCGGTCAGAAGAACGACATGGAGGAGAATGCGGATATCAGAGAAGACAATGGCGAAATCAAGCAGGAAGGGATGAACATGACCTTATGACACGCTATTTCATGCGAGATACGCCGCTGTGCCAGCTGGAACAGCAGATGATGACCCCGCCCAATTTCAAGGCCAGAGGTCACGGCCGGTATTCTCCCGGTTTCCAATACAGCAGCGAGGACACGGAGTGCCCATACTGTATAAACTTCAGGCGCAATCAGCCTTGTCCGCTGAAACTGTGCATTTGCCTGGATGAACGGATCGCGGCCGGCGCACTGAATCTCAATGAGTTCGTCAGGGATTGCTTCTTCCCTGAAGCGGGGGTACAGCTTCTGGCCCGCTTAGAGAGGAATTTCACTTGCTGCTCCATCAGCTTTTTTCTGAATGAGTGCCATCGTGAGCGCTGGCAGCACTGGCGCGAGCGCTACTATCGAATGTCAGGCCGTAATCTGGCCGCGCTGTTTCTCCTCACGGCGTATGAGGATATCTGGCGCAGGATGATCTGGAAGTTTGATGCCCGCGGATTTGACTTCCAGTCCGTCCAGCTTTCCGGCATCCAGCCGGAACTGTACAGTGTTTACCAGGCGGCCAAAGCCATCTCCACCGGCAGCCACAATATCACTCTTGCCGATCTCGCATCCCCCGAATTGGTCACAGATGAGGCGTTCCACCTGATTGTCTGCGCTCTGCTTCTGGCCAAGTACGGAGATGCGATTTTGAATTTTGAAGGAAAGTAAGGTGATGCAATGTGATGATGGAAGCAGTTCTGAGCAACGCCGACCACCCGGAATACGGTGTTGCGACGATTCCTCTTCCCATTCCCAGAAATCAATACGACCACTGCGTTGCGCTGTTGGAGGCACTGGAGATCGGCGATGCCTCTGAAGCCGACTGCCGCTTGGACTCGCTCGACAGTGCCTTGCCTGTGCTGAATCGGCTGGTATGTACCAAGGTCAACCTTGATGAGTTGGACTATCTGGCAAAGCGGCTGGACAGCTTTACTGTGGGCGAGTTTTCGCAATTTCAGGCGATGGCTGAAAAACTGCATCTCACCAGCATGAAGGATCTCATCAACCTGACCTTCTGCTGCCAGCAGGCGACGGTGATCACGGACTTCACAAATTTGAAAGAGGTTGGCCGTGATCACTACATGAACATCCATGGCGGGTGTGCCAGCATGGAAGAACTGGAACAGCTGGACGGAGTGGAAACCGCTGTCCTGTTGATTGAGGACAATGAGGGGACTATCACCCGCTACGGAGTGGTCTATGACAACGGCATGCAGCTTTCACAGCTCTATGATGGGAAGCACCTGCCCTGCTATCACTATGAGGCCGATATGACCGTTGTCGGGATATCCTCCCGGTGGGAGCCGGAGAACAGCAGGAATGTGACCTGGATCTATCTCCCTGCATCAAAAGGACAAATTGAGCGCGCCATGCAGCGTTCCGGCATTGCTGACCCAAAGGATATGCGCCTTTTTATGGCAGACAGTTCATTCCCGGAGGAAGTGGATGTAGCACTGGACTTCCGGTGCGACAACATCTACGAGCTCAATGAGCTGGCGCTGGTCGCA
>ENA-OROH01003052-OROH01003052.1-human-gut-metagenome-genome-assembly--contig:-NODE-3052-length-11697-cov-2.338773_pt1 | contig 11697 bp, 12 predicted proteins | sample MGYA00242125_ERZ509042 | MGnify/ENA primary metagenome ERZ509042 (study PRJEB26280, sample SAMEA2338738) | human gut metagenome | biome: human gut; feature: human-associated habitat; material: faeces... | reverse complement strand
TTTACAATAAAATAATAGGATAAAACGCAGAATGAGGCAAATTTGAGGCTGAAACCGTTTCTTTGACACAAAAAAATTTTTATGTTATAATATTTACAGAAAAAGGAAAAAGAGATTTGTAATTCATTATTCCCTTTGTAGGCTTAAACAAGCAGTAGGATGAAGGCGTTGCGGCCTTCCATCTTGTAGAGCGCTTCCGTTCTATGCTTCCGGGCAGCAACGCCAAGTGCTGGCAACACGCTTCCTACTGTTTGCTTAAATCTACAAAGAAAGGAAGCGTACAAGATGGGCAAATAGTACCTGTTGCCAGCAGGGGATGGACCGACGTACAACAACTGCTTTACTTTAGGTTCAAAGAAAATCCCTGTTTATATTGACCACTATGATGATACAATACAAAATTTATATGGCAGTAAAAGTGGCGATAAACGCAAGTATTATGAACTTTCTTATAAAGAAGCCGTAACAGAATATTATCGGTTTTGGAGTAGTGAGAACTGGGAAACAAGCAGTAAAGATTTGCGTATTGGCCTTTGGCTGGATAATGCTATGTTTGGCAATCTTTACATTTTTGTCATTGACTTTGATAAATTCGAGGAAGAGAGTCATTTTTTCAAAGAGGCTCACCGTTTAGCGGATAAAATAACACGGTCAAAAAATGGTGGCTATCACATGTTCTACGGGGTAGATAGGAAAAAGGCAGAACCACTTTTTGACAGTATCAACTTATTAACAAGTGAGAACGCCGCAAGTTTTGTGTGTAAATATGTTGATCCTTCGCTGGACGAAGCAAACATAGTGGACATGTTTTGCGATGTTGGTCACTTTATCTATGAATGGGAGCCGTGGGACAATACCATTGGCCTGACCGATAAGACGCAAGAGCTTTACCAGCTTATCAAGGAAAACTTTGACTTATCGCGTTCCATGAGCAGCGGCAAGGGTAAACGCACAAGCGGCAAAGGCGGCAAGAGTTATGCCATGCTGGAAGAGCTTTCTGAAGGCGAGCTGTTGCAGCAAATGAGCGCAGAGCAGCGAGAAGTCTTTGCCGATCTGCAAACAAAATCCTCTGACTGTTCCAGTTCCCAGTGGTTCAGTATTGGCATTGATATTTACCATGTCTTTGGTGCGGAGCTGGGCGGCAAGGTGTTCTTCCTATGGAGCAAACCGGGACATAGTTTCCAGCCGCAAGGCTGCTCTTTAACATGGTCTAATATTTGTGACCGTGGGCCTGATACAGAGCTTGTCAATGGGCGATGGGCTGACATTATGCAGGGCGATAACAAGGGCAAAGAGCTTGACGGGCTATCTTTACATGAAGCGCTCGAAGCAGCGCCACAAGTCCCGCTGCCGCTCGAAGATGATACTTCCGCCACGCTGGAAGAAGCCGCCGCCGAGCCAACCTTCCGCGACCTTCCGATTGCCTGGGAGAATGTGACAACAGAAGAGAACGGCAAGCAGAGAACCGGGCATTGGATTGTCTGGAACGGTAACCGCTCCAAGCGGGAAGAGTTCTTCATGCTGGCCTTCCCCGACCAATACAACAAAGTCAAGAAGCGCGTGAAGTTCCTGGGGCAAGCTGCGGATGATGTGCTGCGGCTGACAGGCGGACAGCGAACCAAATTGATGTATGAAATTTTGGCGTGGAAGTATGGATTGGAAGAAGTGGACGAACAGGACAGCCTTGACTTAATCCGCCTTTGCCAGCGCGAAGAGGACAATAAAACCGCCGATGATTTACTGTCCCGCCTGCATTGGCCCAACGGTTTATCCAAGCTGGTGACCTTTGGTGTGGGGATGAAGCTGGACGCTGCCGCACAGCAGACATGGTGCTATTCCGTTGACTACCAGGAGGACAAAGCGCTTTTCACGGGAAGCTCAATGACCTGGAAGCGCTGGCAAGTAAAGCTGATTGAAGTTTTAGATCGGTGCCGGGCCTGCCGTTATAGCTATTCAAAAATGTGGAAATAGGTTCGGCCCACCATGTATTATCAGTTTGACTATTACGGTAGATACCTCACCCTTACACAAGAGGATTGCAAAGCAATAACGGAGTGGGTAAATGAATATTTTGTAGGCGGTTCCGCTCCGTTCCCTCTGTCCGGGGAAATACCCGCCACCGATTACAGATTTGTAGTTGACTACAATACCGATGTTGAATTTGTGGACAACCGGGACTTGAAGGCTCCCGGCGAGATGGCAAAATACAACCAGGAAACCAACGCCGCCCGGAACAAGGAGAAGGGCAAGAAAAGAGTGCAGGGGCGTTTTTCTGCCGCGTGTGAGGCGGTAAAGAAGGGTGATACCCTTACAACAAAACAGCTCGTAGAAATGGGGTACACCGATGATAAAGCGAGAAAGAGGCTGATTGATAACGGTGTCCTAAAAAGGATAAAGCGAGGTTACTATTAGGTGCTTTCAGTGTAATTCCAGCGGAAACCCGGCACGCCCCGAGGGGGTAAAAGAGAAAGATATAATCCCCACGGGGTACGCCGGGTTTCCGCTTCCGCACTTGAAAGTACACTTTCAAAAATATCAATAAAGGAGGAACACAACAATGTTCAAAGAATTACTTCAAATTTTGTAGGATTTCGAGCGCCAAGACAAGGCCAACCGTACCCACTGGATTGAAAGCGTCCTTGCCGCACAGAGCGGTTCCGCTCCAACTGCTTTAGAGAATTACAAGAGGGCAAAAGAGAGCTGGCAGGACGAACAGAGCCGCCGCCAAAGGTTCTATGACTATCTCATGCAGCGCCGCGATCTGGTAAACGCCCTGGCCCAAAGCGTAATAGACAGCAGCGCCAAGGAGATACAGGCCAAAACCGAGCAGGAGCTTGACAAGGCCGTGAAAGAAAAGATAGATAAGACCGTTCGCCTTTATTTCAAATGATGGTCGCGCAGATCTGATAAAGATGTGTCGTTAAATCAAGAAGTCGGAGGAAGATGTAAAATCTTCTCTCCGACTTCTTTTTTGTGTTCAAGACTTATTGGAAGTTGTTGAAAGTTGTGTGTTTTCTGTCTCTTCTTCATCCTTTTCGCCGGGCTTTTTCTCCCAGCCCAAAATCTCTTCCATGATAAGGGCAAGGGGCAATTCCGTATCTCCGAACATGGCGGCACCTCCAAGTATTGCTTGAACGGGCGCGTCGTGGCGACTGTCACGACGCGCTTCCTGTTTTTTCGCGCTGCGCTGGATTTTCGTACTACTGTAATCAACATCAGCAGTCTTTCGCGGTTCCCATAAATTACCTGTCCTATGGGGCCTCCTTGACGTATTCCAGTAAATCGCCGGGCTGACAATCTAGAAGAGCGCAGATGGTATCCAAAGTTTTCCACGACACTAATTCCCCGTGCCGTAATTGCTGCAAATAGGATTGTCCAATCAACTTTTCTTCTCGGATTTTGGTAGAGGAATACCCTTTTTCCTTTAACTTTGCCATGATGTCTACCTTGTAGCGGATTGCCATGAAAACGCGCACCTCCTCCATTGTCCTTATTTTAACATGGAATTGCACTAAAATCAAGTGCCAATTATGCACAAAGATTGCACTAAAAATTAGTGCTAATCGCCAATGGACAGCACTAGAAATTAGTGCTATAATAAAGACAGTTAAGGGGAACACCCCAAATAAAAACAAAGGAGAATGAGCTATGAGCAAGAACGAACTGGTAGCCAAAATTGAGGCCCTGAATGAGTGGGAAGCCGTTATCGAGGAAGCCAAAGCGGAGGCAGAGGCCATCCGGGACAGCATCAAGGCCGAAATGCTGGAACGCGACACCGAGGAAATGACCGCTGGAAAGTATATCGTCCGCTGGACTTCGGTTCTCTCCAATCGGTTCGACACCACGGCCTTCAAAAAGGCCCACGGCGAACTTTACAAGGAGTACACCAAGCAGAGCGCCAGCCGCCGCTTTTCCATCAGCGCCTAAAGAAAAGCCCCTTGCGTGAACGCCGACCAAAGCAATACGCAAAGAGCTTTACCCAAACCTCACGGAGAGGGCAAGACCATTATAGCTTGCCCTCTCCCCAAAATCAAGAACGGGAGAGAAAAAGACATGAAAGAACTGACAAGCTATAACCGCGTGGCCGGGTATCTGAATAAGGTTTTTGACCTGCTGAACGCCGAATTTTTTGAAAATGCACTTTCAAGGCCGACCATTACCATTCAATCCACGCCCCGCGCCTACGGCCATTTCTCCCTGCGGGAAGATACCTGGGTTTCCAAGCTGGGCGGCACCCACGAAATCAACATAGGAGCCGGGACGCTGGCCCGGCCCATCGAGGAAGTAGCCGCGACCCTGCTTCACGAAATGGTTCACTACTACAACTACGAGAACGGCATACAGGATTGCAGCCGGGGGAACACCTACCACAATCGCCGCTTCAAAGCCGCCGCCGAGGCCCACGGCCTGATAGTGGAGCACAGCGACAAATACGGGTGGAGCCACACAAGCCCCTCTGACGAACTGCTGGACTTTATATTGGAGAACGGTTTGACCGACATTCTCATAAGCCGCAACGAGTTCGCCGGGTTCCATATCACCGGGACAGGAACGCACAGCGGAACAGGCACCACACCGCCGCCGCCGCGCACGTCCAGCACACGGAAATATATCTGCCCCTGTTGCGGCAATTCCGTCCGAGCCACAAAGGAAGTACACATAGCCTGTTTAGATTGCAACGCGCCAATGGTGCTTGCGGGGTGACAGGGAAGGGTGGGGAGCAATCCCCACCCAAATCCCCAAAGTTCGTATAATGTTCCTTATACGAACACTAAAACCGAGCAATCACGGGACTTTCCCGCCGCCGCCCATAACATGCGAACTTTCCCGCTTGAAAAAACGAACTTTTGACGATGGAGGCCACCATGAACAAGAAAACAAAGGCGCTCACCACCGAGCAGTATAAAGAGATAATCCAGACCATGCGCGAGGGGTTCAGCGGTTGCCGCCCCAATGAGCGCGTTGCCACCGCTCTTGTGCTGGAAGGGAATTTAGGCTTGCGTATCAGCGATATATTGAAGCTGCGGCCTTGTGATATTGTCCGGGACGGGGACAGATACCGGCTGGAAGTCACCGAGCAGAAAACAGGCAAGCGCCGCGTGTTCACGGTTCCGCTGGTCATTCAGCAATACATAGAGAATTATTGCTTGCGCCACAATATCCACCGTGAAGATCTGATTTTCCCTATCACCGAGCGAGCTATACAGAAACAGCTCCATATCGTGTGTGACTACTTGGGCTTTGAGGGTATCAGCACCCACAGCTTCCGCAAGTGGTACGCCACCGAGATATACAAGGCGAACGGCTATGATATTGCCCTGGTGTAGAGGCTACTACGACACAGTTCCGCCGCCGTGACACAGCGCTATATCGGCATTGAGCCACAGCGGATAGAAACGGCAATACAGAACCACGCACAGCTTATTTGACAGGGGGGCCGCTCATAGTGGAGCGGCCCCCTATAACTTCGCTGCTGCCTTTTCCCTGATTTTATGGTACACTGGATATAAGACCGGGAAAGCGAGGCGGCACACATGGCGTCAACCGTGAAGAACAACGACAAAGGCGGGAAAAGGCCGGGGCAGAAATATAAATCTCTGTTGGTTTGGAACTTGCTTCTAAAGCGTACAGATGAAAACCATGCCATTAGCATTAAAGATATTCGGACGCATTTAGAGGCATACGGAATTCAAACAGAGCGCCATTCTATTTCCAGAGATATAAATGATTTGACTGAATTATTAGCCCGCGACCAAGAACTTGTTGACGATCTGGAAGAGCGCGACTTGCTGGGATACGGGATTGAGTATGACCCGAAGCTACATGGCTACAAAGTTTCCCGCCGCCCCTATGAGTTTGACGATTTGCGCCTAATGGCTGAGTGTGTCCGAGCGGCAAAGTTTATCTCTAAAACACAGGAAAAGAGTTTGCTTGCAGCTATTGAGGGATTTTGTAGTGAATATCAGATTGAAGAATTGCAAAATGAAGTTTATCTTGTGGGGCGAAATAAGACCAGCAATCGGTATGTTATGGCTTCTATGTTGAGAATTAACCAAGCCATCCGACAAAATCAGAAGATTAGCTTCAAGTATTTGAAGTATACACTTCAAAGCAAAGATACGCAAGTAGAGCGTGGCGGTGGAGCGACATACAAGGTCAGCCCATATAAACTGATTATCAATGATGGAAACTACTACCTTGTAGCGTATGGCTTTGTCGGAAAAAAGAAAGCGCCAGATATTATACACTATCGTATTGACCGGATGAAAGAAGTAAAGGTATTAAGCGAGGTGCGGGAAGGAGCCGAGGTTTTTGCCCAGATTGATATGGAGAGCTATACCCGCCGTGTATTTTCCATGTTTGGCGGTAATCCGAAGCGTGTCAGCATCCGCTTTATCCATTCGCTGCTTGATACAGTTATTGAGCGGTTTGGAACGGGACATGATGTATTTTACAGACAGGATGATGAAAAGCATTTTGTTGTGACCGCCAATGTGGAAGTTAGCGACCAATTTTTTGCATGGGTATGTGGTTTTGGACGCCGGGCCAAGATAATCAATCCCCCTGATGTAGTGGCGGATATGGACAAGTTCTTATCCAAGATTAAAGAAATGTACGAAAGTCCTTGAAAGATGAAGGAAGAAGGAAAGAAGTTGTTACTTCTTGCCTTCTTCTTTTCAAAAGTTATCAATTATAGCTGATTAAGATTACTTTGCAGAATTTCAATTCCTGTTTTGGACAGCGCAATATAATAACGCTGCGTTACTTTAATATTACCATGCCCCATTTGATTACAGAGCAAATGTGTGGGAGTGTTCATTTCTGCCATGCGTGTCCCGTAAGTGTGCCGAAGATAATGATATTTGAATTCAATCCCATAGCGGCGTTTGATTTCCCGTGTGTGGTATTTCATGGAATTTACCGTTTGAATTTTGCCATCCGATAAGCTGTTCACAAGTTCAGTGGAAGAAATTTTTTGCCCATCCAAGTCCTCAATCATTCGCTGGTTTTGTTCCCGCAAGGCGGCAAATTTCACTTCATCCCGCCTCCGCTGCCGCGCTAATTTTTGGAGGTAAGTTTTCAACCTGTCGCACATAAAGACGGTTCGCTTGCCGTTTCGCGTCTTAACGGATACGAGCTTAATTAGCCCTTCCTGGTATTGCATTTGTCGGTCAATCAAAATCGTGCCGCGTTTCAGATCAATATTCGACCATTTTAGGCCGTAACATTCGTTAATGCGTAGGCCACAGCATCGGCCTAACATGTATGCTGTTTCTGCATTGGTGTCCCGAAAATAGTTATCCAATATAGCAAGTTCTTCTTTGCTGAACGCCACAATATCAAGGTCATCATCGACCTTTAATTTTGGCATGTGAATACGGGTATCTTTGTTGACACAGAGCTTATTGTATGTATCCACATCAAGGAAGTTCCGGGAGTAGGCTTGCCCGAAGATAAGATAGAACATTTTCAAGAAGCCCTCTACATAGCGATATGCGCGGCCTTCATCATGGTAAAGGTGTACCAGGTAGTCATTTACTTCGGCAACGCTGATTTCATCCACAAAACGCTTTCCAAATGCCTTTTGCAGATGGCTTTTCCAAAGACTTTCTTGCTTGAGAATGGTATTGTATGCTCCGCTGTACGCCAATCAAAGGTGATTACCAGTTTTATATTTACTGCTACCGGCGCAAAAATTTTGAAAAGGTATGTGCCGAACAGAAGAAAAATAACCGGTCACATAACAAAAAGAAATCGGAGCCGGAGCGATAAGGAGGTGCCAACTTGCCTACTAAATTTCAGCTTATTACGGAGCTATATGACCAGACTGTGCAGAGCGTCACCGGCAGCTATCAAAGCTGGACGGGCTTTCTCCGCGCCGCCTGCTATAACTACAAATGCCCCTTTGATGATCAAATTCTGATCTACGCCCAGCGCCCGGACGCCACGGCGGTCCTTGAGATGGAGCGCTGGAACCGTCAGTTTGGCCGCTGGGTCAATCGTGGGGCCAAGAGCATCGCCGTATTTGGCGATGACGGGCAAAACTGTCTGAAGCTCTATTTTGATGTTTCGGACACCCATGCGTCCCGCTTTGCCCGCCCACTGCCCATCTGGACGATGCACCCGGCCTTTGAGCCGGAGGTCATCGAAACTCTGGAGGCCACCTTCGGCAACCTGTCCGAAAAAGAAAATCTGGCGGACGCCGTGCGCTCTGCCAGCCACAACGCCGTAGCGGACAACATCACAGACTACCTGCAAGACCTGCGGGGGTGCCGGGAGGACAGTCTGCTGGAGGAGTTGGACGATCTGAACCTGGAGGTGTTCTATCGGGACGCACTGGAGGTTAGCGTGGCATATATGCTACTCACGCGCCTCGGCCTGCCGGCAGATGATTATTTTTCTCCCGATGAGTTCGCCCATGTTTACGAATTCAACACGCCTACCACCATCAACGCCCTTGGCATCGCCACCAGCGACATTGCGGAGATGGGCCTGCGGGAGATCAGCCGCACGGTCATGCAGGCGCAGCGAGAACAATTATTTGCAAATGCCGAAAAGAGCGGATATGATAACAGCACAGAACACAAAACAACAGGACACGAAAGGAGCGACGGACATGGAAGTGACCTATCGGATGCAAGACGGCGTTCAGGTGCCGAACCTGATGATGCCCAGCGTACCGGAGGTGCATCTGGGCAAGTACGCGGAGCTGCGGAGAGCGTATCTGAAAAAGCACCGCAGGGTGCTTTACACCAACCTGAAAACCAGCGGCAAGCTGACGGAGCACCTGGCGGAGATCGAGCAGACGGCACAGAGAATGGTGGAGCAGACCGTGGCGCAGATGGCACAGACCGAGGGCGTGACGGAGGAGCTGAAGGAGCGCGACCCGCTGCGCTGGACGGGGCTGATGAACAATCTCCGGCACAGCGCGGAGGAACTGGCGCTGAACGATCTGATTTACAACTGATACCCAAAGAACCCACAGAGGCAGGAAGTGACGAGCTTCCTGCCTTTGTCGATCACAGCGGGGATTATGTGCTGTTGGACCGTCTGCGCGCCGACTGCGACTACTTCCTCGGCGCTGGGGGCCGGAGTGAAAAGCACCTGTGGGCAGGCAATGTCTACGCACAGATCAAAAAAATGCGAGAACTGTATGACGCCCTCCCGGAAAAACCGGAATGGCTGACCGCAGAAGCCATTGACCGCTATGCCGCGCAGATGGCCGCACCCTATCAGGTCGCTGCCTACCACCATTTTGAAAACGGCTTTGACGATAAGCTGGATTATCAGACGCTGGAAGAAGCGGAGGCCGCGGCGCAGGGCTATGTTGCCGGTACGATGGAGGAAGATGGTTTTGCCTAGAGCAGCTTGCCCTATTCGACATGGGCGGCGACGCCCCGGTGTACGAGGCCCCGGCAGACGCGCCCTCCGGCATTCTTGCCCCGGCCCGCACGGTTCCGCAGGAGGTCATTGATCTGGCGCTCTGCACGGGCGGAAACGAACCCAACAGCGCAGAGCGCATCGCGGTGTTCTATCTGCGGGAGCGTCTGGAACAGGAAAATGTAGCGTTTCTGCGTCGGGAGTTTGGCACGGAAAATGGGCGCGGCATCGAGTACGAAGGCCGCAAATACGCCGTGTGGTTTATGGAGGACGGCATTCACCTCGCCCAAGGGGACAGTGTCCGCACCAGATACAGCAAAACCGTGGTCTCATGGGAGCAGGCGTCGGCGCGGATTCTGGTGTTGCTGGAGGCGGGGACTTATCTCTCCGCGTCCGAGCTGGCGCAGGCTCCGGACAAGGTGCTGCACGAAGCGATGGACGCCCTCCTGATGACCGCCCGTGACCTAAACGAAGAAGGCCGCGCGCGGGGCCTATTCCCGCAGACTTTGACCATCCATGACCAGCACAAGGGCTACCCGGAGCTGGACGAGGATGTGGTGGCCTTTGCAAAGGCCGAGGGTGGTCTGCAAACGCTGGCGCAGGAATACCATGCTTTCCTTGACGCTTATGCCCAAGACCACAACATTATGCGCTGGCGGCTATCCGCTTACAACACCCACCGCATCGGTATCATCCTCGACGGCCTGCCATACGAGGAACGACACTTTGATGCTCAGCCCAGCTTCCTGCGCCAATGTAAAATGTTCATCACGCAGGACGAAATCGACCGGTTCTTTTTGAGTAGCTCCGCAGATAACCGACTGGCGGTGTACTCCCATTTCTGCTATCCTCACACGCCGGAGGAACACCAGAAATTCATCAAGAGCAGCTTTGGTGAGTACAGCGGCGGCAGCCGTGCCGGGTATGGATACACCAAGACTTACAAGGGGCTGGACTACGAACGGGACTATAATTCTAAGAAATATGATACCGTTCATCTGACCATCTCCAATGTGGTCAAGGAGTATGAGCGCCTGATCGCACAGAAACGATTCCCCGGCGAGGATGCTATCGCCAAAATCCCGGAATATGAGCGTGGGCGGCTGGCGCGGGCAGTTTACAACGGATTCTACAATGCCCCGGACGATGTGCCGCGCCCCTACCCGAAAAACACAGACTTCTATGATGCCGTTCCCATCATTGAAAAGCAACTTCAGGACAAGGCCAAAGCTGCGGAAATGCTGGCGGCGCTGACTTCCCGGCTGGACGGCTTGCCGGAGGATGATCGCTATTATCCAAAAACATCCAAACTATCGTTTTTCTGCGGACGGTGGACAGCCACCATATGAAAAGCGGTTCGATATTCCCAGCTATGAGCAGACCGACCTGCCCCACGAAATCGACATCGAAAATCTTGAAATACTGGAGGAAACACAAAATGAAGAAGAAAACCATTCTGAACCCGGCCGAAAAGATGCGCAAGGCAAAGCGCCGTTACTTCACCGCTGTGCTGACCTGTGTTCTCGCCTGCGCCATCTGTACGCCCGCTTTCGCCGCCGGTGACGATCCGCTGACGGCCATCAACAACCTGTCCACCTTCGTTTTTTCCGCCATCAAAGCCATCGGCGTGATTTTGCTTGGCTGGGGCGTGGTGCAGATTGGCCTGAGCTTGCAGTCCCATGACCCCTCTCAGCGCAGCACCGGCTTCCTGACATTTTTCGGCGGCTTGGTCATCGCGTTCGCAAAAGAAATTCTGGATCTGATCTTGAAGTAAACTACGCGAACAGCTTTCAGCCGCCTGCTTCCAGTGAAACAGGCGGCTGTCCTTTTCTAGGAGGTGATAACTTGGACGACAACTGGATCGTAGAAAATCTGGAGGGTGCATTTGCCACATGGAACTCCAGACTTACAGAGATATGGTCGCTGGTGAGCGAAACGCCGCAGCATTTCAAAGGCGGTGCAATATGGGAGCTGTGCCAGAATATCAACACCGCATTGCAGGCTATCGGCTACGGGCTGCTCATTCTGTTTTTCGCCGTCAGTATTTTCCGCAGCACAGCAAATTTCCGGGACTTCCGCAGACCGGAGCAGGCGCTTCGTTACTTTATCCGCTTTGTCGCAGCGAAAACCGCTGTGACCTATGGCATGGACATCATGACCACGCTGTTTACCATCTGCGGCGGCATCGTCAGTGCGGTCGCCGGAAATCTCGGCAATCTTACTGGCGCGGCAGTCACATTGCCGGAAGAGATCAAGACCGCCATTGATGAGGTGGGATTTCTGGCGAGCATCCCTCTGTGGCTGGTGACGATACTC
>ENA-OROH01003051-OROH01003051.1-human-gut-metagenome-genome-assembly--contig:-NODE-3051-length-11698-cov-10.469037_pt1 | contig 11698 bp, 16 predicted proteins | sample MGYA00242125_ERZ509042 | MGnify/ENA primary metagenome ERZ509042 (study PRJEB26280, sample SAMEA2338738) | human gut metagenome | biome: human gut; feature: human-associated habitat; material: faeces... | reverse complement strand
TACTGATAACACGCACCTCAATCGCCCCAAAATGGCGATTAGCTGCCGAACATTATAAACTCAAACAAAATGACAGATAAAAATATATATACAATTTTTGAAGATGTTGTTAGGGATAACAACCTACATGAAGTAGCCAATATACTCTTACAGCATTCAGACTTGAATTTGAATGATAAGGATTTGTATAGTCTAATGCCTCCTTTACATTATGCGGCCAGTGAAGGATATTATGAAATGTGTGAGTTTTTGTTGAAACATGGAGCTGATATAAACTACCTTGATAATTTCAGTTTTCCTTTGGATCATGCTGTTGCAGAAAACCATTTGGAATTAGTCAAACTATTAGTAGAAAATGGAGCTGATTTAGATAATTATGAAAGTGCTACATCTTCGGCATTAGATACTGCTGCAATGAAAGGAAATCTTGATATTGTTCGCTATCTGGTAGAAAAAGGAGCGGATATTAACCGCCTTACAACAACTACTTATTTTTCTCCTCTTGACTGGTCGATTATATATGGGCATGAAGATGTAAGCCTGTTTCTGAAGGAAAAAGGTGCATTATCCAATATCAAGCATGATTATGTATGGTCTGAAGAAGGTGGTGGCATATCCCAGCATATAGACTGGAATATCGGCAGAGTTGTCCCTAACAAATTCAATGAGACGGAGTATGGTGTATTCAACAGGATTGCCGAAGCCAATAGAGGTAAAAATTCGTTGCTATTTAGTGTAGGAAACTTCAAATATACTTACCCCTATGTAGAGTTTGTCTTTGTGTTTCCAAAGCACTGGAATCCATATTCTAAGTCGCTTGAAACACGCTTTCCATATTTGATAATGAATGAACTGACAAACCAAATCCGTAAAGGACGAAAATATTCCGATGGGGATTTTATATCAAAGAAGGATGATGGTTTCAACATCCTTTTATGGCCAGAGAAATTGGCAGGATTTTATGTTGTGGATTATAGATATTCTGACACAACTGATCAATATGCCGATAAAGAAGATATTGTTACTCTTTATACGCTTATACCTGTAAAATCTACCAAGAAAGGATATAGCGAACAATCTCTGGAAAAATTGAAGTCTAAAAAATGGAAAGCAATTGAATTGAGTTTATAACAAGCGGCTTAACCTCCCCTAAAAAGGTCGGTTAGCCACCAAACATTATCTGCCCATAAAAAACAATGAATATGGAAATAGAATTAGAAAATACCGAAAGACGTCCTACTCTCAAAGATTTTGAAGAAGTTGAAAGTAAGTTAGGACATGCTGTGCCGGAAAGACTAAAAGAGTTCTACTTGAAATGGAACGGAGGAAAGCCAAAGCAGCAAACAATCTGTATAAACAGATATTATGAGGTGGAAATTATGAGTTTTATGGCTCTCTATACCACAGAAGAAACAAACTTGGCACAGCGAAGCACTGATTCTAATTATAATAATATCCTTATTTTTGCTATATCATGGATGGGAGAAAGAATCGCTGTAAATATAAAAAATGGAGCTGTTTATGGATATCCAGTTGTCGGTTTTACAAAAATTGATTGTGCATTTTTATTCGGTGAACCAAGATTGATTGCAGACACAACAAATGATTTTTTTGATAATCTCGTTGTTAAGCCAGAAACGGAAGATATACAAACTGAAGCTGATGGTGTAATGCCTGAACTTTCGGACTGTTCGGCTTTGCTAACAAAAGAGGATATAAAGGATTTTGAGGCAGAGCTTAACGTAAAAATTCCGGCAAGCATGAGGAATTTTTATCTCAAATTCAACGGAGGGATGCCTTCTCCATATTGTTATCAACCGCAGGACGAAGATATGGATTGGGTGGAAATAAATGCGTTCTTTCCGATAAAGGAACGCACCAATACTTTTGAAACAATTGAAGTCATAGCCAAAGATATATGGAGTAGAAATTTAATGCCATGTAACCTGTTGCCTTTTGCTATGGATTCTGGTGGAAACTATTATACATTGAATTTGAAGAATAAAAAGATTTACTATTACTTAACTGACGAATGGGACGAAAATGCTTCAAGAGAATACAACTTTGAAACAAACACTCGTTACATCGCTCAGTCATTCAATTTCTTTATAAGTCATTTTATCGAAGAAGAGGAATAAAGTAGGCAGATAACAAGCGGCTTAACCTCCCCTGAAAGGTCGGTTAGCCATCAAACATTAGTGGCGAAAATTATAATAAATATGAAGGTAATTCTCGAAAGATACTTTACAGACTCAAACATGAATGAGTACGATGCTTTAATGCATCGCCCTCGTGTTTCATTTCAAATATCAGAATATATTTGGAATCACATATATGCTAATTATTTGAAATCACGAGAGGTTATGCTAAATGAATTTATATATCATATTATTATATGGTTCATGTTGTATGATGAAAATGTGAATTATGAAACTTTTAGTTCTTCATATAACAGAAAGTGTACTTATTTTCGTCCACTACCCAATTTTAGAACTATAAATAATATACATAAGCAAATCTGCATAGGTATTTGCTCTAAGTATATAAATGAGAATATCAATCCATCGTCATATGCAGATTTGGTTTATGACATGTTTTGCTCGCAATTAACATTGCTCTACCAAAATGTACAAGATATTGAATTAAAAAGGATAAAATCAACTTTAGACTTTGATTATATAAATAGCTTTTCTTTCCCAGCTCCTTTTGAGGAACAAAAATATATTCACGATGATGGATTTATAATTCGAGATGATGGTTATAAAGTCAATGTCAAAGAAGAGTATAAGAAATTGTGGAATAATAACGCCACTAACAAACAGATAAATCGCCCCTAAAGAGGCGATTATCTGCCAAACATTATAGTCTATTTATGTTTACAAAATTATATAAAATAATAGAGGATAAAGGACTACATTACAAGGAAATGTGGTTTGATGACACCAAAAATGCTGTTATCATACATTGGGGTAAAGTTGGTTTTGTCGGTAAAACTGAGGAATATTCAATGACAATTGAAGAAGCAAAAGATTATCTGAAAAAAATCATTATGCTTTGGAAAGAAGAAGGATATCATGAGTTCCCCGACGAAGAACTTATTGAAATTATCATCCAATTTCCATTAAAAAGTGAGCAAGGAAACAAGCGAGATAAATGGTTAGGCGAAAAATGCTCTGAATATGTTCAAGCCCATTTGGGATGGAGAGGATTAGGTTATTCAGAAGGTCCAGATATAAGAAACAAGAAACTTAATATATTTTGCGTTGTTGTTGATGAAGATAAGGCTGTTTCTTCGATTAAGACCTGTTTGAAAACGTATCGTTTGGATTTGACTCATGCAATTATTGCAGCAAGACGATGGAATGAAGATGGAGAGTTTAGAGTTAAATATTCGCATAAGCCAGTCAAAGAATTTTCATTAATTTAATAGACTATAACACGCACCTCAATTGCCACAAATGGCGATTAGCTGCCGAACATTAGCGTTGATATATGAGAAAAGAAATAATACAAGCAATCATTAAACCATATATGAAAAGCAAGGCATTCCAAAATAAAGGAATGCGTTTTATTAAAGATATGGGATTGTTTCAGATAGAAGTCGAAATTCAAAGCCAACGATATTACAAAGAGGAACATACTGAAAATTTCAGAATAAATTACTTTTTGTTTTGCCGTGAATTTACAGAACTATCGGGTAGGAAATTAAGCTTTGCTGGCGGGAGTATTGCAGAAGAAGAAAGTTCATGGATAAAAATAAATCTTCAAACTGATATAGAGCGATTAAAAAGTTGGCTTTTATATGAACTTGATTCTATGCTGAATAAGTTGGAAAACAAATATTCCATTGAATATTTGTTAGATATTTGGTCAAAAGATGATACAGACCTTCAATATCCGTTCTTGTTGGCAAAAAATAATCCTAAACGGCTTGATGAATGGACGGACAAAATGAAGTTTGAAATACAAAAATTGGATGCTAAACTTTTGGAGTTATCTTCCGAAAAGTCAGAACAAGAAAAGAGAGATGATTGCTTGGATAAAGAAATGAAATTAGATGGCATTCGTATGAAAATAAACAGATTGGTTTCAAGTAGAAAGAATATATTAGAAACTCTTAATTTTATCCAATCAAACGCTAACAAGGTCGAGAAAACAACTTAACGTTGTCTCTCACCAAACCATTAACAATCAAAAAAAGAATATATGAAAAATGTAGAAATGCCAATACAAAGAATTGGTGAACGTGGTTGGAAAAGTAGTCTTATAAAGTTCTTGGAGAATTATGATATAGAAGTTTTTCCAATTGATGATAAAGATATACTTATTGAAATCGAAAAAAAATTAGGTTGGAAACTTCCTAAAGAAATGAAAGATTTCTATTTGTATTTTGGAGGAACTGACAATACGGATTTTATGTCAAATTTATATCCATTAGATAATTTGATTCCATTGTCAGAAAGTTCATGGGAATTTGTTTTATCCGAATTTCCAAGAGAAGTAATAGATAAATATATTGTTTTTGCTGAAAGTCCAGCTACAGATCCATTATGTATTGATAAAGATAATTATGAAGTAGTCCTTTTTTCACACGATCCAATTAAATGTGGCAAAGTATATAACAACTTTAATGATTATCTGAAAAATGAAATTATTAGTACTCAGGAGCTTTTAGGTGAACTTGAGTTTGATGAAGGAGAAAAAAAGAGTTATATGACTAAACTGCTTCCGGGTGAGAATATAGATTTTGAATTTAGACATGAGAAATTAGAATAATGATTGTTAACACGCACCTTAATCGCCCATAAAGGCGATTAGCTGCAAAACATTAGCAACCTGAGAATTAACATTAAAGAATAAGTTTATGATAGATTTTGATACATACACGAAATTAGAAAATGAATGGTACAACCAAAAACAACCATTAGTTGAAACAGGGAAATACAAAGAAGCCATTTCTATTACTGAAAATTATTTAGAAAAGTTGTCTGGGGATTATGGGCAAGAATGGTCGGGCAAACTTGGGAAACAATTGCTTACTTCATTAATAAATATTTCCCATAAAATAAAAGATTATGACTACGCACTACAAAAGTGTGTAGAGCTAAGCAAAATTGATTTTAATAAAATATTAGGTCACGACGGAGGTTGGGCAGAGTTCTATTTGGGAGCTACTTATTATGAATTAGGAGATTTAGATAAAGCAAAAGAATATCTCCTGATTGCAAAGAAGAAATCTGGTGGAAGATGCATGGAACTCTTAGGAACAAACAAATATAGCCTGTTCCTTAAATCTGTAGAGCCATCTAAAGAACAGATCAAGATGCAAAAGGCTTTTGACAAGCTATCCAAACTCTTCAAGGATGAAGAAATGACGGAAGATATTGACCTGTTCATTAAGAATATGGTAAAATCCGGATTCTTTTCTGAAGAAGAAATGCTTGTTGGATTAAGAAACTTTGTGGAGTACAATTATGAGGACTATTCCTCTAAATTAAAGTCAAAACAGCTACCATCCATTTTGTCGCTTTATAATGAAATCTATTCCAATAAGAAAGAGCCTGTAAACTTCAGAAAACTGGATGCTGCATTCAACCAACTGACACAAAACGGATTTGTAGCAAAACATGCCATCGGTAATACTGATGACGAAGGGTTTGAAGAATGCAAGGATGAAGCCATCGAACGTATAGATAAGGGTGAAGATATGGTAGGATGCTGTTTCTACACCTTACAAGCATTATTCGATATGTTTGAGAACGAGAGCAACCAGCTCTTACTGTCCTATGGCAATTTCCATGATACCCCCGATGCTGTCGAAGTGGGTAATTGTATCTGTACCCAACTGAAAGAAGCCGGATTTGAAGTTATATGGAATAAAGATGTAAATACAAAAATTGCAGTTTGCATTGAATGGGATAATAAATATCTTGAATCAGAATGATTATCAAAATCTATATGAACTTTGCAAATGGTTGCTAACAAACAGCAGACCGACTGAATAAGCGGAACGCTGCCAAACATTATGTGCAATTAAAAAACGATGTAAATATGAAAGCTGAAAAAATTAGTGATGTCCTGCAAGGAATGGATGTCAATACAGAAGATGCGATTGTAACCTTATCAGATAAGGTTTGGGAGATAGGCGAATTAAGTGAAATTAAAAATCAAGTGTCCGAAGCTGTATTTGCATTTCACATAGTAGCTAATGTTATAGGTATCTATAAAGGTGATGGGTGGCAAGCGATTATAGAAGAAAATACAGAATTGCTGCCTTACATATCCCATGCAATGTATGAAATTGGACTGGACAAAATTGGAGATGCAACAAAGAATATCGAACAAATTTTCCCTCTCAATATAGATGTCTTCTCTCTTGACGAAGACCAACTTTGTGAAGTTGTAAATTTCGTGCGTGGGAGCAGAGAAGGTAAGTATTTTACCATAACAATGGAAGAACTAAAAGGCTATACCTCAGAAGAAAGGAAACAAATAACAGCAAAATATTCAGAAGTATGTGAAAAATTAGAAGATGCTACTGAAAGTATGTGGGGGTATAATTGTCCTGACAATGAAGGCTGGGGAGTTGTAAGTCGATATTTGGAAAAGCACTTGCAGGACAACTTTTGGAAATAAATGCACATAACATGCACCTCAATCGCCACAAATGGCGATTAGCTGCCAAACATTATCGGTAAAGTTCAAAAGAATGGAAATAAAAGATATAATAACAAGCATAGGCTTTATTGGTGGACGAGATGCTATAATAATTGAACATATAAATATTATAGATTCTCGAACTATCGAAGTGTATGTTAATGTTTCGCGTAATAGCCTATGTGATTTTGTTGACAACTCTATGAGTGCTATTAATCTGAAGTTTGTATTCAATGGAGTAATGAAATTCCAGTTGTACGATTACGAAATGTTTGAAAATAATATTAAAGGTAAAGGACAAACAGTTTCCTCTATACGAGAGATTGTTAAGTCCACCTATTCCCTAAAGGGACTTCATCACATAATCATAATTGCATACGATGATGTAATGGAGCTTTTATGTACAGAATTTCATAATGAATTGATTACCGATAACAAACAGCAAACCGACTGAATAAGCGGAACGCTGCCAAACATTATAAACTCGAATCAATGAATAAATCGTTTTTTCAAGAAATATTAGAGAAAATCAATGAACATCAAGACAGTTCAATAATAGAAGAATTGAGCTATCATTTTTCGCAAACGCCCGATAATGAGCAGTGTGGTGAAGCAGTTGGTATCAGGAGATATAAAAATCCTTATACCGGTAAAAATGTATGTGGATTAAAAACCAAAAACTATCCTTTGTCGGAAATAGCCAATGCCGTGGAAGACAAAGAGGATGAAGTTTTTGATGTGATAAAACAAGCTTTGCCGCGTTTAACGAAAAAAGAATGGGAAGCATTTACTCGTTTAACGACTTTAATATATTGTGATTTGGAGAAAGAAATTAATTAAACCGAGTTTATAACAAACAGCACTACCGACTGAACAAGGCGGAACGCTGCCGGACATTAGTATCAATATACACAAAAATATGGCAAATAAGAAAATAAAATATCTTAACTATTTACGAAATAATAATTTATTAGTTCATGAAACCAAATCTGTATGTCAAGATGAAATAGCATGGATTGTATTAAGTTCATGCGAAGGCCAGGACAATGATTATTCGTTCAAAATTAGAACAGAATGTTTTAAGAAGGATGATATAGAAAATGGATATGATGTGATAGGAAATCATTCGTTTTCAGAATACATATACTTTAATGACATTCAATCTTTAGATATGTATCTGAATAACATTAACATTAGGCTTGAAGATTTTATAGAATCTTGGAATTGTGATTATCCTTTATAACATGATACTAATAATCACCTTAACAACTAAATGTTGTTAGTTGAATTACATTACCAATTTAGAATAACGAAAATAAAATAAGCTATGTATAGGATCAAGACATCGGACTTACTTTCTGGAAAAGATATAGCTGAAGAATTGACAAGTATTGAAGTTGTCAAAAACATATCTGATGATTTGTGTGAAACTAAGCAACATTATCTAATGGCGGCTTTCTCATCGGGATATAAAATAGAGTTCTCTTTTGATAAAGAAAATAATATATGTCAATATATTATGGTTGAAGAATTCAACAAGAAGAGAGAAAAGCAGAATATATTTATTGAATTTGTTGACGATATATTCATTTTGGGACAATGTATAGATGATGTAAAAGGCAAATTGAAGAATAATATAACAAAGAATGGTTCTATAAGAGCTGGAAATATAGAGCTGTATTTTGAGGAAAACAAAGTTGATAGCTTATATTATTTCCCCAAACAAAACATTGGTAACAATCACCTTAACAGCCTAAATGCTGTTAGCTGAAACGCATAACAGCCAAGCAAGTAAAATGAACGTTTGGAAATATACATATATTAAATTTTATCAATTCCGGCGGGAGACACTTGCAGGAGATTATACGGCAATGTTGTTTGTTGTAGAGCTTGACTTTTGCGTATATTCGGGGATTGTATTTTTGATAGATGGATTAACAGGTTATAATTTAATTCCTTGCTACGGGCTTTTGTATGTACTTATTTTACTTGGTGGAGGTTTTATTCTTTGGATGATTCGTAATCATTCCTTGCGTAAAAATGGGGCTTTTGAACGTATAAAAAAAGAGGTGGAGGAAGAACCCAGAAAGTTTTTGTGGGGAACACTCTCGCTGCTGTTTGTTTTATTTACGCTTGCATTTGTAGCCTTGTCAATGTACTTGTGGTCTCAAAAAATGATACCGGTCTTATTTGCAGTTAAACAATTATGAACGTATGGAAGTATATTTATATTAAGTTTTATAAATTTCGTCGATGGGGGTTGGGTAAAACACTCGGAGAAGATTATGCTGCAATGTTGTTTGTGGCCTCCTTTGATGTGCTTTTGTATTTTGGAATATTAATACTTATCGATAAATCTGTGGACAATGTATTATTAAAAGAATACGAGCCATTGTATTTTGCATTTTATATGTTAGGGATGTTAACCATTGAACGGCTTCGCAACCGTACCATGTGCAAAAACGGGGCCTTTGAGCGTATAAAGGAGGAAGTTGAGAATGAACCTCAAAAGTTAAAATGGAGTATTTTGTCCATTCTATATATGATTTTTGTGGTCTTTTTTTTCTTATTTTGCTGTTATATCGGAAAATACGGGTTATGATCTGCTATTTTGCGAAAGGAAACATAACCTGAATATATTGAGAATCATTAAAAAAATGCAGAACCGGATTAATCGGAATGCTGTCAAACATTATCAGTAAAATGAATATGAAACATTTGAAGAAGTTTTGCATATATTTTATTGCGATTTTTACCATCGCTGTGGTATGTGGCTTCACGGGACTTGTCATCAAGGAAGTGGACAAAGGCACGTTTTATGATCTGGCCACAAAAGAAGCACTTGGCTTTTGTGTGCAGTTGGGGCTGACAGCATTTACGTCTCTGATTCCATACAGTCTAAGCGTTGCAACCTTCCTGGTCTTCTGGGCTATGGACAGAGAAAAGTGGACCGGCTTTTTCCGTACATTGGCAATCGGGCTGGTTCTTGTCCTGCCTTTGTCGGCAATGACCTATTATTATGACTGGTTTGTGCGTCCACAGATGATGGTCGTATCCGTCGGAAAAATAGTTGAAATGAAGCAGACCTATCCCCAGTCACTGGCTGACAAGTACGGTGTAAGCATGGAACAGATATTGAACAAAAAGCCTATGTCTATGTCCAAGACAAAGCTGGCTGCCCAGATAGATTCTCTTGAAACATCTTTTCAGGCTGATATTGACACATGCGGACTGCTGCTCTCAACACTTCCGGACACCCTGGCATCGCAAGCCTATGACAGCTACAGATTGAAAGAAATTGGAGTTGTGTATCAATATGCCGTTCATCCTGCTGCCAACAAAGACAGTCTGATGTTTATAGCACATTCGGAATTGTACCAGCACGCAATCGGTGCATGGGAAACGTCAAACGAGCTACAACGTCATAAACAAGAATATTTTGGCAGGACGCTCAATACCGGGTGTATATACATCGCTTATATCCTGTTTGCCTTCTTGGGTTATCTGCTACGCTACAAACCTATAAAGAAAATATTGGCTGTCTTTGCGATACTGATTGTAGCTGCATGGATTTATCATGAAATAAATTCTCTTGTTCAGGGATATGCAAAGAAACTCAATACAGAATCCCATCAAATTGTGGACGACACCTATAAAGAGATAGATGGAATAAAGGAAAGCAGAAAACAGGGAATAAATACTGATAAAGAAATGGTTAACCTTCCCTGATAACGACCGGTTAGCTACCAAACATTATCTGTCAGACATAAAATAAATAAAAAATGAGAATATCTATCATAATCCTGTTTTTAGCAAGTCTGTTTGCAGCAAGTTGCGGAGAGCCGCCCATGCCGCCGAGCGACGAGGAAATGATACGCCATTTTGCCACGCACGAAGCGGCATTCTGCAAGATGTACGAAATCATGGCAGAAAGTTCAGAAGGTAGTTTTCACTACCCGCCAGTCTCTCCTGATGGAATCATTATACTTGATTCAACAGAGCAAAGCGATACATCCTATGAATCAAATGACGAACAAGACATCCCGGTCTATGGACTGTTAAAGCCAGACCAAATCCTACTCGACTCCCTGTTGTCAGAAATTGGATGTGGTTTCGTCTTTGTTGACCGCAGAGAATGGGGAACAGCGGATTCGGTATATGTGAGCCTCGTTATACCGTACTATTTCAACGACATAGTGGATGCGGGAACATCCAAAAGTTTCGTTTACGATCCAGGATTGAGAAGTTTCCGGAACATCCGTATCACCGAACACGGCGACCTGAACGAAATCTACCGTAGGACATACAACGACACCACGCTGTACAAGCCTATCAAGGCAGACTGGTACATCAAGTTAGACCATTCACGATAACTTGAAATGATGAACAAAACAAGATGCAAGAAAGCGGTCATGCAGCATTATGCGGGGCGCAAGCACAGTCTCTTACGGTGCAAACTGTTCTTTTTTTACTGATTATTTCCGCAATGGTTTTATTAGTAACCGCACTGAAATAGATAACTGAAATACTCAAATGACAGATAAAAAAAACATATTCAGCCGATTTTTCCGCATGTTGGTGATGCTGCATAAAATTCCTTATGCGCATTTCACGGAATGGAACAACAGGAGGAAGCGAAAGGCATTTGCCGCAGGAATATACTTCCTGAGCATCATCCCGGAATATGTCCTGTTGGCCGGCACATTTCTGGCTGCAGCGGGGCAAGACGGGTATGTGCATCTGGTAAACGTGCCACAAAAGATTGTCGTTTACGGTCTGGCGGGGCTGGCTATGTTACTTATGGCTATTCCTCTTGGTTTTGGGGACGACAAGAAGCTATGCAAGGAAGTCCGTCAGGAACTTCGTGAGCGTCCCCGTTACTGGAGACGGGCGTTAGCGGTCTATTGGGCGGTTATCGTGGCAATAGTGGTAGTTGTGAATGTTGCGTTTCCCACTGCATCGGAGAGTACAATTCCTACAGAAAATGAGCAGGTCGAAGTACCACAAAGTTACAGGGATTATCTTTCACTGCATTTCATGA
>ENA-OROH01003048-OROH01003048.1-human-gut-metagenome-genome-assembly--contig:-NODE-3048-length-11722-cov-3.271878_pt1 | contig 11722 bp, 14 predicted proteins | sample MGYA00242125_ERZ509042 | MGnify/ENA primary metagenome ERZ509042 (study PRJEB26280, sample SAMEA2338738) | human gut metagenome | biome: human gut; feature: human-associated habitat; material: faeces... | reverse complement strand
TGAAAATCAGCATACTGCTGCGTATCTTTTCCATTGCTTCCGCTATGGCAGGAACGGTATTCTTGACTGCCTGCATCAGCTTCTTGACCGTTGTTTTCAGCTCACGGAGCAACGCATTATCTGCCTTAATCTGACGATTCAACTCACAGCGTTCAGAAACAACGCCCTTTTTCTCCAATGCTCTTGCAACCACACCCTCATGAATGGTAGGCTGCTCGGTCAAGCCCCGATCTGCATGACTGCGGTGGTCGATGCGTTCTTCGTGTCCGGCATTCTCCAAATGGCGATTCGTCACATTAGCCCACGCTGTTCTCCATAAAACAAGTTGTTCTTCGCTGTTCCAACGCTCAGCAATGGGATTTTGTCTGCCGAACTTGGTGCTTTTCGGATGCTTGCTGGCTCGTTCATAGCCGTGATTCTCCGCTTCGGAGAGTGGCAGATATACCTTCTTGCGACCGACCTTATACTGGTATTGCTTTTCCCATCCCTCTGTCTGTGCTGCCTTAAACTCATCCGCAGTAAAACCTTGTTCCTCTCCATTTTTCACACAGAGATATTCTTTCTGCGTCTTATATTGCCAGTTTCCTTTTTCATCTAACGGGCGTACTGTCAGCATGATATGAGCATGGGGATTGTGACCGGGAGGATATGGATCATGAATTGCCACATCCGCACACATACCATCATCTACAAAGGTTTCAGAAATGAAATCAGACAGCAGCTTTTCCCACTGTGTTTCGTTCAGCTCAATCGGCAAAGCGACCACAAATTCACGGGCAAGGCGGCTGTCTTTTGTCTTTTCATTTTCTTCTACGGCGTTCCAAAGCACGCTCCGTTCTTTCCATTCTGATGGGGCAAACTCTGGTAGGAACACCTTCTGCCAGACCAATCCTTTCTTGCGGGTGTAGTCATGCTGCACCCCATCATAATCATTGAGGATTTTAGAACAACTCAGATAAGCGGAAGCTGCAACAGTGCTTCTTCCTGTGCCACGGCTGACTACTTTTGCTTCCAGATGATAGATTGCCATTTGTTTTCACCGTCCTTTCAAGGGACACCCTGCAACGGGGCCCCTTTTCGCTTTGTGGGATACGTTGAAACAGCGTATCCTTGTTTTTGTTTCTTTTTGCAAAAAAGAAAAGGGTGTCGTGAACAGCGACACCCTCTCTGCGACAAAGCTGCCGGTGGCAGGTTTTCGCAGGCAGTGAGTTGTTTCCATAATGGAAACAACTGTTTTGATGATGAAGCAAAACTTCAAGCCGACTGCGTGGACGATGACCACACTCTTAAAAGAGTGTGGCATTGTCCAAAGGCTCCCGCAGGAGCTGCATCCGCCTCGCAGAGCGCACGGTTGCCGAAGGCAATACCACCGCCCCTTCGGGGTGGTGAATAAGTGCGCCCCTTCGGGATAAAAGGAAAGGGACGCCCCGGTTGCTCGGAACGCCCCTCGTCTTAGTTCTGTCTTGCAATCCCATACAAATAATCCTCCAAATCGTCAAGATTCATGGAAGATACCTTTGGGAAGGCTTTTTCAAGGATAGCTCCCTCCTGGATCAGCCGCCGTGTCCGTGCTTTTCGCTCTTTTTGTCGGTCACGCATTTCAGCTTCCTCCAATCGGTGCTTTGCCTGTAATAGTTTCTTTTCATCTTCGGTCATAAAAACGTCCTCCTACGATAGTAAAAATAGGGTTGTTTGGTAGCAGACAGATACTAAAAATCCGTCCGTTCGGTATCACGAATTTCTGAATATCCGTGATAAATTCGTTGTGGTAGTAAAAGCATCCCTGTTTGATATTTCTCCGATACCAAACAGGGGCAAAAGTAATATCAGAAGCTGTCTGCAAAGTCCAATGCTGCGGAAAGTTCTTCGTCATCAGGCTCCGATGCTGCTGTTTGTGATGCAGGCTGGGTAAATGGGAGCATCCCAACCGGTACGGTTCGCAAACTCTGCTCTATCACTTCCATGACACGCTGAAGAAAAGCATCCTCTTTTCCACGGGTTTCCAGATACGGGTCGGCAGCAAGACGATTCTGACGATCAAAGTGGTCATTGATGGCGGCAACAATCGCCTTGCTGTAAGAGCGATATTGCTTTTTATCCATCCGGCGCAGATGCTCATAGGCTCTACGGTCATCCTCATCTGCAAGGTTTAGCCGCAGGGTTGTTGTATAAATCTGCTTCATACGATACCGCCTTTCTTGTGGAGTTTCTGTTCAGCCAGCAGCTCATAGCCCTTGGCAGTGGCACAGATGTCCTCGTTGACGATTACCCGGCCTTTGTTGTAGTCCCCGAAGTTTTTGAGGATGCAGCTTCCCCCGCCCACCACATACAGACGCATCAGCTCCGGGTCATATTCGTGTTCACGCAGTCTGCGGAAGATACCGGCAGCATAATCAGTTGCAGTTTCACGGATGGCGGTCAGATAGCGTTCGCTGATGTCTGCCGTGCCATGGCGGATTACCCTGTCAAGGACGGTTTCGTCCACCGATACGCCAAACTGCTTCATCAGATTTTCACGCACTGCAAGCATACACTGGTTGGTGCCGTACTTTTCGGTGAAGCATTTTTTCGCCGAAGGACGGCACTCGTTGATATACATAACATTCATGGTTCCGTTGCCGATGTCACAGAGCATATTGATTCCCTTGAATTCTCTCAAGCGGTCAGCAACAGCAGAGAAGCCCTGCGGGAAAATGTCTGCACCGACAAAATCAACGTGATAGTCAACACCCTTGAAATTGAAATCGGCGCTTTCGTTTTGAAGCAGATATGCCTTAAAACTATCCTTTTGCTCGGATACCCAAGTCAGCGGAAGTCCGGCGGCAATGTGGACACGGGCAGAGGTCAGCTTGCGGATATTCAGTTCACGGGCAACAGCGGCAAGGGTGAGAATATAATAGTCGCTGTCGGTCATTTTGTCGGATCTAAATTCCTTGTGTTCCTCACCGATGAGATAATATTTGCCTTCATAAATCAGCAGATTGCTTTTGAATGTCGGCTCTTTGTCGTAGGCTGCAACGCCCGTCTTGAAGCAGCAGTGGGCGGTCTTGATGTTGCCATACCCGTGGTCGATGCCGATGATGATGGGAGTGGTGGTGTTCATAAAATTCATAGAGTTTCCTTTCTGCCGCATAGCGGCGATACAAATTGTGGTTTTGGTAAGTGGACAAAATGTCCACTTACCACTTGATACAGGTCGGGGTGAAAGTTCCCAAATTGAGAACTTTCACTTTACGGCTCTGAAACGAAAAATGGCAAGTGGACATTTTGTCCACTTGCCAAATCACTGCTTATCATGCTATTTTCTGCTCCTGCTTGCTATCCTCAATGGCTGGAATATCAAGCGCCGACTGTTCTTTTTTCCTTTCCCTGTTTGCGGCGTTTCGCACTTTCTGTGCTTTGAGATGCCCTTCGTATCGGCACGCATCGCAGCAATATTTCACATCCGACCTTGTTGTGGTAAAAGTCTTACCGCAGTTCTCGCAAACAACTTCACGACTGCGCTCCTTTGCTGCTTCCTGTCGGTAAAACTTAGCACGACAGTTCGGATTGCAAAACAGCTTTGCCGTTGACCTTGCCTCAAAGGTGTTGCCACAGCATTTACAGGTCTGTATGATTGGAACGCCAACCTTACGTTCGCCGGATTTCAGCTTTTGGTAGCGTTCACGGCTGCGGGCACGTTCTTTCTTCAAAAACTCCTGTCGCTTGGCTTCCTCCTCTGTCAGTTCAGGGGCAGGCAGCTCAAACTTACCGACGAATTTGAGATAGATTTCCACTTCCTGTACACGGTCGCCGTCTATCTTTTCCGGGGCATGAACAACAATCTTTTCAATAAACTCGTTGATCATCGGTGTGGTCAGCTCTGAAAAATCCGTGTATTTACGGGCAAGCTCCATAAACTGCTCCACACGAGCGGTATCTTTTTCAAAAGAGGACAGCCGCTGCTCGGCATCCGCAACAGACGCTTGCAGTTCCTTTTGCTCGGCTTCGTACTCGGCAAGCAGGCTGTCAAACCGTTCATCGGTGATGCGTCCGATGGCAAAGGATTCGTACAGCTTTTTGATGATAGTATCCAGCTCGGCAATACGCTTGCGGTCTTTGTTAAGCTTGCGCTTGGTGTCCCTTGCAGCTTCCTTTTGTCTGATCTGCGATGCGGCTCGTACCTTTGCGGCAAATTCCTCCTGATTGTAGATGGCAAAGGTGCTGGCTGTTCGGATGGTTTCCAAAACAAGCTCTCTGACCGCTTTTGTCCGAATATAGTGACCGCTGCAAGCATGAGTGCGCTTTTGATGTGCCAGTGTGTAGGCGGAGCAATCATAAAAATCAGAGGGATAGGGATTGTTCTTCGTACCGCCTTTGGAACGGTGATTGGTCATTTTCGCTCCGCAGTCAGCACAGAACAGAAGTCCAGTCAGCGGATTGGCTTCGCCCAAAGTGTCGTGCCGTCGTGGTGTCTTGCGGAGCTGCTGTGCCAATTCCCACGTTTCCTTATCTACAATGGCTTCGTGGGTGTTCTCGAATATCAGCCAGTCCTCTTTGGGGTTCATAACAGCGCTTTTATCCTTGTAGGACTGCTTGTGAGAACGGAAGTTTACCGTATGCCCCATATATTCGGGCTTGGCAAGTATCTGACCGACAACAAAGCCACTCCAGTTATAAGGGTTTGGAAATTCCTCTTTACTTTTCCAAACTCCCTTATTCTGCTTGCCGAAGTAGGCGGCAGGGGTTTCAACCTTGTCCTCGAACAAGATGCGGGCAATGTCATAGGGACCTTTGCCCTCAATGGTCAATCGGAAGATACGACGCACAACTGCCGCCGCTTCCTCATCAATGTGCCAGGTGTACTTATCGCCCGGTTCTTTCTTGTAACCGTAGATAGCACAGTTGGTGGTAGGCTTGCCCGATTCGCCCTTGACACGAATGGCTGTTTTCTGCTTGCGGCTCAAATCTCGCAAATACCATTCGTTCATGATATTGAGAAACGGAGCAAACTCATTGCTGTTCTGATCGTCGCTGTCCACGCTGTTGGCGATAGCGACAAAGTGAACATCGTGCTGCCGGAACATGACCTCAGTATAGAATCCGGTTTGCAGATAATCTCTACCAATTCTGCTCATGTCCTTTACCAGAACATGAGCCACCTTTCCAGCTTCAATATCGGCGACCAGCCGCTTCCATGCGGGACGCTCAAAATTTCCTCCGCTCCAACCGTCATCGGTATAGTGGACACAGTTAGAGTAACCTCTCTGCTCAGCGTAGCTTTCGAGATATTTTTTCTGGTTCACAATAGAATTGCTGTCGCCAACCTGGTCATCGTCACGGGACAATCTCTCGTACAATGCCGTAATTTTCTGGGAATCAAGTCCCACAGTCTGTTTCACGCTCATGATGCGCTCCTTTCAGACTGTCGGCTCATTTGTGGTGATTCTATTATACCACAAGTTCCGTCGCTTGTAACCGTTTCGTTGCGAATAATTCGTAAAATTTTATCTTCCAGCGTCTCACCTTCGGAATCGTTGAACACCACCTTGACCTTGTAGGTAGTGCCGCCGATCCGGCGTGTCATATAAGAATAATTGTTGGTTCCTTCGTTTTTCGCCATAGGCAAATTACCTCCATAGATTGAAAAATTCATCTTTTTCGTGTATAATTTCATTGTTAGTTCCGACTGCGTGTAACCATTTGTGGGGATAAAAACGAGCAAAGTGTGCAAACACCTTACAGGCGCAGAAATGCCCTCAAAAAACCTTGCGGTACAAGACTTTCCAAGAGCAAAATGGTTACACCGTATCTTGTTTCTGCTTTGCTCTGTGCTTCCGCACTCTGGCTGCGGTCTGCGCTCGTCTGACTTCTTCGGCACAGCGTTCTAAGAAATAGACTCGTTTTCCCTCTTTTGGGAAAACCTTGCCGCACTGCTTGCAGACAGTCAGCGGCATGGGCTGGAATACGGCTTGCAGCTCCGGGGCTGTTGGCAAAAGTGCGTTGCGAAATTTTCTGCACAGTGCGCTGTTGGTGTAGCAGATACCAAACATGGGACATTCACAGTCCAGCGGCAGACATCCGTATTCCTTGTCATAGTTGGCGCAGCGGGAAGTGATCAGCTTTTTGATTCGCTGTTTCTCCCGACCTGTCAGCTCACGATAGATTTGCGTCATAGACGATTCCTCCTTTCTTTTGTATCGGAAGTAATATTAAAACAGGCAAATTATATTACCTCCTCACTAATAGGAGAAATTCGGGGTGCTTAGCGGAACCGTTTTTTGCAGAATTGAAGAAAAATTCAAAAATATTGTTGAAGGGAGGTGCCTGCGGTGTTCGATGATGACTATGAATATGAAGAAGAATATGAAATTCGTGATGATGACGATATAGACGATGACGAGGATGAAGATGAAAATGCCCTTTGGGATGACGAGGATTCCTCTGACGCAGAAGCAGACGATTCTCCCGACAAGCCGAAACGAAAAAGAAGGAAGAAGGATTCCGAGGACATCAGCGATACAGGCGATCCCGATGAAGCGGAAGCTGAGCATAGCGAACAGGTGCAGCGGCAGGTCGCTTTTGAGCAGAGTATCATCGACAGAGTGGAAGCCGATGCCGAGGAACATCCCATTGAGGATGACGCCAGTGATGAAGAACCGGAACGCAAGAAGCTCCAGCGGGAGCTGCGGGCAGAAGCGCTTGCCCGCTTGGAGGACGCCGCCAGAACTACCAGAGATTTTGAAAAGGTGATCGCATGGTGGGACAAGCTGGATGCCAACCGGGAGCGAAGGGAACGCCATCACGAATTAAGTCGTAGCGGAGACGATGTTCCACTGGACTACGGCGCTTCCGCTAACGAGCTGTACTTCCCGGATTACCTGAATGATGTACTGGAACGGCAGATGCGCAAGGGAGATTTTATTGACACCATCTTCAACTGCCCCTATGATATACACGAGTTGGTGACAGATGAATATCTGAGTCAAATTCTCAGTGATCTGGATGAAAATCATAAGGAGCTGCTTTTCCTGTGCGCTGTCCGTCTGTTCAGCTCCACAAGGATTGCCGCTATCCGGGGACAGAGTGACCGCAACATCCGAAAAGTACGGGCGACTATGTTCAAAAAGATACGAAAAAAGCTGCTTGCCGCACTCATGGATAAGCACGGAAAGCAGCCAATGACTTTATTGGAAAAAGAATTTTTAGCAGATAACAGTGAAGCAGTTGAAACAGCAAAGAAGAAATAGTATAATGTTAATATAATTTCAAGTTATTTGGGTTACAATGCATAGCGGAGGTTTTTGAAATGAAAAGCCTGTTTGAACGCACCAGCTCCAACTGGGTGCGATATAGTGAATACGAATGGAAAGCGGCGGCAGACGGTACGATGTATCTGGCCCCCACAAAAACGGCTCAGCCCAGCATCTATGACCCGCTGGCAGAATATCAGAGTATCGTTCTGGATGCCATCAGCATCGGTCGCATGGAAGCGCAGAATAAAAACGATAAGGAAATTCAGAAAGCAATTCAGCAGTTTGCGCTGAAATACGGTCTGCTTGGATTGATGACTGCACTGCCTACCACACCTAACTTCATGGACTATGAAGCGGTTTATCTTCCGAAAAACCATTTCATTAAGGAAGAAACCATGTCCACGAAAAAGTATCTGGATCTGTTCTTCCCCTTTGATAAGCCGGAAGTGGTCAAGCGTGGCGTGGAGTCCATGTGGAATATCAACAATGACCGCATTATGATGGCACTGGCTATGACCATGAGCGATAAGCCGATGGCGGTGAATATGAGCTTCCAGAGAGAATACGCCGAGCGATACGAATGGATTAAACAGCAGTTTAACGATCTGGCGTTTACTTACATGACCTCTGTGATTTACTACGAGGATTATGATATGATAACGCCGGATCACAGAATGCTGCTTCAGCAGGGTATGGAAGCCTTTGGCGGCATCGCCCCGACTTACAGAATCGCCCTCCTGGATAAGCCCACTATCATTTGGGATTTTCATTCCCTGATGCTTGGAGTGCAGATGATGTTCAGCTTCATGCTGACAGATAAAGATAATCCCATTCGCCTGTGCAAACATTGTTCGAAGCCTTTTGTTGCCAGCAGACCCAGCGCCGTATTTTGCAGCCCCCAGTGCAAAAATAAGCACAATGTCTACAAGAGCAGAGCGAAGGATAAGAAGGAATGATAGGAAGGGATAGAAAATGGCAGAAAAGAAAAAGCCCACGCAGGGCAGCAATAAATTGCAGATACGAAACAGCACCGTTGATTTCCTTGTGTTTACACGAGATGCCCACGAAGAAGGTATTGAAGTCCGTGTGCAGAATCACGATGTATGGCTGACACAGAAAGCCATCGGGCAGCTTTTCGATGTGGACAGAAGTGTTGTTACCAAACATCTGAAGAACATTTTTGAAAGCGGTGAATTAGACGAAAATTCAGTTTGTGCAAAATTTGCACAAACTGCGGACGACGGAAAAACCTACCAATATAAATTCTACTCACTGTCTGCCATCATTGCCGTTGGCTACCGCATCAATTCTGACAGAGCAACGCAGTTCCGGCAGTGGGCAACAAAGGTACTGAACACCTTTACCAAACAGGGATATGTTCTGGACAAGAGCAGACTGATCAACGGTCAGATTTTCGATGAGGATTATTTTGACCACCTGATTTCTGAGATTCAGGAGATTCGTGCCAGTGAACGGCGGTTCTATCAGAAAATCACGGACATTTATGCAACAGCAGTGGATTACTCTCTGGACAGCCAAATCACGAAAGATTTCTTTGCAACCGTACAGAATAAAATGCACTACGCTGTCCACGGCAATACCGCTGCCGAGGTGATTATGGCAAGAGCCAACCACACAAAGGAGCATATGGGTTTGACCTCATGGCGCAACGCCCCCGACGGCAAGATTGTAAAGGCGGATGTTTCTATTGCAAAAAATTACTTGTCCAAAGATGAAATGCAGGAGCTGAATGAAATTGTCACGATGTATCTGGACTATGCCACCCGTCAGGCACGGCGGCATATTCCCATGACAATGACGGATTGGGCTACAAAGCTGGATGCGTTTCTACAATTCAACGATGCGGAAATATTGCAGAACAAAGGCAAGGTTACAGCAGCTATAGCAAAAGCCTTTGCCGAGAGCGAGTTTGAGCAATATCGTGTTATCCAAGATAGGCTGTATCAGAGCGATTTTGACCGACTGATTGCTAATGCAACAGACGAAACAAAATAAATTGAGGGAAGGCGGCAGCGGTTTTATCCGTTGCCGCCTTGATTGCTGCCTAACGCTGACATAGGCAGATGTCAAGGGCGGCATAGCCGTTCATCGAAGACCCTTGATATTTGTCTTTGGAAGTGTTACCAAGGTAGAATGCCGTGGCGCAGACAAAAAAACAAGCCCATGCCTCCAGTTCATATTGCCGGAAGCACGGGCTTGCGTTATACTATTTACATTTACAGGGCATATACCAGTTCGCTCAACACGATTTCCTCTGCTCGATTATGGATGCTGTTTTTGCGACGCACCCATTCCATTTGGTCAGCCGCTTTTAAGGCTTCGGTTACGCCCTCCTGCTTCACCATAGCGGAGATGATAGTTTCCATACGCTCGTTGCAAGCTTGGTCGATCTCTGCCAAATGTTTGAACAGTATTCCATCCAAAACCAGAGTGCTATACAGGGACGGACGGTGTTCTTTCAGATAGCTGCGGCGCATACGGCCATATTTGCCGATTTTATAGTCGCTGGTGTCCGGCAAAACAAGGTTGGGGATAAGATAATCGCCCTCTTGACGGTAAGTGCCGCCCATTTCTTCAAATATAGATTTCATAGGCAAAAGGCTCCTTTCTGTGTGATTTCAAGCAGTTATACGGACTTTTTAACTCCTTTCCTACAACTGCTTTTCAATTCACCACAAATGAGCCGCAGTCATATGTATTAGGTGGCAGAAACCACCCTTTACATATTAGCTCTTGGTTCTGGATGCTGTTGGACTCCCCCTCCCGGTCATCCTCCTGACTGAGCCGGGCGTACAGGATGTCATATGGTTCCTGGTTTGCCTGCTTCATCTGCTTCTCCTTTCTTTCCGGCAAACCGATACGGTGTGTCTCAAACATACCGTATCGGGCCCCGGAAGTCTATCCCAAACGGAGATTTATTTTTTCTCCTGTAGGTCAATGTACTCCAGCAGTCTGGCCGTTGGGGTGACCGAGTTGGTGTGGAAGAAGGAACTGACCAAAAAGTTCCGTTTGTCCACCAGCATGGTGCGCCGTACCCGTTTTCCCAATGTTCCAGTGGCTACCTCGGAGTCATCAAATCGAGTGGAGACCAGACCGTCCTGGTCTGTCTGAGTAGCGGACTGGGTGTAGTCACAGGAACCCAGTACACCTGTCTCCAGAAAACTCTGCAGCTCTGTTTTATTGTTCAATGGCGTGATCCTCCAAGATTTTTATGACATGGTCTGTTGCCAGGCCTGTTCTTCCTCATGATCGTCCTCCTTATGACCCAGGGCGATCTTCTTTTCCTGTTCTTTGCGCAAGGTCTTGCGGTCGGAGCGGTGGCGCATGGTGGTGCTGTCCATCAGGGGATCAGCATCTTGACCGCGCTCCAGACTGCGGCCAAGCCGGACCAGATTACCTGCAAGAGCACCATACCAACCATAGTCCCCAGCAAAATCAAAGCCAGCCATACTATGACCGACATCGCCGTTCCCAGACTGGGCGGAGAAACAGAAATCTCTTTCTTCTTCCCAGCCTGTTGCAGCAACCGCTGTACTTTCGCCATATCCCGCGTCAGCGCCTCCATCTGCGCCTGGGTGGGGCACGGCTCCCTCCGTCTGGAAGCCTCCTGCATAAGGGCTGTGTGGGCCGCCGTGTGCCGCTCCAGCTCGTCCAGCCGATGGAGCAGTTCCTGCCACTCCTCCTTGCTGGGACAGTTCTGCGGCATCATATTCTGCGGAGCGTTCCTCCGTTTCAATTCCTCCATGGGCAATCGCTGCCCGGATTCTGAACTCATGTTCCATGACCTCCTTGGTGTACTTTTCCTCGTGAAGCCGGTCGTCCCGACACTTCATTCCCGTGGGCGTGGTGTAGGTGATACTCTTCCGGCTGTCCGTCCACCGCACCTGATACCCCTCGCTCTCCATCAGGGAGATAAATTCCTCCTTGCTGGCAGCGTACCGCATGCACTGGTCGATGGTGTTCATCAGCCGGAACTTCCAGCTCTCCCCCTTGGCAGCGGAGCGGTACTCCCGGCTGCTCATCCGCTTTTGCTTGACCTGTTTCTGCGGCGGCGGAAGGATCTCCAAGCCGTGGGCAGCACATATTTCATCATTGGACATCCGGTGGGCCTGCAGGTCGGCGGCACTCTGGTGGAGCTTTTTTCCGTCCCAGAAGCTGACGCTGTTGACGATCAGGTGACTGTGCAAGTGGTCTGTGTCGATGTGGGTGGCTACCAGCACCTCGAAGTTGGGGAACTCCCGCTGGGCCAGTTCCAGAGCGATGGTGTGGGCCTCCTGGGGCGTCAGGTCATCCGTCTCCGCGAAGGACTGGACGAAGTGGTAGTACTGCCGCCCATCGATTTTGCGGTACTGCTCCTTGGTAAGCTGCATCTCGGATAGGACAGACTGGACGATACAGTTCCATCCGGACACCAACCGCTGCCCTTCCCACAGAGTTTTTTCGTCCTGCTGGGTGTAACGCAGCAC
>ENA-OROH01003047-OROH01003047.1-human-gut-metagenome-genome-assembly--contig:-NODE-3047-length-11727-cov-2.555260_pt1 | contig 11727 bp, 23 predicted proteins | sample MGYA00242125_ERZ509042 | MGnify/ENA primary metagenome ERZ509042 (study PRJEB26280, sample SAMEA2338738) | human gut metagenome | biome: human gut; feature: human-associated habitat; material: faeces... | reverse complement strand
GGCAAGATCAGGCGGGAGAAAATTCTGGATAGCTGGACTGCCTGGGATGCTCATGCGGCCCATGGCAACACCTACACGCTCCGGCGGGAGATCGCCAAGCAGGTATCGGAGATCATCGGAACCCAGCTGCGGTGCCATGCTCCAATCAGGCTGTCGAAAACGCAGAAGGCGATGCTGGAGTACAAACAGAGGCGGAAAGCCTCTCAAATGTCCGCTGATAAAGCGGAAAAACAACACCACGACGGAAATCCGCCGTGGTGATTTTTATGCAAGGAGGTTTCTCTATGGCAAGTGTCGCACTTGGCACGAAATCCGTAGGGTCCATCGTAAAGCTGAAGGAAAGCGGAGTAGCGGTCAATTACCTCGTTGTCCACCAGGGCAAGCCCTCCAGTATCTACGATGAGTCCTGCAACGGCACCTGGCTTCTTCGCCAGGACATCTTCGAGAACCGGCAATGGCATAGCTCCAATGTGAACGACTATGCCAACAGTACCATCGACACCTATCTGAACGGAACATTCCTGAACCGTTTTGATGCCAACATTCAGTCGGCAATCAAGCAGGTGAAGATTCCGTACAGAGCCGGAAGCGGCTACGGGAAAACCGTCACAAGCGGCGCAAGTGGTTTGAGCACGAAGGTCTTCCTCCTGAGCTCTACCGAGGTGAACTTGGTTCATGGGTATGAGCCCACCAATGAGGGAGCCTGCCTATCGTATTTTGCTGGCACCGCTCAGAACGGTTCCGACGCAAAGCGTGTGGCGACGCTGAACGGCAGCGCCACCAGCTGGTGGCTCCGCTCTCCGTATTGCTACTCCAACGGCGGGGCGACCCGCGCCCTGCATGTGCTCTCCAATGGCGTCTGGAACTACAACTACTGTTCCTACTCCTATGGCATCCGTCCCGCTTTGGTATTGCCCTCTACACTCTTGGTCTCTGATGACGGTTCCATCACTACGAATACGGCCCCGACTACGCCGTCCAGCATCACCATCCCGAGCAGCATCTCCGGCGGCACGAGTATCACGGTGAAGTGGGGTTCCAGTTCTGACGCCCAGGGCAACCTCGCCGGGTACAAGGTCGAGAAGTCCGTCAACGGAGGCAGCTCCTGGAGCCAGATCTACCAGGGCTCCGCACTCCAGACGACCGACAATGTGGCGTTTGGGACCGAGAGCGTGATGTACCGGGTTAAGGCATACGACACCGAGGGCCTGGAGTCCGGCTACAAGACCAGCAACCAGGTGACGGTAATCAACAACACCGCACCCAGCGCCCCGCCCAGCATCACGGTCCCGCTTACTGTGGTGGGCGGCGGAAAGTTGACCGTAACCTGGACGGCGAGCAATGATGGCGAGGGAAACCTGGCCGGATATGAGCTGGAGCGGCAGGTGGCTTCTGGCGGATGGTCCCAGATCTTCAAGGGCAACGCCCTCAGCTTCCAGGACACCATCACGAAGGGGTGGGCCAGCGTCCAGTACCGGGTACGGGCCTATGACGCCTACAACGCTACCAGCGGCTACACCACCAGCGAAGTCAGAACCGTGGACAACAACACGGCTCCCACCATCACATGTGACCAGGGCAGCGGCACCGACCTGGGGGAGAAAAGCTCCGGCTTCAGTATCTCCTACACCGTCAACGACGCCGACAAAGACACCGTAACCGTGACCGAGAGCATGGACGCCGCCACCAAGCGGACCTTCCAGCCGACGCTCGGCCAGGCCAACCAGTTCCAGGTGACGGGGACCTACTTCCAGCAGCTCCTGAACGGTAAGCACACCATGAAGATGAAGGCCCAGGACACCGGCGGCAAGTCCGCAGAGCACATCCTGACCTTCACGAAGTCCGTGACCTCCTGCTCTATCACGATGGAGCAGCCGATGGAGGCGGACGCCAAGATCACGATTATGGTCATGTCGGTGGCCGGGGACATTCCTGCGGACGCCGACTACCAGGTCCTGGTCACCAACAACGCCAAGGACGACGAGCCCGTGTGGGAAGATGCCACATCGGCCATCAAGTCCGGCGCCAACTATCTGTTCACCAATGAGACCGCCACAAACGGGTTTGCTTTCAACTTCAAGCTGACCGCTTCCCGTGGGTCCAGCGGTATCGGCGGATACATCAGTTCCATCCAGGGAGGGTTCCAGTAATGGCTATCAAGTGGAGACAGGACAGCGTGAAAGCAATCCAGGAAGAGAAGGCTGAGGCGGCGAAGGCCGAGGCCATGATGGCTCAGACTCAGGTGGCCGTTATGGCCTTCTGCGCTACGGCCACTACCATCACCGACAACCAGGCGCTCCAGATGCCGGATATGTTCCCGGCCTGGGAGGATGTCCTGAAGGCGGGGGAGAAGCTCGGGGAGGGGACCATCCTGCGGGACGGCACCGTTCTGTACCGAGTGGTCCAGTCTGGCGGCGTCGTGCCCCAGGAACATCAGCCGCCCCATGGTGAAGGTATGCTGGCGGTGTACCGCCCCATCGACCAGAGCCATGCCGGCACCCTGGAGGACCCCATCCCCTGGGTCTACGGAATGGACTGCACCGCCGGGACTTATTACAGCTACAACGGCCATGTCTATCAGGTGGCCGAGGCCGGAGATATGAAGCCGTGCGTTTGGCCGCCTGACACCCCTGGCCTGTGGCAGTGGGTTCTCGTCAAGTGAGGAGGGGAGGAAAAATGTGAGCATAAAAGAAATGGTCCTTGACGGTGGGGGGATGCTGCTGATCCTGATGACGATTGTGCAGATTTCCCCCATCAAGATTAACCCGTGGTCCGCCCTGGCAAATGCCATTGGGCGGGCCTTCAATGCGGATGTCCTGAAGGAGCTGGATGGCGTGAAGCGGGACCTGGCAGCCCATGTCAAGGTTGATGACGAGCGAAATGCCGACGAGCACCGGGCCAGGATACTGCGCTTCAACAACGAGCTGCTGCGTGACATTCCGCACACGAAGGAGGAGTTCATTGATGTCCTGGCTGACATCGACTTCTATGAGCGGTACTGCGAGACCCACAAGGACTACAAAAACAACCGGGCCGTCCATGCAATCGCAAATATCAGCCGGGTCTATGATGAACGACTCCAGAAGCACGACTTCCTAAGCTCGTCATCGAACGAGCGTGACGGAGAAGATTAAGCTGAAAATCGAAAGGAGAACGAACCATGAACACTGACCAGATCGTGAACCTTGTAGTTGCTGTTCTCACCGGACTGGCCGCCTGCATCCCGCTGGCGGTCAAGCTGGTCCAGTATGTCCAGAAGGCTACCCAGGAAAAGAACTGGGGCGCCCTGCTGGGGCTGGTGGTTGACCTCATGGAAGAGGCTGAGGTCAAGTTTGCGGACGGCGCCACCCGGAAGGAGTGGGTCATGGCGATGGTCCAGACCAGCGCCGAGTACATCAATTATCCCCTGGACACCGAGGCGCTGTCCGAGCTGATTGACGCCCTCTGCGATATGACCAAGGTGGTCAACCCTCCGGCAGATGAAGAGCAGTCTGAAGGTGATACTGAACAGCCGGCTATCGAAAGCCATGATACCGAGGAGCAGGAAGGCGGGGACAGCAATGACGCCGGTTGAGAGAGTTCTGGCCACGGCTCGGGCGGAGATCGGCTACATCGAGAAGGAGACCAACTCCCAGCTCGATGATAAGACCGCAAACGCCGGAGACGAAAACTGGAATAAGTACGCTCGGGATCTCGATGCCCTGGGCGTCGTCTACAATGGCCGAAAGAACGGCTATTCCTGGTGTGACATCTTTGTGGACTGGTGCTTCATCCACACCTTCGGGCTGGAGGTTGGCATGAAACTGCTCTGCCAGGCGATGAAGGGGGTGGGAGCCGGATGTTCCGGCTCCGCCAACTACTACAAGCAGAAGAGCCAGTTCCACACCAGCAACCCGAAGCCTGGAGACCAGATTTTTTTCACGAAAGATGGTGGAAAGACCATGTACCACACCGGCGTCGTGGAGAAGGTTTCCGGCGGCAGGGTCTACACCATCGAGGGGAACACCAGCTCCCTGGCCGGAGTCGTTGAAAACGGCGGCTGCGTCCGGGACAAGAGCTACCCTCTCGGTGCCAGCTACATCGGCGGCTATGGCCGCCCCGATTACTCTATTGTGGAGGATGATGAAGACATGGATCAGAACAAGTTCAACGAAATGTTCAAGACGGCTATGACCGGGTATCGCAAGGAGCTCCAGGACAATGACAGCGGTGAGTGGTCCAAGGAGGCCAGAGAGTGGGCCGTGAAAAAGGGCCTGTTCGTAGGCAACGGCACCACCGTGGAAGGCGACCCCAACATGATGTGGGAGGACGGCGTAACCCGAGAGCAGTATGCTGTCGTCAGCAAGCGGCTCTACGACATCATCATGGAGGCCGTCAAGGACCTGATTGACAAAGCGTGATGAAGTTGCGAATTGAAAGGTCTGCAAAGCCCGAGTTCTCCAAGCGGTTGGTCATGGACATTCGGGCCCTCCTGTGGGTTGTCACCCTGGGCGGGCTTGCCCTGGCAGCATACTGCATCCGTGTTGGGTACACCGGCTCTTTGCCGTGGATCAGCGCCATGGTTGGATTGCCATGGACCGCTCATGGGGTCGTTTGTAGCTTCTACCTGAACATGAGCAAGAGCGACCACAGTGAGGGCGGTATCACATTCGAGGCCGCCAAGGCGGCAAACTTCAACGTACCGAAAGAGCCAGAAGGCTCCGTCAATAGCCCTGCAATCTAAAGTAACGCCCCCAGCTCGGATAAATGACCGGGTTGGGGGCGTTTTTTTGTTTTCCTGGGGATTGCGAAGAATGTCGAGGGCTGGTAGAATAAACTCCAGTCGCCCTGCCTCCGGCCCGGTAATCGGGAAGGAGGTGATAACTATGCTGGAGGCGATACTCAATTTCTTACTGGCCGTCGCAGCAGGTGTAATTGGCACTTACATCTGCAAGTGGCTTGACGACCACAGCAAGGGCGACTAAGCACAAAGAAGCCGGGAGGGTGGCACCCCTCCCGGCTTCTGCTATGCTGGAGATACTCAATTTCTTAGGCAAGGTCATTATACCACGCCACAACCAGTATATGCAATAGAAAATAAAAAATCCGTTGATATTGCGGCGGACAATCCTACGGACACCGCACGAAGTGAATATGATTTCTGAAAAAACTGATATGATTTTGAAAAGCCATTGCATCTACTGTGTCATGTGGTTAGAATTGAAGAAACAGCCGAAGGAGGTCAGAAAATGGGAACATTTGAAAACAGCTTACTCGAAGCAGCGCGGTCTATGAAAGACGCCTACCCCAAAGCCCTTGCCAGTTTCCTGTTTCGAGAAATCATAGAAGACGCTCATGTGAAGTATAACATTTCGCAAGAGGACATCCGCTCCATGTGCAAAATGGCGGTAAACCGTGCCGCATTATTCTTGAAGATGAAAGACGACCCAGCCCTGTATAGAGCGTTTGCCGTTCATGCCCTCGAAGGGTTTGAGTGGGATGATGCCGAAGATACTGAAGACACTAAAGCTGAACTGGAAACACTGAAATCAATCAGATAACAAAACCGATGCCCTCCCCGATGCTGCCGGGGAGGGCTTTTTTATTTTGCACAAAAATAGATGCTCATATTTGACAAAATGTTCCCGGTTGGCTTTCAGTGGATTTCCATATACATTCATTCGCCGCACCTACCGCATAACCAGAGGGCTTCCAGAGGCTTTCCAGAGGGCAACGATACCAGAAGTCACATGACAGTTGACACCAGAAAATAATTTTGCAAAATATCAAAAATATGCTTGACTTACCAGTTGGGTAAGTTAGAATGATAATAGGCAAAGAAAATTACCAAAAAGGTAAAGTTGCCGAGCCTGCCGCCGGAATGCGGTAGGCGAACACTTGGCAGGAGGTGTAGCACAGATGGAAGTTGGTGATGTGAGCATGACCGCAACTGAGGCGGCCCGCCTGATTGAGTGGCTCGAAAGCCACGGGCACACGGCCGAGGAAGCTACCGAGTGCATCAAGTACATCGCTGGTTATCCGGCACCCGCAAATCCCAAAAAGTAAAAAGTTAGGCTCCCCAGAAGCCTCGCAAGCACCGGGAGCCTAACCCCATAGGCGGGACGGGACCTGCCTCCCGTTCCGCCACCTATGGTAGCACGAAGGCAGGAGATAGTCAAGAAAGGATAATCGAAATGAAGAGCAAGCCCTATAAGCTGAACGGCAAGCTGTTCCGCTACAACTTCACAACCTGCACTGTTGAATACATCCAGAAGGCCGACGAGGACGAGGTGAAGACCGACGAGGAGTGGAAGAGGACCCACGGCGGACGTAGCCTCTTCGGAATTGACGGTGACGGCTACATCATTCTGGATACCATCGGGCTGGGTCGTGAGAACTGGGAACGCAAGGAAGTTCGGGACTGCTATCTGTCCGCCTGGTGCAACGACCTGGATGAAGAGCTGGCCTGCATGACGGCAGACTTCGTGAAGTACGAGCTGCCGTACCTGATTTGAGGTGGACGCCATGACACATGATCTGATAGGCGAGGCCGTAGTGGGGCTGGCCTTGATGGCTGGCTTCCTGGTAGTCCTCGGCGTCGGCGGTCTGGTTGCCGACTATGTTTTCCCGCACATTCCCTTTATCCAGCGGTATCTGGACAGCCTTCCCGATTGGGACGATGAAGTGGAGGAGTAAGAGATGGTCACCAATTATGCTGAGTGGAAAGCGGCGGTGGCTGCGGAGCACAAGAAGCTGGTCGATGCGGACCTGTTCCTCAATGACGACGGTAAGGAGCGGATGAGGGTGTTCGACATCCTCGGAACCCTGGCAAGCCTCAGCACAACACCGGAAGAGCTGTTAGCCTGGATTGAGAGCAAAGAGGACTTCGACAAGTCCGAGGTGGCCGCCGTTGAAAGCGACCACGCCCGCCTGGCCATCAAGGCCCTGCGGAACATCGCCAAGAAGGACGATAAGCACAAGCTGGTCCCCATGCCTGGAACCGAGGGCGACTGGGGCGAAAAGTTTTGGGGAGGTAAGTAAGTATGAAGTATTCGGAGCTGAGAGCGGCGTTCTACCAGCACGAAGAGACCCGGCCGGAGCGGCACCTGACGGCCATCATCGTCTTCACCGAAGACAGCTTTGACAGGCGGTACCCCAGACTGAGCCGGTCGTACATCACCAGCAGCAACAACAAGGCGTATCAGCCGAACATGGGCGGCTACTCGGTATTCGCCTCCTGCCTGGACGGAACGGACCAGGGGGTCCGCCTGGAGTGGTACATGGAGGCACACGGCAACACCGGCGGTTGGAAGGTAGAAGACTGCTACATCCTGGAGCAGATGCGGGATGCGGCAGCCATCCCAAGCCTTAGTAAGGCCGCCCAGGACGATGGAACGGTCTGCTACTTCTTCGGTGGCACCACCATCCGGGTCGAGGAGAGCATTGACCACGGTAAGCTGCGGTTGAAGCCGGTGGCCGGAGATCAGGTGGCCTGCGGGGAGTGGACGGACCTGGACATTGACCAGGTAGCCGGGTACTGCGTTCTGTTGGAGAGGCATCTGAACAGAGAGGGGGAGACGGCATGAGCTTCCTGGGCGGAGGGATGTATCAGCCGGAGCCGTGCCCATTGTGCGGGCAGACCCTATGGAACGGCCGCTGCGAGAACCCGGACTGTGAGTACCACTGGCATCCGAAGGAGGACGATGACGATGAAGATCGTTGAGATCAGCCCGGAGACGGCGAGAGAAATCCTGAACAGCATCAACGAGGGCGGGGACAGATACCAGCCCCTGGGCCTGTTCTACCTGAAGGAGGGCGACAAGTTCGTCGGCATCGACAACAGTGACGGAAACGCCTGGACCGAGGAGTTCCCGGACGAGGGGAGTTGCCTCCGGTGGCTGAAGAGAGAGGAGTGAGTGGCACATGGATATGGCAATCATCGTAAAAGGCGGCATGGTCCAAGCCGTCTACTCAACGAGCGACGAGGTTGAAGTCGAGGTTATCGACCTGGACCCTCCGGTTGCGATGACACCGGAAGAGGCACTCGATTTCGATGAACTGGAGAAGCGGGCGGAGGACATGAAAAATTCTGACCGATGGTTACCTGTGTGGTAATCACAATGGCCGTAACCCGTGTTTTCAGGTAATTAAAACCACCGTGGGGCGGCTTTTAAGCGGGAGACATCTAATTTCACCCGTAAGAGCATAAAGGGCGTACAGAGCGCCATACAGCGGATAGGAGGCAATCATGGGAAGAGGAAATGTAAGCGTCTCTGGCGAGTTTGAGGGGCTGTACTACATCGACAACGATGATATTCATGTGTACCGCCGGGATAACCCCCTGGATGATGAACCGGAGACCGTCCTGATGAAGGAGCTGGGCAGCGCAGACATCAACACCGGCGCCTGGGTCTACGACGAGTACGGAACCATGGAAGAGGAGGGCGACATCCTGGAGTGCTTCGTAGATAGCTTTGGGCGGATGTTCCCCAGCTTTGCCAGGGTATCGGAGGAGAAGTGGGTCAAGAACGGCCTGTACGGAGACCCCTGCCGTAGGGTCATCATGGAGAGCGGCCTGTTCTATATTGCGGTGGAGGACAACGAATGGTCGCTGGCTGTTGAGCTCATCCAGAAAGAGGACCCATACGATAACCACCTGTCCGGCCTTCAGGGTCGGCATTTCCAGCGGTATCTGGACGGCATGAAGATCTGTCTGCTGGAGCGGCTGCCGAGTATCTGCATCAGAACCGGCCCGTGGACAAGCGGAGTGATCCGCCGGGAGGACCTGGCCGGATGAAGAGGGTGTCTGAGTTGGAACCTGGAGATGTCATCCGGGAGAAAGGGGTGGCGTTCGTTGTCAAGTTGGTCCTGAACCGGGATTGAAAGACCCACATCATGTTTGAGGATATGCCGGCGACCCGGGAGAACATGGAGGCATACGGAAGCCTGTTAAAAAAGATGAAGGAGCTGAATGAGAATGGAAAACAAGAAGTTTGAGGTCCGGGCGGAGCTCGTGATCCAGCTTACCCAGCAGGACATCGACGACATCATGACCGGAGCCCTGGAGGGCGGTATCAACTACTGGTGCGGTGAGGCCGAGGTTGTCGAGGAGAAGCGGGTGGCTGAATGGGGCCATGAGCAGATTGCCAGGGGAGGCGGTCTGGTCCTCCACGACATTGAAGACCCTGACCAGACCTGGGAGCTGACCCTGGAGAAATTCCTGAACGGCTTCAAGCTATGGGTGGAGTCCGGTGGAGACCAGTACGGGGCGGTCCAGGGCGAGGCGGGCGGCGCCATCGTGGTCGATTGCTGCGAGATTGACGCCGGGTGCGCTGATGAAATCATCCAGTATGCGCTGTTCGGGGAGGTGGTCTACGGATGAACGATGTGAAGCAGATGGCGGTCGAAGTCATGGACGAGCTCCACCGCACTATCCCGTATGACGCCTACTGCACGGTCATGGATGGCCTCCAGGAAATCGAGACCTTGCAGGAACGGGACGAAGAGCTGGAGGAGATGTGGGCGTCCTTCACCGATGTCCCCATGAACCCGGAAACCGAGTGCATCGAGGAGAAGTTCATGGGCTGGGAGCCGGGGACCAGCCGGGAGGAGATCTGGCACTGGTTTGATGAGCGGCACAGCAAGGGTGTAGCCTTCCTGCTGTATGGCGAAGAGGCCGTCAGACGCTCCACGATGGCGGCCTACTATGAGTCGCTGTGCCAGGACTGCGAGACAACCGGCTGCGCCTACAACGACGCCTGCGAGTGCCGGTTCCCCATGGTACACCACCGGGTTCCCGTTATCACAGAGGAAGATGGATGCCTGGAAATGGCCTCCCAGATTTGAGGCGCCGGCATGGAACAGATGGATTTGTTTGCCATGCAGGACGAGAGGCTCCGGGAGACGGAGATCGAGAAGCTGTTTCGCCGGTGGCAGTCGCTCCCGGCAGAGCTGCCGGTCCTGTCTGGTGATCCGAAACGCCGGGATGTCAGGTCCATGCTCGGGGAGAAGTATTGCTTTCTCTGGAAGCAAGCCCTTCACCGGTGCCAGGGGCTCCCGGCCGGGAAGTACATCTGGCTGAACTACATCGAGCTGCCGGAATACTGGGTGATGAACAATGAGGGGAACCCCGCTGGGCAGCATATCGAAACCTGCCCGTTCTGCGGCGCCAATTTGAAGGCAGGGGAAGGCGATGTGGTTTTGGTGAAGGCCAACGGAGGATGGTGGGCTGTCCACGGATTTTTGAAAGGAGATGGTACGAATGTCTGAAATCATCGGCATCAAGTTAGGGCGGTCGCTCCCGCCGGAGCGATGGACGGAAGCGGCGAACAACCTGGAGCAGGTCTTTCCGATGTTCGCCCGGCGGCTGGAGCTGCTGAACAACGATGGGATGGGAAAGCAGGATGCCCAGGAGTTCATGGAAGACGCCATGCTCGCCCTGGTGGCCCTGCGATTTGTGGCGGCCAACGCTTCGGAGTGCTGCCGGTTCATCGCCATTCCGAAGAGGATGGAAGGCGGTGAGCAGAAATGATTAAGCCGATGCTCTTCAACACGGATATGGTCCGGGCCATCCTGGAGAACCGGAAGACCGTCACCCGACGGGCGGTGAAGCCGCAGCCGAAAGGTGGGCACTCTGTCTTAGATTATGACGACGAAGCTCACACAGCGGACATTCTGTGCGGGAACGGAGGTGAAGGCGGCGTATTTGCAGATTGGGCCGAGACAGTCAAGGCGCCCTGTTGGCCCGGCGACATCCTGTGGGTGCGGGAGACCTGGTGCGAGTCGCTTGGGAAAGCCGGAAAGTATTTTTACCGAGCGTACGCCGGCCCAAGGGACGAGATGAAAGAATACGCCCATTCATTTAACCGCTGGCGTCCCTCCATCCACATGCCCCGGGAGGCCGCCCGAATCTTCCTGCGGGTCACAGATGTACGGCTGGAGAGGCTGAATGACATCACAGATGTCCAAGCGAAGGCGGAAGGGGTCTCGATGCCACTACCTGCACAGAAAGATCCTGAGTATGCAGAGTACATTGGAGGTTATTGGGGGGCCTTTGCTGACCTGTGGGACAGCACCATCAAGCCGAAGGACATCCACACCTACGGCTGGGACGCCAACCCCTGGGTGTGGGTGATCGAGTTCGAGCGGATCAGCAAGGAGGAGGCAGAGCGTCATGGGTGAAACACACGACAGTCAGAACTTCTGGATCAGAGAGGCTATGCTGAGAGGTGCAAGGCTTCAGGATGACGGGCGAGTCCACCTCAGAATTATCTGTGATGGCACTTTGTGTTTCAGAGAACAGGCTGCATCAATTCTTCGTAATGCCGGATGCCGGAACCTGACCATGGAAACAACAATCTCGGGGCCACGGCCTGGCCTCCCACCGTGGATGACCTGCATTTTTGATGTTAGCGGCACTCACCCGGCATGGCCGGGAGAAATGCCGGAGAACCGGTGGGAAGAGTCTCCAATGCACCAGTACCTATCGCAGGAATTTCGCTCTCAGATGGAACGAGAGTACGGGAAAAAGTGGTGGGCAAGAGCCAAGGACGCCGTTGAGAAAGATCCGCTGAGAAGCAAGCACGAGATCGTGTGGGAATAGTGAAGGGGGCGTCTTTATGAAAAACCGAACCACCGTGCAGCACGGAACGCTGTATGACCTGAAAGCCTACCTGGTTCGGAGCGGCTGGACCCTGGAGCCCCCGGTCGGGGTCTATGAGGTCCTGCGGGCCCGGCGCCCGGACTACC
>ENA-OROH01003037-OROH01003037.1-human-gut-metagenome-genome-assembly--contig:-NODE-3037-length-11762-cov-13.554882_pt1 | contig 11762 bp, 20 predicted proteins | sample MGYA00242125_ERZ509042 | MGnify/ENA primary metagenome ERZ509042 (study PRJEB26280, sample SAMEA2338738) | human gut metagenome | biome: human gut; feature: human-associated habitat; material: faeces... | reverse complement strand
TTGATAAATGTTCTTGATTAAAACAACTGTTCAATTTGCACTTGCAATTATCCAATCCGATTCTACCAGGGCATATTTGAAATCCGTCACATCGTCGTTCTTGACCCCTTTGCCATCCAGGGGGTTAATCCGTATCCAGACACCGGCGTTATGGTCATAATCTCCCAGGGCATTGGTGATGTCTCCATTGCATTTCTCCAGGGACTTGATGATTTCCCCGGCCGTCCGGTCCCAGTGGCCTGCATTGGCCGGGATGTATTTCCCGGCCCGTTCGTCCTGCTGGGTGGATTCCGTCACATAACAGATCCGGTCGTTGTAGTCATACAGGGTGGAAAGGAATCTGATCATCTCCTGGACCGGTTTCCAACTGCTTCCCGGTTCGAAGAATTTCTTCCCGGTCAGCAGATTGGAATTCACCAGGACGCCTTTGTCCGGATCTTCTGTGATCACATCATCCCAGGCCAGTTCCCGGGATTCTTTTTTCTGGCTGCTCCACCCATTGGCTTTGGCCATCTGGGTGATGGTAGCCCCTGTGATAGGGTTGGGATTGCCCCGGAAGCCGCTCCATTTCCGGGCGCATTCTCCCGGGTGGTAGCGCTGAGGATCATTCTGACTCCACCCGTCCCAGGCCTCCAGGGGAAAGCCTTCCGCCTGAAGACCCATCCCCACCTGCAGCCATTCTTCATAGCTGCAGGTAGCAGGGTCGATATAGGGCAGCAGTTCCACAAGATTGATTCTGCTCATGCTTCAATGTCCTTTTCCGGGTTGTAGGTGGCCGGAATGATCCCTTCCGGGATATGCCAGCCGTTTTCGCTGATCTGCCCGATCATGCTGCTGGCAGCGGTAAAGCTCCAGGTCCCCACATGGAGGAATCCCTTTCTCTCCAGGAACCGGATCTGCTTCGGAGTGGAAAGGTGGAGCCCCTGCCGTTCCTTCAGCCTGTTGATCAGAAGAGCCGCCAGTCCTGCATTGGCCACTTCATCCGCAAAGATGCCATGAGCCTGCAGGTATTCAATCTGCTTCTGGGAGGCAGGTGCCTTTTCCCAGTCAAAAGTGGGGACATAATCGGACAGGTCTTCGGAAGAAATACTGATGGCGAACTGGATGGGATCCACCAGCTTCCGTTTCCGGGTGCGCATCTCTGCCAGTTTCTGGGCCAGTGCCGCTTCCCTCTGGGCTACGATATCGGTGGCAGCCTTTTCTTCCGCTTCTTCCAGGTCGATGGCTTCCCCTGCTGCTTCTTCCAGGTTGGCTGTCATCTTGTCGGCCACCTCCTGCTTCTTGCAGATCAGGGAGGCCGGACGGCACAGATCGTGGCGGGCGGTGTTCCACAGGAAATCTAGGAGCAACAGTTCCTTCTTCCCCGGAGACAGCCGGGTCCCTCTGCCCACACACTGACAGTACAGGGCCCGGATCTTAGTGGCCCGCAGCATTACCACACAGTCCACGGCCGGGCAGTCCCAACCTTCTGTAAGCAGCATGGCGTTGCAGAGCACGTTGTATTTCCCGGCATCGAAATCCGCCAGGATTTCTGCCCGGTCCTGGCTGTTCCCATTGACTTCCGCCGCCTGGAACCCGTGCCGGTTCAGGATATCCCGGAACTTCTGGGCTGTGGCCACAAGGGGCAGGAACACTACCGTCTTACGGTCCCTGCAGTACTTTTCCATTTCCGTGGCAATCTGTTCCAGGTAAGGTTCCAGTGCATCCCCCAGCTGGCCGGCGGAATAGTCGCCGGCCGACGTCTTCACTCCCTGGATATCCAGGGTAAGGGGGATGGTCAGAGCCTTGATCTTGCACAGATAGCCGTCATGGATGGCCTGAGGCAGGGTGTACTCATAGGCCAGGGAATCGAAATATTCTCCCAGACAGGCCACATTCTGTCTCTCAGGGGTTGCTGTGACTCCCAGGACATCTGCATCTTGGAAATGATTCAGGACCCTTTGGTAGCTTTCTGCCAGGGCATGGTGGGCTTCGTCGATGATGATGGTGCCATATTCATCCTGCCGGAACCTTTCCAGCCGTTTGGGCCGCATGAGGGTCTGGACGCTGCCTACCGTAATTCGGTAGAAGCTGTCCAGGGATGTTTCCGGCCCCTTCTCTTTGGCACACTGGAGGCCCGTGGCGCTGGCAATTTTGTCCTGGGCCTGGTTCAGCAGCTCATCTCGGTGGGCCAGGATGAGCACCTTCTTGCCTTGTTTCACCATATCTTTGGCCACCGTGGCAAAGCATATGGTCTTGCCCGTGCCCGTAGGAAGGACAAGCAGGGTCCGTTTGTGCCCGCTTTTCCACTCGTTTTCCACTGCCTGTACGGCTTCCTTCTGGTACGGCCTGAGATCCATGGCCATTTAGAACGTGCCTGCCTGGAAGGTAGCAGCTGCGGGCGCTGCCGGTGCAGGCTTTTTGATATCCTTGGGATCGATGAAATACTTGATGTCGTTGTATTCCTTGCCGTTGTAGGTCCGGGGCTTCACATGGCACATCCCTGTGGAACCAGGGACGGCCTGCCAGTTCATCCGCAGCGGTTCCCCGTGCTTTTTCTGGCCGATGGCCAGGAAGAAAGAAGCCAGGGCCCATTCCTGGGTGCTGTGGAGGTACAGGTTGTGTGGAATTTCTACCACTGGTTCTTCGTCCTCCGGCTTTTCGTAGACCAATACCTTTAGCTGGGCATTCCAGCAGGCCGGGATCTTGCTTCCGGGTTTCGGATTGTACCGTTTCTTCTCGAAGCCGGCAATCAGGAACCGGTAATCCCCTTCCGGCAGAATGATATAGGGCTTGCTGCCCCCTTCAGCGGTAATGGTGGAATCCCAGTCCAGTTCGTGTTCTTGATTTTGATTGACAACCGTTCCCATATCTTCAAAAGCCATTTTTCATTCCTCCTGTTAACTGTTTTGGTCAATAAATGCTTTGATCTGGGGCCAGGCTCCCAGGATGACGCCTTCTAGGAATTCCTGGTCATAATCCATGATGCTCATGTCTTCCGGATAGTAGCCACGGGCTGCCACGGCCTTCCGAACCTTGTCTTCCGTGATTTTTTCCGTCTTCAGCAGGTCGAACACCTTGCGGATTGTGGCCTGCTTCGGGTCCGCGGCCATGACTTCTTCGGCCTTGACTGCCAGAGGCTGCTGCGGTTTGGCAACTTTTGGCGGTTCCGGCTGCGGTTTCGCAGCAGGGGCAGGAGCCTCCTGGATACCGGCTCCTGGGATGAATCGGGCAATGCTTTCGTATTCGAAAGGCATTTCCATGGGCAGTCCCCAGCGGTTCTTTGCGTCCCAGGTGCTTGCATGCTGGGTGTACATGACCCGTTTGCCCCCTACCCCTTTCTTTTTGCCGTTGTCATCTGCCACCACCATGGTCTTGTAATTGATGAACAGCAGTGCATCCGCCCATTCCTTGACGATGGCAGCCGTCTGGGCCGTGGTCTTTTTGTTCAGCTTCAATTCCCACCGGTCGTAAGCTCCCATTTCGTCCGGCTGTTCAAATTTCCGGATCTGAGCATGGGCGTTCAGCACCACATTGATGCCGGCTTTCACGCTCAGGTTCAGAGCTTCCAGCAGTTTGGCGAATTCTTCCAGCAGCTTCACGTACCCGCTGCCGTAGCCGAAATCTTCGATGCTGCCCTTTTTGTTGACGGCGCATACATGCTGGATGCACAGCTTTTCCGCCCAGTCGGCAGTATCCACCACCACCGTCTTGCAAGGCCGCTCCTGGTTGATCTGACTGATCACAGACAGCAGCATTTCCCAGCTGTTGATGCCCTGGATCCGTTTCACGTCCAGTTGGCTGGTGCTGTCCTCGATATCCAGGAACAGCGGGTCCGGGAACTTGCTGGCAAAGGTGCTTTTTCCGATGCCTTCGGGGCCGTAAACCACAACCTTCTGAGGCCGTTTCAGCACTCCACTGGTAATCTCCATTACAATTCCTCCTTAAAACGCTCCTGCCGTGAATTTCGGCTTGCTGGGGGCAATTCCATCGGTCGTCCCCTTGACCATTCCGTCTTCGATGATGATGCTGCATTCCTCGCCCGTGGATACCCGGGTGGCGATGACCTGGAGCCCCTGGTCCTTCAGCCATGTCCCGAATTCCTGGAGAGTATCCAGATCCATCTGTTCCAACTTGTCCATCAGGACAAAGCCGCATTCCGGGTTCAGCTTCCGGACGATGGCTGTGGCCACCTTCAGCTGTTCTGCCCCGCTCATGCCGTCCCAGGGAATACTGTTGTAGATTAGCTTGCCTTCTTCCACCGACAGCCCCGGCAGGGGGAGATCTGCGCCATCCAGCAAGGCCTGTTTTTTATTCCTGACTTCATCCAGGGCATCCGTCAGCTGGCTGTATTTCAGGCTGTAGCTGTCGGCTTCTTCTTCTGCCTTTTTCTTGTCTTCATTGATCCGGATCTTCTGGTTGATTTCTTCGATATCGGCAATGTTCTTTTCCAGTTCAGCGGTGCTTTCATCCTGGAGATCTTCAGCTGCTTTTCGGGCGGCCAGGCAGTCCTGTTCCGCTTGTTTCAGGGTTGCTTTGGCTTTGTCGAAGGCAATCTGGGCTTCTGCCAGGACCCTGTTGTAATAGGCTTCGTTTTCCCGTTTCCGTTGGTTCTCTCCGTTTTTAGCCAGGATAGCCTGCTGCTGTTTGATCAAGTCGCTGGCACTGATGGGAGTTTCCGGCAGGTTTGGGTAACTGGGCATGTTTTTGGCTGCCTTTTCCTTCATATCTCGGTACCGGCCGATTTCTGTTCGCTGGAAGTACAGCTTCTTTTCCTTCTCTTCCAGGGCGGTCAGCTGGTCCCCTACTCCGATAATCTTCAGCAGGGTATCCGCTTTTTCTTTATCGGTGGCGGAAAGGAAAGCCGGCAGGTCCAGGGCCAGTTTGCTGATGAAGGCATCCAGGAGCCGCTGGCCGGACTTCTTGCCGGTGGCATCCACTACCTTCAGGGCACTGTTCACCCCCTTCCGTTCCACCACCAGGCCGTTGTCCAGCTCAATATGGATGGAGGGCGGCACCAGGGCCCCGGTCCGCTGAGGGACGGAAGGCCGGTACTTTTCTCCGCCCAGGCCCCACATGATGGCGTCCAGGACGGAAGTCTTGCCCTGGCCATTCTTTCCGCCGATGATGGTGAGGCCGTTGGCGGATGGTTCCAGCTTGACCGCCTTCACCCGCTTGACGTTTTCGATTTCTAACGTGTTGATTTTCATAAAAGACCCTTTCTGTGATATAATCACAATGAGATTTCGGCATTTATCTCACAGAGACTGATTCTATTGCAGTGGAGTCAGTCTTCTTCTTTTCCCTTTCTCTCCGGTTCAGGTAGTCCGCCATGGCCTGTGCCTCACACCGGCAGTTGTAAGCCGGGGCACCCAGGTAGACCTCTTCGGCCTCTTCTATCAGCAGGACTTTCCGATGGAGCTCGTATTTATCCAGCTCCGGATTCTTGACCACCTTCCAGGATTTAACCTTTGTTTCCATCACCATGCCTCCCATCCGTTTTCCATCGCCAGGGAATCCAGCTCTGCCTGGGCTTCTTCTGCCGATTCCCGCCATGGGAATCCTTTGACCACACGCAGGTGGCCGTTGTGACAGCTCATCACCCGGAAGTGATCCCGGTGCTTGCCAAATCCACCCATGACCGTGTAGACCGTGTCGGTTTCCATGTCTTTATACTGCATTTAATCACCCCCAGATCGCCAGGTTGAGGGCGAAGATAAACAGAGCTACAGCACCGAAGAAGCCGATGACCATGCCTTGGAACCGGGGACCCAGAACGTCGAAGCCGTCAGCCAACGTATCAATCAGCATCAGGAGCACATCCAAAGCCATCCGGATCAAGATGCACGACAGTATGATCATCGTCACCAGGATCGGTGCATTCTTCGGTTGTCTCCTCATCTCCATCATCATCCTTTCCATATTCAGGGAATCCGTCTTCCATCGCGTCACAGAGTTCAGAAGCCAACTGCTTCATCATCTCGAATTTCTCCAGGTTCACCAGGACAACTCCGGCTCCGTCCAACGTGTCGGAATGTTTAGATGCTTCCATGACCGAATCAAGCAGCACATCCACTTTGTCCAGGAATTCGTCATTTACTTTGTAATCCATCTTTATCCCTCCCTAGTAATACGTTCAGATCCATGTCTAAAGCTCTCGCAATCTGCCACCATTTGGTCACAGAGAAACTAGCGTATCCACAAGTCACGTTATGGTATTGACCGATTGTTACGCCCAAAACCCCCGCAAAGGCTGGCTTCAATAGGCCCCAGTTCTTTCGAATCTTTTCCAGAGCTTCAATCCCGTGGTCCTGTTCCTTGGGCCTCACAGTAAGCACAGTTCCCGGCGGGATGGGTTTAACCATTTGTCTCAATGTCATACCAAGGATTTTGGCGATGGCCATCATGTCCTTCGGCTTTGGCCAGCGTGCATAAGCTCCAGCCTCTGTGCAGCTTACCCATCCCTTGTCCTTTTTCAGGAGAGCCGCGATCTTCACATTTGTAATGCCCTGTTTTAGCCGGTGAAATCGCATGTTTTCTCGGAAATTTTTCCATTGCTCATCGTCCATTACAGTTCACCTTCCTCGGATATTGCAGTTACCAGAGCCAGAGCTGCAGAACGGATTTTTTGGTTCTTTGCTTTCTCCAGAGCCAGTTCAGTTTTCAGCTTCCGGAACTCATACGGGCTGTATTCACCAGGATTATTCTTTGCTCCAGCCAAAGCTTCTACGTCTTTCAGCCGGAAACGAACACCGGGCAGATTTTCAAGCTGCTTCAGAATGCCACGGTTCCGGAGATCGTAAATGGTGGAAACGCCAACATTGAGAAGTTCAGCCGCTTCATCGGCCTTCAGCACCAGTCTTTCCATTTAACTCACCTCTCAAATTTCACAAACTGCCCAGCACAGCCACGTGTAAGGTGACTATCAACAGTGTCCCATTTGCCATCACCAAGATAAACCTTTGTTTCCTTTGTTTCCTTTGGCTTTGATGCTGCAGGTTGGCCTTGCTGTAACAGGCGCAGGAATTCGACGATTTCCTTTTCAGTGCCAGTAATTTCAATGGTCATTAGGTATCCTCCTTCCTAGTCAACATTGTTGTAAACTCTCGCATCTGGGAAGTCTTTCAATTTGTTCTTAACGTCACGCAGTACATATTGCGCAACTTCCCCGTTGGAAAGCGCCATATAAACAACAGTTGGATAGTATTGTTGCTGGTCCTTGGTCATCCCCCTGAAAGGTGTTCCCCAACTTCCGCCAAAATAGTCTCCCAGGATGCTGATGGTGTGGATGTGATCGTCCTCCTCGTGTTTTCGGCATTCCCGAGGGTCTGAAAAAGATTTTTCACAGTATTGGCAATGATATGTGACATCCATGGCTGTCTCCTTTCTTTGTCTTCCTTCTTTTCTGGTATAATGACCAAGAGAAGGGAGGTGAAAACATATGAAATTAAATGAACCACAAATGAATTCAGTTCTGCAACAGATTGCAAAACAAAATCAATGGTTTTCTGAAATCACTAAAATAGCTCAATCATTTCAAGTTCCAGACGCATACTTGAAAGCATTGTCCTATTATCAATCTCCTGCTTATGCTCAAATGATTGAACAGACCAATGCATTGGCGAAGATGGTTGCTCCATCTGCTTGGACCTTGCCGCAATCCCAACTTGCGAGTGCATTGAAGACTTTTGAAAATCAACAAAAGCAGCTGCGGGATATGGTAGAGAGTCCTCTGGCCAAGATGGCCAAAGCCATCAATGAATCAACCTCTTTGTATAATGCTGACATGCAAAGCTTTTGGAAAACATCCTTAGATCTCTTTTCTCAATTTGATCTAGAAGATCGAAACCATTTGGCTGATCTTGCATCTCAAGAAGTACCAGTTCTAGAAATGCAACCTGAAGCCGATCTTCCAGAAATTACTGAAGAAGAAATCGCATCATGGAAAAAACAACTGCCTTTCCTTCAAAATCTCTCGATGGAGCAGGTAAAAAACGTTTTGGTAAGAATTGTCATGATTATCAGCTTTCTTTTAAACGTCAAAGGATGCATCAATGACGAAATATCTCACCAAGACGCTGTTCAAGCTCACCAGGATTCTGTCCAGGCTCATCAGGATTTTCTGGAATCCCAAAAAGCTAACCACGCCATCCAGACAAACAGCCCAGCTACTTCGAATGAGAAGAAGTAAAGCAACCAGACATCCCATTTTTGTGTGGTAATAGCCATGACATTAATCAGACTCAAACAGTAAGAAATTGTGTCAGTACGCCGTGCTTCAAGTTTTCTTTGTAGTTCGGCGTTTTTTATTTTCAGTCGTTCCAGATCATCCATCTTCTTCCCTCCTTTTTGTTGAATTAACTTTTCTGCTGCCCTTTCTGGGATATAATAGTCTGTAAGAAAGGAGAGCCTTTATGAAAAGAGATTTAGATCTAATCAGAGACATATTGCTGGATATCGAATCAGCTCCATCTGACTCGATATCTATTTATGATTTAGCAAAGAATCATAATGTTTCACCTGATCTGGTTTTTTACCAGATCCAATTACTGAAAGAAGCTCAATTTCTGAAAGTCAGATACCTTATGAAGGTCCTGACTCCTGATTCCAAAAAGTACGATGATATAAGGATTTCACGTCTCACATTGCAGGGACATGATTACCTGGATACCGTTAGGAATAACGAGATATGGTCAAAGACAAAAGCTTCAATAGTAAAACTTGGAACTTCTGTTGCTTTTAGTACCATTACTCGAATCGCTTCCCGCCTTCTTGAATCTTCTTTGCCTCTTCCTTGATGTCATCATAGACATGCAGGGTAGCTTCAATCTCATCAGAGAAGTAAGCGATGCTCTTTTCGTTGATCAATGGAGTGTTTTCCAGAGCAGCCATTTTATACAAACGGTCACCCGTGCTTTTGAGGACACTCCATTCCTTTTCGGTTACTCCATCCAGCAGTTCCAGGAACCGCTCGATTTTTTGTCTTTCCATTCTTTCTCCCCCTTTCCGTTTGTTCCGTTTGTCGAATTAAAGTCGACAAATTAGCCAAAATAAATCATGTCTAATGGCATTTTATACACAGCGGAAATTTTCTGTTGCCATACAGGAGGCACCAGTCCGCTGTGTTTTTCCCATTTGATGAGCCTGTCTTTGCCGATACCCAGTAATCTAGCAGCTTCAATCAATGTTAATCTAGCATTAACACGAGCTGCCTTTAAACTAATTTTAGGCATTTCAATTCCTCCTTTCTTGACTTATTATAGTCGAATTAAATTCTACAGTCAACATCTTTTTAGAATTTTATTCGATATTTTTCGTCGGCCACTAGACAAAAGTCGAATAAAATTCTAAAATATAGATACAGATATTAAAGAAGGGGATTGATAGTATGTCTACGGAAGAAGCCAAGAAAATGATGGAACTATTTAGTATTCGACTTTCTTCGTTGCTTAAAGAATCTGGGATGTCTCAAACGGAACTGTCTGAAATGTTGGGAGTTAGCCGTTCAACTGTAAATAAATGGATAATGCAAAAATCTGTCCCTCGTATGGGATTGATTGAAAAAATGTCTTCTATTTTCGGCGTTCCCAAAAGCTACTTCCTGGAAGAATCCGCTGAAAACAAACGAGCATACTACCTGGACCCCGAGACTGCCAGACTGGCTCAGGAAGTAAAAGACGATCCCCGCTACCGTGCCCTCTTTGACGCCACCCGCAAACTATCCCCCGATGCCATGAAAGAAGTCATGAATTTTATAGCTTATCAATCCAAGAAGGAAGGCCATGACAATGACTAGATACGTACTCGCAGACCTGCCCGTAGGCGTAAGAGGCTTCGTCAAAGAAGACGAAACCGGAGAGCCGGTGTACATCTGTCAAGGCCGGGTTCAATTTGACCCATTTGGCCGGTTAAAAGTGACCCAATAAAACGGTAAATTCAATGTTTCTTCTGCCTTAGGGCCGGAAGTCCTTAAAGCCGGTTTTCCCAAGGCCGGGCTGGGGGACGGCCGGATTCAAGCCTACACGCAGACGATCTTTCAAGCGGTAGCTCTCACCTCTAATATTTATCACATGAGCATGGTACAGCAATCGGTCCAGGATAGCAGTCGCAATCACTGAATCGCTCATGAGTTCACCCCAGTCACTGAAATACTTGTTGCTGGTCATAATTATAGTACCCCGCTCATAGCGGGCGCAGACAATCTGGAACAGCAATTCTGCCTGCTGCCGGCTCAGCTGCATATAGCCAACTTCATCTATCACCAGGATATCTGGCCGGGCGTAAAATTTGCAGCGCCTGGACAGCAGTCCTTTTTCCCGTCGTTTTTCCAGATCTTCAATAAGATGGGCTAGCGTAATGAAGTATGCGGTTTTGCCGTGGTGCAGGGCTTCTACCGCAAACGCGGTGGCCAGATGCGTCTTGCCGACTCCCGGCGGTCCCAGCAGGATCAGATTTTCACCTCGTTCCACAAAAGCAAGTGTACGCAGTTCCTGGAGCTGTTTCGGATTCAGGCTGGGCTGGAACGAAAAATCGAATTCCTCCAGTGTCTTCACGGTCGGGATCCGTGCAGCTTTCATCCTTTTCCGGATGGCTTTCTCAGTTCGTTCCTTCTGCTGAAAGCTCAGGAGCTGGTCGAGAAACGAAATAAAAGTCGAGTCTTTTGCAGTGGCCGTTTCCAGAAGAGCATCCAGCTGGCAGGCTGCCTCCGGCATATTGAATTCAGCCAGGAGCTTCCTGGCATGCTCCACTTCAAGCATTGGATACCACCTCCATCAGCCTGTCGTAAAGGGCCAGAGGACGCTTTACCACATCTTCTTTCATCTGGATTCCTGCCGTTCGAGGGTAAGCAATGCCCTCCTTGGCCTCCAATCCGCTGTATTGCGCCTGTTGCGGAACATAATATCCCTTTACTTCAGAGAGCGGTATATCTGCTACAGGAAGGTTATCTACGTATACCTGCACATGGTTCTGGTACAGCCGGACCTGGGCTTCTCTGCCGCTGTAGTGCCAATCCACACCATAGAGATGGCCGTCGAAGCTGACGAATCCATCCTTGGAAATCCGCCTGTCTTCCCAGCGGTAACGGTTGCGCAGCTCCTGGGGCGGGAGAGGGTTCAGATGCTCTGCAGTCAATTCCTGCAGAGGGATTTTCCCTGTAGTCCCATGCTTTTTGCCGTTCACATGCTGGCACCATTGAAGAGCCTGGCGGTTCAGGTCGTACAGATCGGTGAAACGTCTTCCGGGCAGGAAGTTTTCTTTGAGATAGCGGACAGAACGTTCTACCTTCCCTTTTGTCTGGGGCCGACGTACCTTGCAGGTGGAAGGCTTGAAGCCCATATCGGCACAGAAGCTTTCGAAAGCGGGAAGGAAGATAGTCTTCCCGGCCTCGTGCTTCAGGACAACTGTCTTCATGTTATCTGTCAGCACGACATCAGGGACTCCGCCAAAATATTCAAAAGCGTTCAGGATGCAGCGTTCCAGGCTTTTGAGGTCACAACGTTTTGTGAATTCCACGTATCGGGTCCGAGAGTATCCCAGAGTCATGACGAAAGCTGGAACTTTGTGGAATTCGCCATCTGTGCCCAAATACTGGCAGATTCCCCAATCCATCTGGGCCTGCTTTCCAGGTCTGGTTTCATACCGTGGCACAGCCGGGATGGCCTTTGGCGGACGAAAAACGTGGACATAATCCTTGATGATGGTCTTCCCACCGGTGTAACCCATCTGTTGCAAGGTCTCCAGGATGACGACGCAGTTGAATATGCCATCGTGCATCATCTGGT
>ENA-OROH01003034-OROH01003034.1-human-gut-metagenome-genome-assembly--contig:-NODE-3034-length-11771-cov-2.471663_pt1 | contig 11771 bp, 10 predicted proteins | sample MGYA00242125_ERZ509042 | MGnify/ENA primary metagenome ERZ509042 (study PRJEB26280, sample SAMEA2338738) | human gut metagenome | biome: human gut; feature: human-associated habitat; material: faeces... | reverse complement strand
CGGTCATACCGGTTTTTCATCACGGCCGGCTTAACCGGTCAACAGAATCGAGTATATCCTGGATCTGAGGTCTCATCTCCGGCATTTCTTCCATAAACTTTGCCACTTCCGTGCGCTGTTCTTTTAAGATACCGGCATTGTATTCCATCCGGCTTCGAAGCTTCTGTCTGCGCATCACAAGATTATGGGTGATCTCCACCATCTCCTTGTGGTCGATCAGTGCAGCTGCCTGCGGAATCCATACCCGTGAATCATATAAACGATATGCGGAGAGTTCCCGGATCATACGGTTGTTAAAATAATCAATATCATCACTGTTCTGTTCAAACTTCTCTTTCTGTTTGACCGCATCCATATAGCATTCCCAGATATATTCCAGTTCTTTTCCATTGCGGACATGATATTTTTCACATGCATAATCCACTGCATTTGTCATATTGACATATTTGATCTTCACTTTATTCAAAAGAGTGATCGCCTTATCCGCATTTGCCTTTGCTCTCCGGCTCTCAGTCCTGTCATTCATCATTTTCAGATACGGAAGGCAGATGCCCAGTACTGCTATAAAAATAAGGATCATCCAGATAAGTCTCATATCTGTCCCCAGTATGATCTGCGTGATCAGAAGAATCAATGCCGCAGTCACAGACAGTCCTGCTGCCACATACATAAACTTCTGCATTTTTACCCTGTCATGGGAAAGGATCTCCTGATATAACTGCCATTCTCCCTTCTCACGCTCCAGGTATTTCATGTCACGCCTGATAGTCTCCAGATAAGCCTCGTTGGACTGAAGGCGTTTGATCGCATTTGGAATATCGCTCTCCTCCTGCTGCATCTGTGCAAACTGCACATCTGCAATTTTTTTCTCGGAATGCATCAGTTCATATCGTGTTTTATTTAAAGCAACAATATTGGATGCGATATCTGTGATCGGCTTTTTTTCTTCCTCTGTCAGCCCTTCCAGAGTCTGGATATCATTCAGATAAGAAGTGACCACTTTGTATTCTGCCTTTTCATCCTCGATCTCTTTCGTCGTCTCGATCATCTGCTCCAGACGTTCAATGACATAATGCTCCACTTTATGTGGATTCTCCCTGTCCTTTTCATTCAGAATGCCTTCATTCAGTTCATCAAATTTATTTTCCAGTGTCTTTTCTTTTTTTCTTCTTTTGAAAAAAAACATATGCTCATCCCTTATAATCTACAACTTTTTTTATACGCTTCTGACCATTTCCTGATCTGTTCCATAAGCGGTTTATTCTCCTCCAGCTGTCCCTGTGCATCTTTTATGAGACGTTCGGCCTCACTTTGCTTTTTTAGAATATCCTCACTTTTTAAAACAGAATTCCATTGGTCTGACATACTCTTAAACGCTTCATCTGAAACATGAAATTCTTCCTTGTATTTTTTTAAAATATCTGTTTTTTTTGCCAGACGGCAGGCTGCCATACACGCAGCCAGTGACTCTCTGTTCTGGTTCAGCCGGTATGCATTCAGAAAATTCGCCGCAGCCTCGTCAAATAAAAATAACCCTGCACAGGCAGTTCCTAGATTGTGCCTGATATTACCCTCTAAGACCGGATTTTTTTTGCACTCCTCCTCCATTCCAAGCAGTTTCCGGTATTCATGGATCGCTTTCACATACTTTTCACTCTCCATGTAACGGTCTGCCCGGATCTTCGAACATTCAAATACAGATTTATTCTGCATATCCAGCAGCACAGAACGGATATGGCGTATCGTGTCTTCTGAACAGTATCCGCAGCTTCTTAAGATCAGTTCCGTAAAATCAGAAAGACTTCCATTTCCGAGCAAAACACTGCGCAGCGACTGTGCCACATCTTTTTCATCAAGTTCCTGCCCGATCCAGGGACAGAGTTCCTCACTCATAAAATCTGCCTCGATCAGATACAGATGGTTTTCAATATAATAGCAGAGTTCCTCCAGCGAATATACATTGAGTGAGATATTATCAATATAGTATGGCATAGCAGCAATTGGATGGCTGCATAAAATCAATTCTCCCATCTTCCCACTCCCTCTTTACAATGACATTGTATATTCCCATGTCAGATCCGAACTCTTCACAATCTCGCCAAACCCAAGATCACGGATTTTAATCTTTACCCTGGAATCAGAAACCGGTTTTGCACTGATCCGGAGTCTTGTAGTTTTCGGCTTACGTTCCGGCAGATCCGATAATTCCAGCTTTTCTATCCTGGCATCCCTGCTGTGTGGCAGCTGAAGCCAGAAATCAATCTCCTTATCTCCATCCAGCAGCACCTCACAGTCTCCGGAAGCTTCATACCAGTTGTCTCCCGCATTGATCAGAGACAAAAATTCCCATTTCCCACGATTTTTCACTTTCAGGCTGACATTCACTTTCATTTCATTGTCGCCCATATAGACATACGGCCATGGATTTTTCTGTTCACGGACGATCGCCGCATAGCAGGCTCCCTTGGAATAAAGGTTCTTACCTATAAATGCCCTCCGTCCCTTACACATGTAGGAAAGAGACATTTTCATCCAGTCACCGTCAAATCCATCTCCGACAAGATACACAGAGGAACAGATATGTCCATGAAAACTGTCCAGCAGGATCTTATAAAATGACTCATCTTTATGGATTCCGTCTAATGCATGTACTTCCTCTGTGATCGTTACCATCTGTGGCACTGTTCTTGTATCACGGACGGTAGCACAGCATCTCACTTCATCTCCACGGCAGTCAAACAAAAAAATATCATGCAGCCATAACTCCTGCTTCTGGTTGTATACAAAATAATAAAAACTTTCTTTTCTGTCCTGTAAAATCAATTGACTGCGTCCTAATCCGAGATCTTCTGCCACCTTTCCGAACAGCTCCGTCAGTTCTCTTGACAGGGCTTCCACTGTGATCACCAGGCAGTCCGGCAGTCCCGGATTTCCCAGACGGCTCGCTAAAAGAAGCAGTTTCTTGATATAGAGCGCAAAAAGCTCCTCCGCCTCATACACGATGTTTTCCACAGTTACCTGTTTCTTTGCAAGTGCATTGTCAAGCAGATGGCCGATCACATCTTCATTCTGGATCAATGCCATCTTTTTTGCCTCCTCACCGATAAACCACTGTCCGATCCCCCGCTTTTTGATCAACGCCACCGGGATCTGGTAAATCTCACTTCCTGCGATCGTACTCAGTGTTTCCGGCTCTCTCATGCCGGCTTTGTAATAACTGATGACGGCATTCCTGTCGTCCATATCGATTCCAATATAATAACACTGCTCCGTCATCTTATGTGCCGTCCTTTCCAATATTTTTATAGCAATTTAAAAAGCTTCTTTACGGTATCGTCCATGCTTACATACTTTCGCATGCTCTCTGAAAGCATTGTCTCATCCTGCATGGCATAAGCAAACATAATATTGTTGATCACATCATACCGGCTCTGGTCTTTATCCCCATACATATTCTGGTTTGAAATCTGCCGGCTTTCCACCACTTTCCACTCCCCATGAAGCTTCTCTGAAATATAATAGGACACGGATTCCCCAAACAACAGCACAAACACCTTCACATAAATACCGTCATAAACCTCCGTGATCTCTTCCTTATGGTATTCCCCACCGTTTACACTATAGTTTAACAGCACATGCTGGTCTGCCTTTGTATGATATTCCACAAAAAACTTATCATACAGATGATATTTCCGTATCATTGTCTCCCCGAACTTTTTGTAGAAAGCAAAATATAAATTTCTTCCGGTATACTTCATCAAAAGTTCGTCTGCTATTTTGTTGTCAACTGCATCGAGTGCAGAAATTTCAGACAATTGCTTTAACAGACCGAGCAGACATGCATCATTTAATGTCTGCCCCGCAAGATAGCGCTCCCTGATCTGTGAAAATACATGTTCCGGTATCATCATATCATTCACCAGATAATAATGGGAAAAATAAGAAAGGTACGCCATGCAGACTAATTCCCTTCCCCCCCCGGCAAGATAACTGTCGTAAATCCGTTCAATCTCATCCACATAATCTGTCGAATAAAGCATCTGCGTGATAATACGCTCCTCCAGATCAAAGGTATCGATCTCAAATTCTCTGGCAGCTTTCCAGATAGCAGCCATCTGCTTGGTTGGTCCCTGAAAAAATTTGCACAGATAAATCAGGATCACATCATTATATTTTTCATGTGAAAAGCAGTTCTGTGCCATTCCGAGCAGATAATCATTCTCCTCAAACGATTGTTCCGTGATCTCATAACTGCACAATTCCACTCCTGCCCTGCTTCCAAGTCTGTCATATCCATAGAGGTGTACCAGCTGAAATGCCCGTTCAAACTGATGCGTCTCTATGAGCATCTCCTCCATATAACACTGATTTTCCAGCGTCATATTACGGATATCCACTTCATTCAGATATGGTTCTATCACAAGCATCTCGCCTTTTTTCTGGTAAAAGCGGATGATCTCCGGAATCAGATAAGCTTTATATTCATCACTGACACGCTCCGACTGTGTCAGCATCCGAAAATATCTTCCATCTTCCACAGTAAAATCGCCGCATCCTTTTTTGCCATCGAAATAATACAAGAGATATGACAATTCCTCCGGCGCAAGCTCCATACATTTTTCCAGATAATTTTCCGGGTGAAGTAATGCCTCATCCTGATAATCATCGGTATAGCAGTTTCCCCCGGTATCACAGAGAATGACTGTGTAATCTTTGGAATATGCCTTAAAATATCCGCATCCGTTCGTCAATGTAACAACCTGTGGTGCTTTTAACTGCCAGTGCAGGATATATGCCTTTGCGATCCCACGGTTTTCGCAGCATAATTTATGTACAAATAAAACTTCTGCCGCTTTATGCGCCAGTTCCTCATTCAGGATGCTGACAGGAAGGATCTCCCGGTAAATGACCGCAAGATTGTCATCCATATGTCCGGCTTCCATCTGTGCAATCGCAAACTGTTCCATATTTCTGCGGTATTTATGGTAAACATCCGGCTGTTTTTCCTTTGCTGCGATGATATTCACATATAAGACCGCCATATGACGGTAAGAAAGCCCACTGTTATACTGAAAATATAACTGGATCATCTTTGGGATCGCAGCCACCTCATTTTGATCCATGGAGATCAAAAACGCCTCGTACAGATTCGTGATACGGATTTCACTGTCAATCCCACGCTCATACCAGACATGATATTTTGGTGCAAACTGCTGTCCACGGATCAGATAAGTGCATATCGCTGCGACCATCTCCTCTGAAGGGTCTGCCTCATAACATTTTTCCAGAACCGGATACCATTTTTTCTGATATTCCCTCTGTTCCGGCAACAGATTGCGCACCTGCAATGCAATATCTTTCGAGATCACATCCTGTTTTGCTGCCCACCTTAAAATCTTTAATGTAAAATCGTTTAACCCCGATAAAAGATATGTATCCTGCCAGATCAGATAATATGCTTCCAGATACAGATATGGGCTGTGGCAGCCTCGTCCGATCCACTGCTCGATCGCCTTGAATCTTCTGGAACTATTACGGTAAAACTCGTCTTTTACAAATAAAAGAATCCAAAACAACATGGAATCATCCGGATAATGATGAAAAATCTGCTCAATCTCCTCCGTCAGACGATCCACATAAGACTCTTCGCGTTCCATCAGTGTACATAGATACAGATAGTATCCCCAGACCGGTGTCGTCCGGTCAAGACATTCCCGTTTGTAGTCTGTTAAAATCCAGCTTGCCTCCTGCTTCTGCCGGTTAATCAAAAGTGCCTGCGCCTTCATTAGGCGATGCATTGGTTCTTCCGGCTCTAAAATTGCCAGATGATCCAACAGTTCCACAGAACTTTTTGCCCAGACTCCGGTAACGATCCGTTTCAACCGGTAATCAATATAAAGCTGCATAAGTTCTGTCCGCGCCTGTCCGGCTTCCCTATGTTCAGAAACCTCCCGCTCTTCCTCTCTCTCCTTACTGGAAGCGGTAACGGTATAAAGAAAAGACTGATCCGGGAGTTCAAAACACAGTCTCCCAAAATTCTTACCGGCATGCATTGCATCTGCATCGATATAATACTCGTAAAAGCAGGTACTTCCGATAAAGTCATTTTCTGTGATGATCTGTTTTCCCGGAATCAAAAAGTCTGCATCTGAAGAAACGTGGATACGGACAGCACCCCACTGTGGTTTCTGGATCTCTAACTGCTCTTTCCGCTGTTCCTGCACACCATAAAAACTTTTCTCAGTCTCTTCGAACGTGACCTCCACTTTCTTCTTATGATGGGAAGCGATCAGAAATGTTTCCACGACCAATGCAGATTGCGGCTGCATTCTCAGTCCCTCATAGAGAATACGGTCTTTATCTTCCCTGATCAGGTTTTTGAAATTGCTGGAATAAACGGTATGCCTCATCATAATTTTCCTTCGCAAGCCTGCAAAAGTCATCCAGATTCTTGATTTTTCCAAAGGAAGAATCCGCATACAACCTGGAAATGGACACAACAAAAGAAAGGTTATATTCCCCCTGGTTACATACGATAAAAAACTCGCCTTTCTGAATATCCCCTTCTATCAGCCCCTCACTGTGAAACTGATACCGAATACGCACTTCTTCCCCCTCAAACTGAGGTGTAAGACATTCCATACGCGGATTGGAAGAATAAATGATGCCACGCATTTTTACCTGATTCGTGCTTGTAATGACAAAACTGCCTGTTTCATCCTTTCCTTCCAATACCTCTAACTCTATCTTCTCCGTAGACAGAGATAGTTTCGGACCATTGTTATCGAATTTTCCATTTGCAAGCTGTTGTATCCTTTTCCGCAATCCGACACCTGCTCCTATCTATTTTTATTGCTTTTTTTTTTAGCAATGACTATAATAAATTATAAACTAATTTGGAGGAGTAATCAATGATAAAACACAAAGACCACTTCCATGGAAGTGATTTAGAGAACATAGAACAAATCTATGGAATCAAAAAAGAGGAAATTGTAAGTTTTTCGGCAAATGTCAATCCGCTCGGCGTATCCCCTTTGCTTCGGACAACCTTAGCAGACAAGATCGATGCCATTACCACTTATCCGGACAGGGAATACACCTCGCTCCGCAAATGCATTGCCGCATACTGTGGCACAGATCATGAAAACGTGATCGTTGGAAACGGTTCTACCGAGCTGATCTCCCTTTTCATCCAGATTGAGCATCCGAAGAAGGCAATGATCATCGGTCCTACTTATTCCGAGTACGAACGTGAGATTTCTCTTGGTGGTGGAACAACCCTTTATTATCCACTCCGGGAAAAAGACGATTTCAGACTGGATGTGAATGATTTCATCTCACACCTGAATGAAAATATCGACCTTTTAGTCATCTGCAATCCAAACAACCCGACTTCATCCTGCATCACAAGTACCGATATGCGCCGTATTTTAGATGCCTGCAAAGAATACGATATTTATGTCATGGTCGATGAAACGTATGTGGAATTTGCAGAAAACATGGAAGAGATCGATTCTGTACCGCTGACAAACTATTACAATAACATTGTCATTCTGCGCGGGACCTCGAAGTTTTTCGCAGCACCGGGACTCCGCCTTGGCTATGCCATCACCGGGAATCGGGATCTCATCAAGGCAATCAACACACGAAAGAATCCATGGACGATCAACTCGCTTGCAGTTGTTGCCGGGGAAACAATGTTTTCCGATACTGCCTATATCAAAGAGACAAAGGATCTGATCACAAAGGAACGTGCCCGTATGTATCAGGCATTTTGTGAAAGTCCTGACTACAAGGTGTACAAACCAAGTGGGAATTTTATGTTAGTCCGTATCCTCCGCAATGATCTTACATCGCAGGAACTGTTTGACCGCGCGATCCGTGAGAAAATGATGATCCGTGACTGTTCCACCTTCCCATTCTTAGATAATAAGTACATTCGTTTCTGTATCATGAATCCGGAAGATAACGACAGATTGCTGCATTGTCTTTTAAATAACGAATAAGCTTAACGTTCCGCCAGAAGCTGCTTGATCTTGTCCTGCTCGATCTCCTGCTGCATCTGGCGGACTTTTGCGTCCTGCTGCAATGCAACTAAGATTCTCCGTATATCCTCCGGTGAAAACATTGCAATCGCTTTTGACAGATCTTCGATATTGTCCCTGTTCACTTTCAGGCAGCCTCCATTCTCTAACTGCACTGTAATGACATTCTTTTCATCACTCATGTCGCCAAGTGTGATCGCATTATTCTCATAATCACAGAAAAATGACACGCCATTATAAGTGATCACTCCATCCTCCGCCAGATAAGAGTATGGAGCAATGTCCTCACCATCTAAATGCTTCTGTATGGTTAATTTCTCCGCCTGTGGCTTTTTATACTGCTCTGCCATTTTCATTTTCTCATAAAACTGCTGGATTTCCTTTTCCTTATCGCGTTTTTCAAACCGCTCTTTCTGCTCCTGCTTTACCTCGGTCAGATATTCATCCATTTTCTGAATGATTTTTTTCCATTCATCCTCCGTAAAAGAATTGCCGCCAATTGTTGTAGAATCCTGCGATTGTCCGTTCTGTAACCGATTCTGGATTTCTGTTTTTCGTTTCTGCAACTCTGCAATTGCCTGTATTCTGGTTGTCTTTGTTACATTTGCCATACTCATAACTCTCCTCCACACCCATGTCAAACTCTGCTGTTTTTACAATATGATGTATTTCCGATATGCACTTTAAATCTGATTTTCTTTTATCAATGCCAAAAGGACGACATATGATTCTTTTCTCTCTCAAATCATATGCCGTCCTGGTCATTTTTCTCTTACATCCAATGTACTATTATATATATCGTATGGTTTTGTGAATTCTTAAGTCTCTACTCTAATAATTCCGGAATCTTTTTGGAACATGCAACTGCTAACGCTCCCGGTCCAATGTGACAGGATACACTTAAGGATAACGGATTCAGCACAATCTCCATACCCGGAAATTCTGCCTCGACCTCTTTTTTGAATGCTTCCGCATCTTCCAGATTATGTGTATATGCCATCTCCAGATATATATTCTTTCCCTCCGGATCATTGAAACGATGGTCAAAGTCATTGCGCATGGCATCGATCATCATTTTCTTTGCCTGTTTTACCGTTCTTGCCTTTGCAAAAGAATCCAGCTTCTCACCCTGGATCTGAAGTACCGGTTTTAATTTTAATAAAGTTCCAAGTGCTGCAGCAGCCGGAGTGATCCGTCCGCCTTTTTTCAGATAGTACAGTGTGTCTACCATAATATAAATGGAGGACTCCATCTTCTCACGCTCTAGGATCTCTTTGATTGCCTCTGCGCTGTATCCTTTCTCTGCAAGTTCCTTTGCGTCTAATACAGACTGTCTCTGTGTGACTGAAATTCTCTGATTATTGACAACCTGCACTCTGCCGTCATAATCCTGTGAAAGCATGATAGCCGTCTCGCAGGAACCACTCAGCCCGGAAGACATTGGAATATGCACGATCTCATCATAATCCTGCAGCAAAACAGGAAACATAATTTCTAATCGCCTCACAAACTGTAAAGCCATTCATATCTGGCATATTTATATCCAACAGAATAATATCGGGGTTTTTAGTGATTGCATTTAGTGCTTCTTTTCCGTTAATTGCTGTATACACTACATAACCAATCTTGTAAAAATATTGATTTAACATTGATACAATATCTTTTTCGTCGTCTACAATCAAAATACTCTGTGCCATAATTCGTTCCTCCTTAGTCAGTATATCTTATCATGGAAAAAACAATTTTTTAACAACTTCTATCTATTACATGCGTGTGACTATCAATTTGACATTTTTACATCAATTACAATGTTACATTTTTACATCAATTACAATGTTACATTTTCATATCCATATATCCATTCAAACAATAACGCATTTTACCTGCTGCAATTATTATAATCCCTTAAATTAATTGTAACAACTCCAATAATCAGCTTACAAACCATACCTCGGTATGATTTGTAAGCCTTTCCTCATGCTATCCCACAACCTTCCAGTTACCGCCTGTCTTTTTCAGTACCAAATCAAACTGTGAAATTTGTGTGGCTTTTGTTCTCTGGTCGAGATACTTCACCGATACCGAAACTTTGACCTGTTCCCCATCTTTGATGAAGATAGGATTTACCAACTCTGAAAACAGATAACCACAGTTTACAGGTTCAAGCACATTGCCAGATACATAATAGGCAAGCTCCTTTTCCGTAGCGGTAGGGTACAGCTTAAAGAATGTTTCCAAGAACTCTGTCACTTCCTCCGTCGTGGCAGCATCCACCGTTCCGTCAGATTCCTTTGTCTTTGGTTCATAGCTGGATTTTGTCGGTGTGCTGCTAATGGTCGGATTCTGTGTGATAACCATGTTTCCATTGCTATCTACATGAACCACTACCATATAAGCGGAGGTGTAACCGATTGACGTTTCACCCTCCGTTACCGTCTGATCTACAGAGTAGACAACGGTAAAGTCGTCTGTTCCAGCCTGTTCTATATCCCAAATCTTTACATCTGTTACCGTAGAGCTTGTGGGTATATCCTGCCTTACCGTATCGACATTCAAATCCTGCAGGCTCTTAGTCAGATAATTGTTGATGGCTGCGGTTCTTTTATCAATGGATTCCTGCGTATTGCTCCAAGAATAGTAGGACTTCGCAAAGGCTTTTACAAAGTTCTCTATCCTGTTAGTGTCAACAATTCTTTGTTCAATGACTTCCTTTTCATGTACCGTGTGCATATCAATGGCGGTGAAATTCTTATACACCCCAAAGCTGACGCTTGTAATCAGCACCAGCCATAAGGCAATCACAGTTTTCTTGTGTGTGCCGACTTTCATCACAGGCACTTTTTTCTCTTTTTTCGGTTTTGATTCCTTGTCCTTTTTCTTAAATATCATAGTACCATTTCCTTTCTATTTTGATTTTACCCGACCAGCACCAATCAAGTGTTTCTGCCAGTACGGGCTTGTTAAATCTGCATATCCAATAGGGTCGCCAGCGTGATACATTCTGTTGTTTCCTGCATAGATTCCCACATGGGTGACATACGTTCCAGAATTATAAGTGGAGTGAAAGAATACTAAGTCACCAGCTTTCGCCTGTGACAGCGGTATGTGCTGCGTAGCGTCATACTGTGCCTGCGCGGTACGAGGTAGACTGATACCAGCTTTCCCATAGCACCAAGACGTAAGACCAGAACAGTCAAAGCTGGTGTTTGGATTGCTGCCGCCAAAGACATACTTCCAGCCTTGATACTTCAATGCTTCTTTGAAGATTGCCTGTGCGGTAGCGTCACTGAAACTGGGAACAGCTAAATACTGGTTCACCAGACGGACATAGAACATATTTCCGTACTTATAACGCCAGCCGCCATTTCCCTTAATGGAAATCTCATTCTTATAGGTGACTTTGACACCGCCCGATTTGTCTTTAGCGAAACTGACAGCCAGTTCAAAAGTGTACTTTTTTCCATGCTTCGCCACATAGTCAATGAAGCCACCGCCATAGTTATAGGCTTGTACCACTGTGTCAATGTCACAGCCTTTTGCTTCTGCGGATTTTAAAAGCTCCGAGAAGTATTTACACCCCTGTTTGATGGATTCCTCCGTCGAGAGGGAATTAGGTGGCAACCCCATTGATTCTGACGACTGCATGACGTCCGTAGCTGTACCGCCAGATTCCACCTGCATGATGGCAAGCAGATAGTTCACATAGTCCGAGATTCCGTATTCTTT
>ENA-OROH01003020-OROH01003020.1-human-gut-metagenome-genome-assembly--contig:-NODE-3020-length-11829-cov-6.110413_pt1 | contig 11829 bp, 10 predicted proteins | sample MGYA00242125_ERZ509042 | MGnify/ENA primary metagenome ERZ509042 (study PRJEB26280, sample SAMEA2338738) | human gut metagenome | biome: human gut; feature: human-associated habitat; material: faeces... | reverse complement strand
GCACGGACCGTAGCCGGGTGAGGCGCGCAGCCGCCGGAGACCACAGCGGCAGGAGTTTCCGGAGAGCGGCCGGCAGAGATAAGTCCCTGAGCGATCTCTCCAAGGTGAGACAGTCCCATCAAAAATACAAGAGTACCCTCCAGATTGGCTAGACGGTCAAAGTCATCCCGACCTCCCTGGGCGGTGTGGGCAGTGACCACGTGGAAACCGCGGCTCATCCCCCGGTGGGTCACCGGGATGCCTGCCAGGGCGGGAATGGCGATGGAGGAGGAAATACCAGGAACTACCTGGAAGGGGATACCTGCCGCCTGGAGAGCCAGCGCCTCCTCACCGCCCCGGCCAAAGACAAAGGGGTCGCCTCCCTTGAGCCGGGCCACCCGCAGGCCCTGTTTGGCCAGTTCCACCAGAGTTTGAGAAATCTCCTCCTGGGGAGCGGAATGGCGGCCAAGCCGCTTGCCCATGTAGATGCGCCGGGCCTGGGGCGGAGCGGCCTGAAGCAGCTCGTCAGCAATGAGATCATCGTAGACCACTGCATCGCACTGGCGCAGCAGTTCCAGTCCACGCAGAGTGATCAAGTCGGCCTGGCCGCAGCCTGCGCCGATGAGATAGACGCAGCCGGTAGATTGGTTCATGGAAGTTCCTCCGTTTCAAAGCTGAGTAAAGATTGCGTCTCCTCCCGGGAGAGGGGACCGCCGGCCTGGAGTGCGGCGGCAAAGAGCCGGGAGAGACAGGCAGAGCGCTGGGGTTGGGACAGTGCGCTGCCTTTCAGTTCCTCCCGGACACTATCCATCCAAAGAAGAATATCTTCGAGGTTGCCGGGGAGCAGCCCCTCAATCTGCTCTTTCAAATAGTGGGCAGCGGAAGGACTTTTACCGCCGGTGGAGATGCCCACAGTCAGAGGTCCCCGCCTGACCACGGAGGGGAAGAGGAAAGTGCTTTCCGTTCCAGGGTCGGCCACATTCACCGGAATATTTCGCTCTCGGCACAGTCGGGCAATGCGGCTGTTTAATTCCCGGTCATCGGTGGCGGCAATCACAAAGAAAGCATCCTCCAGCAAGGCGGGGGAGAAGGGTTCCCGCCGCAGGGTCAGACCGGGCAGAGCCTCCAGCTCCGGGAAAACGGAGGGAGCGCACACGGTGAGGTGAGGGCCGTAGGGCAGCAGGGTGCGGATTTTCCGGGCAGCTACCGGACCGCCTCCTACCACCAATCCCTGTTTCTGGTTCAGGTCTATGAAAAGTGGAAAGTAGGCCATGGACGGGCCTCCTTTCAGTCGTAGTAATAGCGCCAGCCGTTGGGAGTATCCACCCGGCGGATATGGGCCTGGAACACCTGGTCCAGGGTGCCGGACTGGAAGACTTCCTCCGGCGAGCCCTGCTGCACCATCTGCCCTTCCTGGAGCAGAACGCAGCGGTCGGAGAAGCGCAGAGCCAGACACAGGTCGTGAAGGACCAGGACCACTGCGGTGCCCTGTCCGGCCATCTGTTGGGCTACGGTCATGAGACTCAGCTGGTGCTGAATGTCCAGATAGGTGGTGGGCTCGTCCATCAGAATGGTCTGGGTCTCCTGGGCCATAGCCATGGACAGATAGACCTTCTGGCGCTGGCCACCGCTGAGACTCTGTACGGGGCTGTCCGCCAGTTCCCAGGCGTCCGAGCGCTCCATGGCGCGCCAGGCGGCCTCATAATCTTCCTTGCGATAGCGTCGGGGATAGGAGAGGTAGGGAAAACGGCCGTGGAGCACCATCTTCCGGGCAGTGATGTTGGGGATGGTGCGGGATTGAGGCATATAGGTGATTTTCTGGGCCATCTGGCGGCGGGTCAGATCCTTGACCGGTACACCGTCCACGGTGATCTGACCGCCGGCCAGAGGATGGAGCCCGGCAATCGTGCGCAAAAGGGTGCTCTTCCCACTGCCGTTGGGGCCAAGCAGAGTAAGCACCTGGCCGGGGCGCAGGGTCAGAGAGATGTCTTCCACCACCAATTTGGAGCCGTACCCGGCGCTGACATGATGAAGCTCAATCATGGATGCGGCCTCCTCTCTGCCGAAGAAGCAGCCAAATAAAGAACGGTCCTCCTGCCAGGGACAGCACGATGCCCACAGGTACCTCAAAGGGAGCAAAGAGCAGCCGGGCGGTCAGGTCGCACAGGGTGAGCAGAGCTGCACCACCAAGGGCACAGGAGAGAAGCAGCGGGCGGCTGTCTTCTCCGATACAGCGGCGCATGATGTGGGGCACAATAAGTCCCACAAAGCCCAAAAGGCCGCAAAAGCTGACGGCAGCTCCTGCCAAAGCGGCAGCCAGGGCCAGAAAGAGCAGACGAAGCTGTTTGACCGGAAGTCCCAGGCTGCGGGCCGTATCGGAACCAAGGGCGAGAATGTCCAATTCGCTGGTCAGAGACAGCAGCAGGATCATGGCAACGAGGATGACCCAGAAAGCGGGGCGCAGCTTGTCAAAGGAGAGATTGGTCAGGCCGCCGATGCGAAAGTCAGAATAGCCCAGGACCGCATCGGGAAAGAAGGTGATCACCGCGTCAATGCCTGCGCTGAAAATGTTGGATACCGCCACACCGGCCAGTACCAGGGTGATGCGGCTGGCTCCTGTGCGCTCTGCGATGAACAGAACCACCAGTACCCCCACCAGGGCTCCCAAAAAGGCGGCCAGAGGGGTCAGCCACAGGGCATAGGGGGCCACAGCCCCCACCAGTACCACCATGAGTCCAGCACCGGAATTTACCCCGATAATGTTGGGGGCGGCCAGGGGATTGTGCAGTACGCTCTGGATCACGGCACCGGACACCGCCAGGGCCATCCCAGCCAGCAGGCACCCGGCGGTGCGGGGCAGGCGGGCCAGCAGTACGATATTGGCCTGCGTTGTACCGGTCAGCTGTCCCAGCAGGATCTTGGGCAACAGAGCAGGGGAGACAAACACCGGACCAAAACAGATGCTGGCCAGAGCGGCCAGCACCGTGAGCAGGAGCAGAAATGCAAATACCTTGACGGTACGGGAATTACTGCGGATAGAGAATGTCTGCCAGTTTTTCATAGGCCTCCCCCCAGCGCGCGTTGGGTTTCAGATTGTACAAAGAGTGCTCCAACGTATAGAACCGTCCCTCCTGTACCGCACGCAGGCTTCCCCAAGCGGGGTTGGACAGCAAGGTGCGCTCCAGGGTTTCCTGGGCATCGGTGGGATCAGAACCCTGGAGTACCACGAAGATGTAATCCGGATCAGCTGCCATAATGGCTTCCAGACTCAGGTCTTCCAGCAGAGCGTTGTCCTGGTCGGCCACATTGATACAGCCCAGGTCGGCCAGCATCTCGCCCAGCAGGAAATCGGTGCTGCCCTTTACCTTGCAGCTGGAGCCGGTGGCGCGCATGCAGAGAATTTTGGGCTGAGAGCCGTCCTGACGGGCCACTGCCTGATCGATCTCCTTACCGATCTCCTCGCCGTACTGAACATACCGCTCCGGGCATCCGGTGAGCTGGGTGCAGATCTCCAGCATGCGCAGATAGTCGCTGAAATTCTGAATGTCGAAGTAGGCAACCGGAATGTTGGCCTTCTCCAAGGAATCCTTCATGTCCACATTGGCCGTGGTGTTGCAGCTGGCCAGGACAAAATCGGGCTGGGCAGAGAGAAGCACTTCAAAGTTTGGCTCTTTGATGGCACCCAGGTCTAAAACTGACTCATCCAGTCCCAGGTCAAAGGAAGTCCAGGCGTCGTTGGCAGTGGCCACCAGGGTGGATTGTCCTCCGGCCAGGCACCAGATATCGGCGAAGCTGCCGATGAGAGCGGCCACTCGCTGGGGATGATCCACCGTGACCGTGCGGCCCAGATCATCGGTAAAGGTGACAGCCTGGGATTGAGAGGAAGAAGTATTGGAAGTGGAGCTGCTGCTCTGGGCGCTGTTAGATGAAGCAGGAGCGCAAGCAGTAAGGGAGCAGACTAACAGGATAGCCGCCAGGGGGCGAAGTACAGTTCGATTCATGAAGAGGCCTCCTAATGTGATTTCGGTTCATTTGATCACAGTGGGAGCATGGCCCCCTCTTCTGTGTCACTCACAATACTACTATATTTTTGTTTGGTTCGTCAATTTTTCTTTTCTAATCAGCAGGATTTGAATTTCAGAAGGAAACAAAAATCCCCGGAAGATACAAAGACAGTATATTCCGGGGACAAACAGATTATTTCCGAGCAGAGTGCTGGTAGTAGTTGATGAGACAGCCGTCGGCCAGGATCTGGCGCTCGGGTGCCGTGAGATGGCCCAGGGAGACGGGGAAGGAAGTAACCGTTCCGTCATGAACGGCGTAGGCGGTGGCCTCCTCGCCGCCCTCCAGCAGTACTTTGCGGATACCGGGAACAAAGACCCAGTCGCCGTTTTCCACCACGTCGGCGGACTTTACCAGGAAGGGCAGCATGCCCCAGTTGATGCAGTTGGAGCGGTAGCGCTTGGTGGCGTACTCCAGAGCCAGGTTGGCGCCAGCCCCCAGCACACGCTGGCAGGAGGCGGCCTGCTCCCGGGCAGAGCCATCGCCGGGCTTGTTGGCATAGATGGTGCTGGCGATGACGGTGTTGGCGGGATCGACATTGAGGCCAGAAGTTTTCAGGGCCTCGTAGACAGAGGCAACCTCGTCGCCGGTGATCTCGCCGGCCTCCCGGTTTTTCTCCAGAGCAAGGATAGCCTTGGCGCGGCCTACATACTCCGGGTCCTTTCGGGACAGGGTGAACTCCGCCAGGCGCAGGGGGTTGGAGCGGTAAGAGGAGGTCTCGCCGGAGGGAATGAGCTCGTCGGTGGTGGTGACGGGGTCGGTGATGTGGCTGACTACCTTCAGCAGGATGTCGTCGCTGAGGGCAGGCATCTTGGGCCAATCCTTGATGTTGGGGCCAAACTTCAGTTCAGCATCGGGTTCCGACTTGCCCCAGCCGTTGTACACCCGCTTGGCATACACGCCGCCGTCAAAGTGGTAGGCGGGGATAGAGTAGTCCACATCCAGCTCGGTGGCGGCAGTGAGGCGGCCGCCGTTGCGGGCGGTAGCGGCGATAGACCGGGCATCCATCAGTGCCACCCCGGCCATCTGGCCCTCGCCGGGCTTGGAGCCTTCCCGGTTGGGGAAGTTGCGGGTGGTGTGGCGGATGGAGAACTCGCCGTTGGCGGGGGTGTCGCCCGCACCGAAGCAGGGGCCGCAGAAGCACTCCCGGATGATAACGCCGGACTCTACCAGTTTGGCAATGGAGCCATTCTTCACCAGTTCCAGATAAGCGGGCATGCTGCCGGGATAGACGCTCATCTTGAACGTGCCGTTGCCGCAGCTCTGACCCTCCAGAATGTTGGCCACGGCGCACACATTGTCATAGGTTCCGCCAGAGCATCCGGCCACAATGCCCTGGTCTACGTAGATGTGGCCGTCGGCGTGGAGCTTGCTCATAAGATCCAGATGGGCGGTCTTGGCGATCTGGCTGTTGGCCCGCTCCTCCACCAGGTGAAGAATGTCGGCGGCGTTCTCCTGGAGTTCTTTAATAGTGTAGGTGTAGCCGGGGTGCATGGGCATGGCGATGGTGGGCTCCACGGTGGACAGGTCCACATACACGCAGCCGTCGTAGTAGGCCACATCGGCGGGAGTCAGCTCTGCATACGCATTAGGGCGGCCGTGGAGAGTAAAGTAGTCCTTCACCTTCTCATCGGTGGCCCAGATGGAGGACCAGCAGGTGGTCTCGGTGGTCATCACATCAATGCCGTTGCGGAACTCCACAGGCAGGTTTTTGACGCCGGGACCGACGAACTCCATCACCTTGTTCTTTACGTAGCCGCACTCGTACACCTTACCAATGATACTCAGGGCTACGTCCTGGGGACCTACGCCGTTTTTGGGCTCGCCGGTGAGGTAGATGGCAACGACCTCCGGATAGGCAATGTCGTAGGTGCGGCCCACCAGCTGCTTGGCCAACTCGCCGCCGCCCTCGCCCACGGCCATAGTGCCCAGAGCGCCGTAACGGGTGTGGGAGTCGGAACCCAGAATCATCCGTCCGCAGCCGGACATCATCTCCCGGTTGTAGCTGTGGATGACGGCCAGGTTGGTGGGGACGTAGATGCCGCCGTACTTTTTGGCGGCGGACAGGGCGAACATGTGGTCGTCCTCGTTAATGGTGCCGCCCACAGCGCACAGGGAGTTGTGGCAGTTGGTGAGCACGTAGGGCAGGGGGAACTCCTTCATGCCGGAGGCCCGGGCGGTCTGGATGATGCCTACATAGGTGATGTCGTGGCTGGTCATGGAGTCAAACTTCAAGGAGAGCTGCTCCATGTCATCCACGGTGTTGTGGGCCTTCAGGATAGAGTAGGCCATGGTGCCCCTCTTGGCCTCGTCCTTGGTAGGGACGTTGCCCAGGCGGCCGGAGAGCTGCTGATGGTCAGTCTCATCTATCACAGTCTCGCCATGGAGCAGATACACGCCGTGTTCAGACAACTGGATCATAAAAATTTCCTCCTTCGCAGTGCTTTTTATGGGAATCTGGTCCGCTTTGTGATCAAAATTATAACAACGGTGTTGTAAAGAATCAAATTGGGGTTTATAATACAAAATATAGGTTGGACCAATGTAATTCGTTATTATCAATAAAGATACGCTATGTGAGGAGAGAGCATGGAACTGGAATTTAAGGATATTGAGTACCTGTGCGCCGTGGAGCAGCAGCGGTCCATTACCAAAGCGGCACAGTCCCTGTTTATTACTCAGCCCACCCTCAGCCAGTATTTAAAGCATCTGCAGGAGAGGTTGGATATGGTGCTTTTCCATGTGGAAGGCAGAAAGATTCGATTGACTCCGGAGGGTGAAGTACTGGTCCGAGAGGGGAAAAAGCTGCTGCACCAGCGGGAAGAAATGATGGCGGCTATGAACAGTGTCAATGAGACCGGCTGCGGTCTGCTGCGGCTGGCCGTGCCGGTAGGCCGGGGCAGCCACATCATTCCCACCTGCATCCCGCCCTTTCACTGGCGTTTCCCCAAGGCGGAGATCCGGCTGACTGAGGGGCACTCCAAGGAGCTGGTCAATCAGGTACAGGCAGGGGCCTGTGATCTGGTGATCATCAACAAACCGAGTTTTCCCATCCATCTGGAGTATGAGACGCTGGGCTACGAAAAGATGATGCTGGTGGTGGGCAGCGATACCCCTTGGGCAGACTATGTCCGTTACGACCGGGATGGCCAGGCTCACATCGGGCTGGAGCGGTGTGCGGACATGCCCTTTGTGCTCCATCTGACCAGCCAGCACACCGGGCAGATCGAGCGCCAGCTTCTTCATAATGCAGGGATCAAGCCAAAGGTGATTTTGGAGACCCAGAACCTGGAGGCCTCCTACCGTCTGGCGGCCTGCGGCTATGGGGTGACCTTTTTGTCAGAATATCATATCAATCGCCTGACAACAGGAGGAGAAACCTGCAACTGCGTTTTGGATGATCCACTCAGCCAGATGGAGATCATCATCGGATACCGTCGAAAGGAGGACCTTTCCTTCCTGGCCAGAGAGTTTTTGAACACCGCCCGACAGGCGTTGGCGCGTCCCGGGCTGCGGGATCAAGGTGTCTGATAGTATTGTTTTAGGGTGTTGGCCAGGGCGAGGGCGGCCCGGGAGCGATAGTTCCCGGGGGGGAAGGCCAGTCCCAGATCCAGAAAGACACCTTCCGGTCCAATGGAGTAGTACTGCGTGTGGGGGTAATCCTCCCGGCAGGAGCGATAGGTAAACGCAATGCCAAGACCAGCCCTGGCCATGGCGGCAGCAAAAGGAGCGGTGAGATTGCCGTTTCGCACCTTGGGCACCAGTCCGCGCTGGGAGAAAGCCGCCCGGCTCAGGGAGCCAAGAATGGTGTCATAGTCGCTGAGGATGTAATCGTAGTCCATGGTATCTTCCACCTCAACGTAGCGGCGTACCTCTCCGGTATCCAGCACACATTCCCGACTCAATGCGTTGACAGGGTGGTCGTGGGAGACCACCAGAAGGATCTCATCCTGCAGCAGCAGCTCCACCTGATCTTTGAGCTTCACTGGGGGGAGGGCGATCAGAGCCAGATCCAGCTGTCCCTCAATGAGCAGCTGTTCCAGTGCCATGCTGTTTTCCTCCCGAATCTCCACCTGGATATTGGGATAGCGTTGGCAGAAGCGGCACAGGGCAGGGGGAAGCAGATAGCCGCCCCGGAAGGTGCTGATGCCGAAATCCACCCGGCCGGCCTCCAGATTTTCCATGTCCTGGATCATTTGCTGAGTTTGGTGATATTCACCCAGTATTTTCTGTGCCCGCTGGATCATCAATTCTCCTGCCTGGGTGGGGCGCACTCCGGTGGAGGTGCGGGTAAAAAGCTTGCCGCCCAGCTCGTCCTCTATGAGACGCAGAGCCTGACTGAGGCTGGACTGGGACATAAACAGCCCTTGGGCGGCCTTAGAGATGCTCTTTGCCTGGGCAATGGCAAGGAGATAGTGCAGATCTCGAAATTCCATAGAAGTTCCTTTCTCAGCTCCCATCGGTTTTCCCGATGGGAGCTATTAAATTATAGCCGCTTCCGAAATAACAGATGTAGTATATACTGAAACATAGAAGAAACACAAGGGAGAATTCGAGTGAATTTGCCCAAAAATAATTTACAGGGAGAGGAAGCGGACACATGAACAAAGTATCTCTGCAAGGCGTTATCGACATGCACGTGCATACCAATCCGGATCTGCGCCACCGGGCTTACGACGACTTTGAGCTCACCGATGCGGCAGTGCGGGTGGGAGCCAGAGCCATCGTCATCAAAACCCATCAGGGTATGACCATGGACCGGGCTTACCTGTGCAACGCCTACAACCAGCGCGTCAACCACGGCAACAACAACTTTACTATGTTCGGCAGCATTACCATGAACAAGGTCATCGGCGGAATCAACCCCGTGGCGGTGGAAACCGCCTTGAAGCTGGGCGCCAAGGTAGTTTGGCTGCCTACCGCTTCTGCCCGCAACCACATTGAAAAACTGAATCTGGATATGAAGACGTGTGTGGAAGTGGTCCGGGACGGCAAAGTGGTTCCTGAGATGAACGATGTGTTCCAGCTGGTCAAGGACCACGATGCGGTGCTGGGCACTGCCCACGTCTCTCCGGAGGAGTGCTTTGTGGTAGTGGAAGCCGCCCGTAAGGCCGGAGTCAAGAAGATCGTGGTCACTCACCCGGAGTGGTGGCTGGTGAACATGAGCGTGGAGGATCAGGTGCGTATGGTCAAGGACTACGACGTCATCCTGGAGCGCTGCTACGCCCAGAACATGGGCGGTGGTAAGTACAAGAGCAACCTGCCCTCCAACCTGGAGATCATCCAGACCGTGGGTTATGAGCACGTGATGGTGGATACCGACGGCGGCCAGGTGGAGAACCCCCACTGGGAACTGGCGCTGCAGGAGTACATGCAGTATCTGGTGGACCACGGCATCCCCGAGGAACAGGTTTACCATATGACTCATACCATTCCCGCCGGGCTGCTGGGCCTGGAGGACTGAAAAGAAACAGGGAGGTAATTTGCTGTGAGTATTTTGATCATTGCAGCCATCGCCCTGGCCGTAGTGCTGGGGTATAAGACCAAGATCAACACCGGCTTTTTCTGTATCGCCTTTGTCTATATCATCGGCTGCTTCATGCTGGGTATGAAGACCAAGGACCTGATCGCTGAGTGGCCTACCAGCACCATGTTCGTGATCCTGGCGGTCTCCCTGTTTTATAACTTTGCCGCCGTCAACGGAACGCTGGAGAAGATGTCCAGCAGCCTGCTGTACGCCTGCCGCCGCTTCCCTGGATGCCCTACGCCCTGTTCCTGGTGGCTGTGGTTCTGTCCGTGATGGGTGCGGCCTACTTTACGGTTCTGGCCTTTCTGGCTCCTATCACCATGGCCATCTGTGAGGAGTCTAAAATGGACAAGCTCACCGGCGCGGTAGCCATCAACTGTGGCGCTCTGGCCGGCGGTAACGGCACCATCCGGGCCATTCTGGATGGCACGGTGTTCCGTACCCCCATCATGGTCAAGGGGATCTCTCCCGTGGTAAAGAACTGGAAGAAGCCCATTACCATCGCCCGGCATGCCTACGGCGATGTGTACAAGGCCACCGAGTACCGGGTGCCCGGCCCCGGCAAGGCCGAGCTGGTCTTCACCGACGAGCAGGGCAAGGAGCTCTCCCGCCAGACCGTCTATGACTACGAGTGCCCCGGCGTGCTCCAGGCTCAGTACAACAAGGATTCCTCCATCTACTCCTTTGCCCGCTCCTGCTTCCAGTTTGCTCTGGACAGCAAGAAGAACCTGTGGTTTGCTACCAAGGACACCATCTCCAAGAAGTATGACCACACCTTCAAGGACATCTTCCAGGAGGTGTTTGACAAGGAGTACAAGGAGAAGTTTGACGCCGCCGGCATCACCTACTTCTACACCCTCATCGATGACGCAGTAGCCCGGGTCGTGCGCTCCGAGGGCGGCTACATCTGGGCCTGTAAGAACTACGACGGCGACGTGATGAGCGACATGGTCTCCACTGCCTTTGGTTCTCTGGCCATGATGACCTCTGTGCTGGTCTCTCCCGACGGCAAGTACGAGTATGAGGCCGCCCACGGCACTGTCACCCGCCACTACTACAAGTACCTGAAGGGCGAGACCACCTCGACCAACCCCATCGCTACCATCTTTGCCTGGACCGGCGCTCTGCGCAAGCGGGGTGAGCTGGATGGGCTTCAGGACCTGTGTGCCTTTGCCGACAAGCTGGATGAGGCCTGCATCGCCACCATCGAGGGCGGCACCATGACCAAGGACCTGGCCGGCCTGTGGGAGGGCGATATCCCCGCCAATCCTGTGGACAGCCGGGCCTTCCTGGAGGCCATCCGGGATCAGCTGGAACAGCGGCTGTAAGAAACATAAAAAATCGGGACGGAAGCATTGCTTCCGTCCCGATTTTTTATGTTTAATATTATGCTTCAAACTCCAAGCTGCCTACCGCAATGCACTGGCCGCTCTTGCGGTCAAAGAGCATGATGTTCTTGCCCGAGATGGACAGGGGAGCCTTGGCACCGATGGTGAACAGGGAACTGCCGAAGATGACGCCGGTGAGCAGGAAGTCGTCAATGCGCACCTTGATGGTAGATTCCATACCGGTGGGCATGGCGCCGTAGATCTCACCTTCCAGACAGCTGTCATCTACGATGTCCAAAAACTCCGGCCGGATGCCCAGTACCAGGTCCTGGTTGGTGAGTACCGGCTCCTCACGCAGGGAGTCATCGTACTCTACCACCGTGGAGATGTGGTAGCGGAAGGTCTCGTCCTTGTTTCCCTTTTCCACGTAGGACTTCTGGGCGGCTTTTTCTTTGTGTGCAGCTTCCTGGGCGGCCTGCCGGGCGTCCCGGTCCAGGAACCACTGGTTGAGGTCCAGGTTTTCCTTGGGGCGGAAGGTGGCCTTCCGTCCGGCAAACACGGTCAGATCTACCGCGCCGTCGGGGCGCTGGGCTCCCTTGGCCTCCACAAAGTTGATGGAGGGGTTGCCCACAAAGTCGGCCACAAACAGGTTGTTGGGCCGGTTGTAGACGGTGAGGGGGGCGTCATACTGCTGGAGCACGCCGTTGTTGATGAGACAGATCTGGGTGGCCAGGGTCATGGCCTCCATCTGGTCGTGGGTGACGTAGACGAAGGTGGAGCCGGTCTCCACGTGCAGGCGCTGCAGCTCGTAGCGCATCTCCAGGCGCAGCTTGGCGTCCAGGTTGGAGAGGGGTTCGTCCATAAAGAGTACCGTGGGCTTGGGGGCCAGGGTGCGGGCGATGGCCACGCGCTGCTGCTGGCCGCCGGACAGCT
>ENA-OROH01003012-OROH01003012.1-human-gut-metagenome-genome-assembly--contig:-NODE-3012-length-11864-cov-35.326107_pt1 | contig 11864 bp, 11 predicted proteins | sample MGYA00242125_ERZ509042 | MGnify/ENA primary metagenome ERZ509042 (study PRJEB26280, sample SAMEA2338738) | human gut metagenome | biome: human gut; feature: human-associated habitat; material: faeces... | reverse complement strand
CCACACCGGCGGACGGTCTGGTCAACACGATCTGGGTGCCGTCCATCAAAAACATCCAGAAGCCGACCGCTGCGGAGATCAACGCTGGAACCGACCTGTCCAACTACGTCACCTTAGGCGGGTGGAGCTGCACTCCGTCGCAGGAGTCCATCTCCGACCAGCGAGAGAACAGCGCGCAGGATTACGAGAATCCCGGACGCAAGAAGATCAGTGGCCCGAACGTCGAGGTCATCGACAACACCAACACGTCGCATTCCACGCAGAACGCGGCAATGGAGACTTTGATCGAGGGCGTGGAAGGCTATTTCGTGCGCCGTTACGGCAAGCAGACGGATAAGACTTTTGTCGCCGGCGACATTGTGAACGTGTACGCGGTCCGCGTCGGCATGAGCGCCAAGATGGCGATCGCCGCGAACAGCGTGCTGCGCAGCAAGGTCAATTTCTCCGTCCGCGCTCCTGGCTGGGCGGAGAACGTGAAGGTCGCCTGATTGATTCTTCCCGCACCGGACTTTCGTCCCTTTCGCCGGTGCGGGACCCTCTTTTCTCTTTTCCGGCAAAGGAACATGAATATTAGAGCGAAGGAACAACAATGCTTAAAGTCGTCAGGCGCACGCGTGAGGTCGATGTCATCCTCAACCAGCAGACCGCCGAGGACATCGCCAGATTGGGTGATACGCTGTCCGAGGAGACCACGCGCGAACAGATTACGGAGGCCGGGACGAACCGGCAGGCTAAGGCCACCGCCAAACGCATCGAACAGCTACGCGAACAGGCGGATGCGGAGACATTGAAGCTCACGTTGCGGGCGTTGCCGGTCAGCAAGTGGGCGCAGGCATTGGCCGCGCACCGCAATGAGAACGGCACGAACGACATGTTCGGCACCGCAGCCGCGGCATTGCCGCTCATGCTTGATTCCGCGACCATCGGCGGCAAGCCGGTAGCCGACGAAGACAAGACCGAACAGGCGTGGCGCAATCTGTTCGACGAACTCACCGATGGCCAGTTCACGCCGATCTGGCAGGCCATCGCCGAACTGAACGGCACCGCAGCGGACCCAAAAGCGGCATTCGACCTCGCCTCGAAGGTTCTCCGCAACTAGTCGAGGACCTACGGATCTGCCGCCAGCTCGGCATCTCTTATAAGCGTTTCATGGGCTGGCGCCCGAGTGAGGGCGATGAGGTCGAATGGGATGAGACGGAACGCAATTGGATGCGCGCACTGGCGGAATACGAACGCTCGTTGTGCCCACTATGCGGTTTGCCGCGCTCGATCTGCCAAGACCCGAAGGCCGAACTTACATTGCATGCCGAAACCAGCGTCTGCTGGGCCACCGCGCACATGCAGCAGGCCATGAAACGTTGGACTGATGCGAATGGCAGGGACAATCCGGCGGCGAACGCCTTGGTGGCGCATTTGACCTGATTTTTGGAGGATGCTTTGGCGGAGAACAAAAACATCGTCATCCGGTTGATGGCGGACACAGCCTCTTATGAGGCGGCGATGACCCGTGCTGGAAGCACTGCGAAAACGGTTGCTTCGGGCATGGAGAACACCGGACGCAAGTCCGCGCTTATCGCCAGCGGCATGACCGCCGCAGGATTGGCCGTGGCCGCTTTCGGTGTGGCTGCGGTCAAGATGGCCGCAGACTTCGACCAGCAGATGAGCACCGTGCAGGCGAACACCGGCGCGACCAGCGCCCAAATGGACCAGCTGCGTGCCGCCGCCATCGAAGCAGGAGCTTCCACGGTTTATTCCGCCTCGGATTCCGCTGATGCGATCAATGATCTCGGCAAGGCCGGCATGAGCGTCACGGATATTCTCACTGGCGGCTTGTCTGGCGCTTTGAATCTGGCCGCGTCCGATGGAATGGCCGTGGGGGATGCCGCCGAATACATGGCCAACGCGTTGAGCATGTTCCACTTGAAGGGGTCTCAGGCTTCCCAAGTGGCCGATACTTTGGCGGCTGGCGCCGGCAAGGCCGTCGGCAATGTCTCCGATTTCGGCGAGGCGTTGAACAATTGCGGCGCGCAGGCGAACAGTTTCGGTATGAACGTGCAGGAGACCACCGGCGTACTGGCGCTTTTCGCGCAGAACGGCACCATCGGCGCCGAGGCCGGCACCCAGTTGAACAGCATGCTGATGAAGCTGGCCGCACCGTCTACCGAAGCGTCCAATACGATGAGGGAATTAGGCATCAGCGCATATGACGCTCAAGGCCATTTCGTCGGCATGGCGAACTTCGCCGGACAGTTGCAGAAGGCCGAAAAAGGCTTGACCGACGAGCAGCGCAACCAAGCGAACGCGACCATCTTCGGCAGTTACGCGATCAAGGCCGCGAACTACTTGTACGAGGCGGGCGAGTCCGGTGTCAACAAGTGGACGAAGGCCGTCTCTGAAAGCGGTTATGCCGCCGAGCAGGCGGCTGCGAAGAACAACAATCTCAAGGGCGATCTGGAGAATCTGGGCGGTTCGATGGAATCCTTGATGATTTCCGTTGGTGAGGGCGCTCAGGGGCCTTTGCGCAAGATGGTGCAGGGCTTGGATACGCTGGTTGACGCGTTCTCTGGTTTGCCGTCCGGAGCGCAGCAGACCCTCGTGGTCATGGCATCATTGGCTGGCGTGTTCGGCGCGGTGCACAAGGCCGCGGGCAATCTCAACGGCAGCACCAGCACCATGGCCAACAACATCGGTCTGGCCATCGACCCGATCCAACGAGTCAAGACTGCGCTTGGATCCGCGCAGACGGCTTTCGACCTGTTCAAGGGGTCTTCGATGAGCGCGTCCGAGCAGATGGAGGCTTTCGGCACGTCCGCGTCCAAGGCGCAGTTGAAGACCGCCGGTTTCAAGGCGGTTGGCAGCAGCATAATGAGTCTGCTCGGTGGCCCGTGGGGTATCGCGCTGACGGTGGCCGGCGTGGCGTTATCGGCTTTCATTTCTCAGCAGCAGAAGGCTAAGGCGGCATCCGAGCAGCTGGAAAGCGCTCTGGAGTCCGGTTCGGATGTCGCGTCCGAAATCGCCGGAGCCTATCAGGATATGAGCAGCGGCGGCGTCAAGTTGACCACATGGCTTGACAAGGCGGGTATCAGCCTGACCGACATGACCAGCGCGGCCATGGGCAACGAAGCCGCGCTGAAGCGCGTCAACAAGCAGATCGAAGAAATCGACAAGCCCGGCATTGGCGGAACCGCGGCAGCCGCCATCAGGAAAGCCCTGAAAGAGGAATCAAAGGCCTACGATGATGCGTCTAAGAAGGCCAATGAGAAAAGCAAGGCCGCCAAGAACGCCGTGGACGCTGACGGAAAGTCCGCATCGGCAGCGAAGGAAGCTGCCAGCGCGAACAAAGAGCTTGGCTCTTCCGCTTCGGATGCGTCAAGCCAAATCGACGATCTGGTTCAGGCGCTGTTCGGTTTGGAGTCCGGCAACCTGACTGCAGACCAGGCGGTCGACCAGCTGAACCAGAAGATCGGTGAACTGTCAAAAACATGCGAGGACAACGGCATCGTCTTCGACCAGTCCGGCAATCTGCTTGACCGTTTTTCCGAGGAGGGCACGAAGACCAAGCAGGCGTTGGAGGACATCGCCAGCAGCGCCCAGAACGCTGCGGAGAAGATTCTCAAGCAGGGCGAGAGCACCGGTTTCAGCAGCGGCGAGATCGAACGCGCGAACGGCGTGCTGCAGGACGCGCGTGACGCGATCATCCGGCAGGCCGAAGCCTCCGGCATGAGCGAACAGGCCGCTAACGCCTTGGCCGACCGTTGGGGGTTGAGTTCAGACAGCATCAAGGCTTCCATCGACAATATCAAGAAGACCGCCGACAACAACAAGGCGAAGCTTGACGTTGACGATTCCAAGGCCAAGTCGAAGACCGATAATGCGAAGAAAAACGTTGATTCGGTCAATAAGGCTAAGGGCACCGCGAAGCTCGATGCCGACGATAAGGCGTCTGGCAAGGCCAAGAATGCCGAGAAGAACGTCGAATCCGCGAACAAGTCAAAAGGCAAGGCCACTCTTGACGCGACGGACAAGGCTTCCGGCAAGGCCGACAAGGCGAAAAGCAACGTCAGGTCTGTCAACAACGCCAAAGGCACAGCGAAGCTTGACGCGACCGACAGGGCCAGCGGCAAGATCAACGCCGTCAACGCCAAGAAGCTTAACAACAAGAATATGGTCCTTACCGCTTCTGACCATGCGTCCAGCAAGATCAATGCGGTAAACAATAAGCGTCTGAATAACAAGAAGACCACACTGAACGCTTCCGACAAGGCGTCCAGCAAAGTGGATTCCGTGAACCGCAAGACCATCCGAGACAAGAACTTCACGGTCAGTGTCACCGACCATGCTTCCGCGACCTTGCGGAGCATCCAGAATTATCAGATCGCGGACAAGAGCTTCACCGTCACGGAGAAGACGAAGAAGGTGGGTGGTTACACCGGTGGAATGTTCACCGATGGCCACTTCCAGCATTTCGCCGGCGGCGGCATGTTCTCCGGCTACGTGGATCCGGCGTGGGCGCCCGGCAACGGGTTGAGCGACAGCGTGTATCTGCTCAACGCTCGTCTCACCGCGGGCGAGTACACGCACAATGCTGCGGCCACGTCCTATTACGGTGTCGATAACATGCGCCTGCTGAACGAGCGGAAGATCCCACGCGAAGTGTTTGCCACAGCCAATCAGATGACAGGCAATCAGGTCAGCGTACAGGTTGATACCGCTTCCGTGGTGGCGGCGATAACCAGCCTGCACAACGATCTTGGCGCGATCATCAGCGCCGCGTCCGATGATTCGACGGTCGGCGACCGTGACTTGGGGAGGTTGATCCGCAAATATGCGCGAGCTTAAATACACGTCGCATGATGGCACGGTCATCGACCTCAACGCCGATGATCTGTGGGTGGCTGACCTGCAGGAAATGCGCGGATACGCATGGACGTACACGCTGGCCACCCGCGGCATCAAATCGGTGAGCCGGAACGCTTCGACGGCGAAAATGACCGTCCGCACCAAAACGCCAGCCGTATTGGATGCCGCTCAGACGGCTTTCGATTCGGACGTGCAGGCAGTCCGGCCTGGCACGTTGACGGTTGATGGCGAATGGACGCAACAAGCTTATATCGTCGGTTCTTCGCTCGGTCTGGTGCCATGGCCGGAATACGCGCAAGTCGATTACACGATTGTCCTTTGCGATGGCGTCTGGCGTCGCGCGCTGCCGGTGCAGCATTTCTTCCCGATGACGGCAGGCACCGGCTCGCAGATTGACCTTCCACTGGATCTGCCGACCGATTTGGCTCCGTCGAAAATCGCCTTGACGGTGAATAATCCGACCGGCAAGGCCGCTGAGTTCACTGCGGTCATTTTCGGCCCTTGCGTCAACCCGTCTTTCCAGATTGGCGGCAACACTTACGCGGTTGACGTGACAGTGCCGGAAGGCGGTCATATGTCGCTGTCGGCCACCGGATTGCGGAAGACGATAACGCTGACAGCCGAAAACGGCGACGTTTCGGATGTTTTCGACAAGGGCGTTCGCGGCAACGGCAGTGGAAGCGGCTCATATGTTTTCGAGCCGATACCTGCCGGAGAATCTCTCTTGACGGTTTCCGGCAATTATGGCATCGACTTGACCATGTTTGACGTTTCTGGAGGTGTGCCATGGCGGACGTTATCATCGCAGACGGCAAGCTGACGCCACATGCGAGCATATCGCAGGTGACGTTGGATTGGGCTTGCGGCACGGACGAAAACGACTTCGAGCTGACCATCGACGACGCACTCGCGCCGAACATTTCACAAGGCTGGTATTTCTGGCTTGACGGAAGTGATGTTGGAGGCCGAATGGTCGATCGTCGCGTGTCCGTCGCCGGAGGAACGTCTACGACAACCTGGATCGGCCAATCGTGGACTGGCATGTTGGCGGCGAAGATATTGCAGCCGGACGCGAATCAAGATTACCTGACCGTCTCCGGCAAGCTGCCTGACATCCTCAAAAACCTTTTGAAGCGCATCGGTTTGGATACGGTTTTCACTGTCGATTCCTCCGATGCTTCCACTTTGACGAATTGGATGTTCCAGAATCCACGTTATGTGGACGCCTACACCGGCTTGCGCACATTGCTTGCATCATGTGGCCGCAGGCTTGATTTCAAAGCGTCCGGCAACAAGATCCTGCTTGGCATCGTGCCGGTGCAGACCATCACGAACACGATCGATTCCGACCTTGTGGATTTCAAGGCCGAAACCAACCGTCGCGCGGTGAATCATCTCATCGGCCTTGGCTCGCAGGAGCTCAAGAACCGTCTGGTGGTCAATTATTTCGCGGATGCAACCGGCGTGGTGAGTCAGACACAGACGCTCGTAGGCGCCGATGAGGTATGCGCCACATACGACTATTCCAACGCGGATTTGTCCACGCTGCAATCCGAGACGAAGAAGCATCTGCAGGAATTGCAGACCGGTGGGTCGGTCGAGGTGACGTTGTCCGATGAGGTCGGCGACGGTCTGCGTGTGGATGACAAGATCGTTGCGACGGATCAGGCTTCCGGCGTCAACGTCACCGCCGTGGTGACGAAACGGATCGTGAAAATCGATTCCGGGATTTTGACTTCGACGTTCGAGGTCGGACTGCCTGTACAGTCGGCGAACGCGAACTATTCCGGTTCTTCCTCTTCCTCTTCGTCTTCTGGTTCGGCTGGCGGCGGCGTGTCTTTGACGGCTGGCCGTGGCCTGTCAATTTCTGGCGGCACGATCAACGCGGAGGTCGCTTCCGAGGATTTGGATGCCGTCAGGCAGGTCGCCGAGTCGGCGGACAGGACGGCTTCCGGTTTCGCAGCGCAGATCGGCAAAGCGAATCAGACCGCCGAGAATGCCGAGTCGATTGCGTCTGATGCGAAGAGTGTTGCCGACAGTGCCAAATCGGGCATGATGACCGATGACGAGCGGTCGAAGCTCGCTTCGGTCGAACGGGGCGCGAACGCCTACACGCTGCCGAAGGCGTCCACGGACGTGTTGGGCGGTGTGAAGGTGGACGGCAGCACGATAGTCTCCGTTGACGGTGTGATCAGCGCGCATGTCGGCGACGGCGCTTCCGGGAGGATCGTGTTCCCAATCGGATACGTGGTCCAGAACACGACGGGCATCGACCCATCCCTTGATTTCGGCGGCACGTGGAGGCAGCTGCCGTCGCTCGGTTGTTTCACTTTTGAAAGGATAGGCTAGTGAAATCTGACGGTTACTCGAAGTACGTGTGCGACAAGTGCGGCAAGACCGCCTATGTCGCCGCTGGCGATACTGAGGCGCGTGAATGGTTCACCGTGCGCCGCTATTCGGCTGGCAAGGCGACCCGCATCGCGGATGATGTGACGCCCGACATCTACGAACTTTGTTCCAAATGCAATACGTCGTTCATGACGTTCATGCAGAAGGACGATGAAGCGTTTGAAGCATGGTTGAAGGAGGTTGAACAATGACCATCGAACTGGTTGACGGCAAGGCCGGAACCGCGCATATCAGCAGCGAGGACAAGGCGATCATCCATCAGGCAAAGTTCTCGAAGTCTGACGTGGTGTACGACTGGGGCGACGCGTTCAAGTGCTCGATGAGTTCGTCCAACAGGGCGACGGTCGGCACCGGCTGCGCGTCGATCCAGGGTTTGGACTGGCATATCACGTCGGCGGAATCGGTGACGATCTCCAACGGGTCGCAGGGCATGAAACGCAATGACATCATCTGCGCGCATTACCATCGAGATTCCAAGACCGGTAATGAGAATGTGGCATTGACCGTGTTGAAGGGTACGCCGAACGCGACTGCCGCCGCCGACCCGACCATTCCGGCAGGGAAGATATTGTCCGGCGCGGTTGACGCGTACATGCCGTTGTGGCGTATCCCATTGGACGGTATCACGGTCGGCACTCCGGTGCGCCTGTTCACGCCGAAGGGGGCTTTGTGGGATTCCGTAACCCTCACCAAGACGAACACTAACTGGAATGTGGATTACCGTACCGCGCTGGTCGGCAAGATGCTGATAGTCGCATTCCACGCCACACGCCTCAACTCCGACTGGAATGCTGCGAAGGAGTGGGAGATATCCCAGCTTTTCACGCTACCAACCGGCTTGGAGGCGGCTTTCGAGGTGCATTGCGCCGCCGTGTCCAATTCCAGCGTCGGGCTGCATGGCGTCGAAGTGCAGACCGCGGGCAACGCCATCGCCCTCCGCTCGTCGGAGAAGATGACGATCGGCAAGGGCGGATGGGTCGAGGGATGCATCACGGTGCCGCTCGCCTAGGCGAATGTCACGCCATCTGGCACGGGGATAATCTTCGAGAAGCATTGGATGACATCGTTTGGCCCTACACCGCCGATGAGGACCACCGACCCATCCGTGTTCCAAGTCGCCTGTTTTCCGTACGCGATGCCTGACACGTTCGCGATGCACCCCAAACTGACCGCTTTGGAGGGTTTCACACCCGATTTGAACATCCAGACAGTGAAGTTGCCGACGTTCACGGAGCTTCGGAACGAGGACAGGTCCACGAAAATCAGACCATCCCTGACCTTGATGGTGTTCGAAGCGCCGTAAGGCGCCGGAACGAACGAGACGGTGGACTGCCATTGCAATTGGCACGTCTGGGTTACGGAAAGCTAGCAGATTGGGTATACGACAGTTCCGACGCAACCTTGGCTGCTACCAGTCGATCCCATGTTGGCTACCCGGATGATACCGTTGGCCTGTACGATAAGCATTCGCGCGGTCTGGCCATTCGTGACGCAGCACATGCTGTTGACCTCGATTGGCGGCCTATACGCTTCCGGCAGAACATACTTGCACTGTTTCGCATCCCAGCTTCCGACCCCTATCGCGCCGCTAAACTTCACGAGCATCAATATTCCGGCTTTGATGACAACGAAACCATCGGCATTATAGAGGGTTACGGAAAGCTATTCAGCAGGTCAACACCAGTCGTTGCCATGCTTGCTGCATGTCCTTGAGCACGCTCAGATCGGGCTTGAGGTAATACCGTGCGGTGGTTTGGATGTCGGAGTGCCCGAGCTGTCGTGCGACCACGCTGATGTCGGTTCCGGCCTTGATGGCCAATGTGCCGAACGTGTGGCGCAGGTTGCGTGGCGGCACGCAGGGGAGTTTCATGCGCTTGCACCAACTGCGGTAGTGGTTTGCCACTTGGTTCGCGTTCAGACTGCCGACCAGTCTGCCTGTCTTCGTGCCGTGGCGGATTTCCGCCAGTCGTTTGACTGCGAATCTTGGTAGGGCGACGGTTCTGCGGCTTAAATCGGTTTTCGGTTCGGTGACGGTCTCATGACCGGCGACCCATTGCACGGAACGTTTGACGGTGACCGTGCCGCGCCGTAAGTCAAGATCAGTCCATTCGATGCCGACCGACTCGCATCGTCTCAATCCGGCGCACACGGAGACCAACAGCCATGCCTCCAACGCGTGGCCATAGAAGCCCTTCAGCAGCCGACGTACCTGGCGTGCGTCCAACACCTGTGGCTCGTAACGGCGGAGATGCGGCAAGCGGATCTCCCTTCTGGTCACGTCATTGTCCGTGACCCCGCGCCGGTAGGCGAGCCGCAGTATCGCCCTCAGCACGGCCCACGCCTTGCGTGCGGCGCCTGCCTGCTCGAACGATCCCAACCATTCCTCGATGTCTGATGCGGTGATCGACTCCAAATCGACGCCACCCCACCTCGACCGGATGTGGCAACGGTAAGACGACTCGTAGCCCACCCTCGTGCACTCGCGGAGCTTCGCACAGGCAGGCCACCAGACCTCATCCACGAACGTTCCCAACAGCATTTCTCACACCTTTCACTTTGTGAAAACCCACAATCGGCATCGTTCCGGCGGGACGTTCCGGCTTGTGGGTTTTCCTCGTTTTTCAAACCACTGTTCTAAAGGAGGACACGGATGACACAAGTCAAAATCGACATCGGCAAACTCGACGCCAACGGCATCGTCGACCTGGCCAACGACTCGATCAGCGTCACGCCCACAAGCCGCTTCGCCACCGCCACCAAAAAGATCGTGGTCGACGAACCGCTCAAGACCGCGCTCGACCAGCACGGCACCATCACGCTGAATCTTCCGCCGACCGGAAAGGACTGGGCCTATCAGCTGCATGTCGGCGCCGGAACACAGCACGAATTCAAGGTCACCTTCGACGTGCCAGACAGCGCCAATCCGGTCAACTTCGCCGACCTCGTGACCGTCGACCCATCAACACTCACGCCAACCAACACCGGCAATCCGTTGGCTGACATCGACCAGTCCGATGTGGATTGGGCCGTCGAAGCCATCAACGACTGAGAGGAAACGCAATGGCAAACCCTGATAAGCTCCTTCGCTTGAACGACTACGTGCGCCTGGAACGTGCCCAGAGGAACAAGGATGGATCAACGTTCCACTACGACGCCTCCACCGGCCGTGTGACCAATCTTCCGGAATACTTCGCGGCCCACGCGGATCCGAACATCTATACCGTCCGGTTCCCGCTCTGGACCACGTCCAACAGCACGCAGAGCGTGAAACTCGACGACAACGCCGGATTGTCCATCGTCCCGTCCACCAACACCGTGAGCGGCCGCGACGACTACCGCTCCCTTCCGGCCTTCCGCGTGTGGGACGTCAACGGAGGCGTCGACGACGCCGGCAATCCGTTCGTCACGGCCATCAAGGACAAGGCCGGCACATGGTCCGCCGACGGCTCGCATGGCGACGCGCTCGTCATGACCGCCACGGGCTTCTACCGGCTGCAGCTCGACTCCCAGTACATGACCCTCAGCTACAGCGGCGTCCAATACGACGGCTTCGTGCCCATGCCCGGTGCCATGCTCCCAGACGGAACCCTCCGCCCGTGCATGCTGTTCGCCAAATACCGCGCATGGTGCGACGGCTCCGGCATCCCGCACTCCTTCACCGGCAAGCAGACGTCCACCGCCTTCGGCTCGCAGAACGGCTGCATCGATCAGGCCGCGAAGAAAGGCAAGGGCTGGAGCGGCAAGACCGTGGCCGACACCTGGTACATCCAGCTCATGCACATGCTCAAATACGCCGACCGCAACATCGAGAACACCCTCGGCGGAGACTTCGGAGGCAACGGGCAGATCACCATCAGCAAGGCCGAAGCCAACGTCACCAGAGCGCTCGTCAAGACGACCGACGCGCAATACATCGACGTCGGCTCCTATATTTCCGTCGGCTCGGGCACCGACCGAGGAGACCCGAAGGTCGGAGAGGCGGCATCCTGGCGGAAGGTCCTGTCCAAGACCGTCGTGGACTCCGTCACCACCGCCATCAACGTGGCCGGCAGCAAATTCACGACCACGACCGCCATGCACGTCACCCAGATGCCATGGCCGACCGGCGCCACCGACGGCGTGCTCGGCACCGACGGATACGCCACCGACGCGATCCCGCGCAGCCACCAGCCAATCCGCATCCAGGGCATCGAGATCTTCACCGGCGTCTACGAGGTCGAATCCGACGTCATCCTCAACAACGTCAAGGACTCCGATACAGCCGGCCACACCGAGATCTGGAAGGTCTTCGACGTGACCAAGGCGTCCAAGTCGGCCATCACCTCCGACTACGTCCACCTCGGCGACTTCCCGGCCGTCACCGACAAGACCAACAACAACTGGCAGTACGCCAAGGGCTTCACCTTCTCCCACGGTATGACCATCCCGACAGAGTGGGGAGGCACCAGCACCAGCGGCCTGTCCGACGCGACGCTCATCAACCCGATCAGCAATCCCGGACTCCACGAGCTCCTCCGCGGCGGCCCTCTCTACGGCGGTTCGCTCTGTGGGCTGTTCTGCTCGTGCTGCGGGGGCGGCCTAGCGGACGCGTGGTG
>ENA-OROH01003003-OROH01003003.1-human-gut-metagenome-genome-assembly--contig:-NODE-3003-length-11889-cov-15.636387_pt1 | contig 11889 bp, 10 predicted proteins | sample MGYA00242125_ERZ509042 | MGnify/ENA primary metagenome ERZ509042 (study PRJEB26280, sample SAMEA2338738) | human gut metagenome | biome: human gut; feature: human-associated habitat; material: faeces... | reverse complement strand
ACCCCACCCTGCGGCGGGGGAGCCGGGGTTGCTATGTGATGATCCTGCAGGACGCGCTTTCCACACTGGGCTACCAGACCGGCAGCCGCATCGACGGCCTGTTCGGCACCCGCACCGAGGAAGCCCTGAGGGGCTACCAGCGCCGCACCAGCCTGACGGTGGACGGCGTGTGCGGCTGCAACAGCTGGAAAAAGATCACAACAGCAGTGATCGGCATTGGCAGAACAAAAACGACGATCGACTAAGAAATAGAAAGAAGCTCCGCCGTGAAGGTGGAGCTTCTTTGTAATCGGTGGCGAAACCCCTCAGTCACGCTTCGCGTGACAGCCCCCCTAATAGTGGGGCCCTTGGCATGGCGTAAAGCTGTCCAGTTTTGCCAAGGCCGCCCCTACCAGGGGCGGTGGCATCCCGTAGGGATGACGGTGGGGTTTATCTTCTATGAATCTTTCGGTTCGGTCTGCGCCCGTTCCACAGGTTGATGAACACCCACAGGCCGTAGACCGCCAGAGTGAGCAGGGAGAGGACGACGACCACCTTGAGATACAGGCTGTGGAAGAAGGCCTGTACCTTGGAGACCGTGAAAAGCAATGCGTTCTGGTGGACATCCTGCCCGGCAATGAGGTTCACCACGCCAATGGTCTCGCCTGCCAGCTTGAGCTCCACAGTGCCCACCACGTCGCCCTGCTGGATGGGGGCCGTGGCGTAATCAGGCAGGTGGAAATATTTCTGCGTCACCGAGCCATCCCCCGTGGAGGGCAGCAGGGTCATCATGCTGTCGGCGGGGTAGAGCTGCAGGGTGTCGGTATCGGAGGAGTATTTGACCGGGATCTCCGCCAGCGCCTGGTCGGTGTCCAGCGCGGCCTGGATGGAAAAGCTCTCGAACACCCAGTCGATGAGCTTGGTGGTCTCGTACAGAGCAGGGCGGCGGTTGGAATAGCCGTAATCATCGCAGGTGTCGGGGCTTTGCATGATGCAGAAGATGTAGGTGGCCCCGTCCTTGTTGGCCCACGAGACATAGCTCTGATCGCCGTTGTCGTTCTTGTAGGCCATCACGTCGCACATGCCGCCCTGCATGGCGCTGCGGTAGAACCTGCCGCCGCTGGTCTTGTTCAGGGCCACGTTCTGGCTCAGCAGCACAAAGCTCTTGGCATGCTTTTCCTTGGCCGGCATCGTGAAGGTGGGGGCGGCGGAGATCTCCTTGAAGGCATCAAAGCTCATCAGGTAGCGCAGGATCAGGTACATGTCCACGGCGGTGGTGGTGTTGCCGCTGTCCAGCCCGCAGGCATCTGTCCAGGTGCTGTTGGTGGTGCCAATGCGCTGGGAGAGGGTATTCATCTGGCTCACCCAACCCGCCAGATCGCCGCCCGAGAGCTCGTAGGCCAGACCCATGGCGGCCTCATTGGCGTTGCGCGTCACCATGGCGTAAAGGGCTTCCCGGTAGGTAAAGGTCTCGCCCGAGCGCATGTCGGCATTGTCGGAGTTGTGGACATAGTCCGAGATGGCAAAGGGCATCGTGAACGTGCTGTCCAGCTGGTCGGCATGGTTGGTCAGCACCAGCGCAATGGTCATATATTTCGTCAGGCCCCCGGCGGACACCTGCTTCTCGCTGTCTTTTTCATAGACGATGATGTTGGTGTCGGTGTTCACGATATAGGCGCTCTGGGCCTTGACATCGTAGACCGTGCTGGGGTCGAACATGGCTCCGGCCGTCACGGCAAGGCAGCTGAACAGGACGGCAAGGGATAAAAGCAGTGCAAAAATACGTTTCATGTGGACAATTCCTTCAAAAAGCGATAATATATAAAATACGGGCGCTGCGCCCGGAAATGACAAAGAATGGCGAACAAAGATTCGCTCCTTTAATAATAACAGGTTTGCCGCGCAGAGACAAGGGTTTTGCCACGGTTTCACAAAGCGGCAGGAGGGGACTATGGTATATCTGACAGGCGACACCCACAGCGAGCTTGACCGTTTCAAGCACGGCAGGCTCCGCTGGCTGGGCAAACGGGACATTGTGGTGGTGCTGGGCGATTTCGGCTTTGTGTGGGATGGCAGCAAGGAGGAACAGAAAAAGCTCGACTGGCTGCGCAAGCGCTCCTACACCCTGCTTTTCCTTGATGGTGCCCACGAGAATTACGACCTGCTGGCCCAGTACCCCGTCGAGGAGCGGTTTGGCGGCAGGGTCCAGGCTTTGGGCGGCAATGTGTACCATGTCTGCCGTGGCAGTGTGCTGGAGCTGGAGGGAAAGAAATATCTCTGTTTTGGCGGCACCGAGAGCCCCGACAAGGAAGAGCGGGAGGCCGGATACAACTGGTGGCCGCAGGAGATGCCCAGCGATGAGGAATACGCCGCCTGTGAGGCCAATCTCGAAGCAAACGGCTGGCAGGTAGATTATGTGCTGACCCACGATGCCCCAAGCAGATTCCTTGATTTTACTTCCCTCGCGGTAGGCGAATCCAACCGCCTGCACCTGTTTCTTGATAAGGTCCTGCTGAAGCTGACCTACGAAAAGTGGTTCTTTGGCTGCTACCACAAGGATGTGGCCCTTTCCACCAAGAGCCGTTGCGTCTTTTGTGATGTCATCCCCATGGGCGAGCGCCACGCGAAGCGGTAAAAAGAGAAGGTGCCCATGACCTTCAGGCCGGTGGTGTACATCATAAAAAGACGAAGAAGATCGTGAACACTCTATTGGGTTCACCAATAAACAGCAGAAAGCCCCCTTGACAGTGCAATCGTCAGGGGGCTTTCTGCTTGCCAGGGGTTAGTTCTTGAGTGTCTGCGCCTTGCGCCAGATCTGGATCACTTCCCAGTAACTTACAGAAGCATCTGCAGTTTTATTGGAAGGAAGCAGCTGGTTCTCAGAGGCCCAGGTGAGAGCCTTCTGTGCGTCAGTGGCATCCGTGTCCAACGCAGCAGCGGGAGCAGGTTTGCCGGCATCATCCCACACCAGTTCGGCAAGTTCGGTGGCATTGGCGGGGATCGCTGCGCCATCGGGGAGAATACGCTTCAGATAAAGCTCCGTGCCGATTCGGCAGCCCTGCCATGTCAATACGGCGGCAGCACCAATGACCATAACGGTGCCCAGAATGCCAGAACCACCATCTTCGATGGAAGCATCTTTTGTCATGGCTTCCATTGTTACACCCTTTTCACCTGCGGGCATTTGAAAGCGCAATGGATTTTGTTTGACATCGGTCGAATCGTCCAAACCGCTGACCAACCATTGATCGAACGCAATGGCATCGCTCTGGCTGATGTAGGTGACAGTTACACTGGCGTTTTCAGGCACCTTTGCAACCAGATCACCAATCTCGTTTCTCCCAGAAGGAATCTCCTCGCCATCATGCTCAATAAAAACGTCAGCATTCTTAATGGTCAGGGGATAAAGATCTGCAGTGGGAACAATGGGAGCAGCTTTTTGGCGAATTTCAAACGTGCCTCCGTCCACGATGGCAGAGAGCAGATTGGGACTATTGGAATGGATCTTTACCTTTACGGTATACCTGCCTGCTTTTGTGGGGGCAACGACTTCTTCCCCCATATCGTTGAGATAGACAAGCTCAAGTTTGATCTCGTCAGACTGTAAAAGAGCATTCAGCCTGCTGTCCGCCCGGACAGTCACTGTGGCCGTATGATCATTGCCTTCCTCTTCCACGGCACCCTCTGGCAGGGTGACAGTGAGTTCGTTCTGGAAAGTATCATTGGTGATGGTAACGGGGTGGATCGTGATCTTTTCCGGAATGTCGATTCGGACGGTATCACCCTGAATGATTCGCAGGGTGTATGTTCCGGCATCTTTTGGAAGCTCATTGAATTCTTCTTCGTTTGAGGTGCCTGCGTTCCTGACATATCTTACAATGTAATCTGTGATGCTTGTATCCTTGGGCTCGATCCTGATATCGATATTGTCCCCATAGGAATAGTCCGCTAGACCGCTGATGGTGAAATCACCGGTGTCATAATTTGTGTGTTCGACAGTGGCCAGAGTTACGGCTGTATCATCCTGACCTGCAACAAAAGTATAGGTGGTATTGTCTGCACTCACAGTGCCGCTGCCCCCTGCCCAGGTATAACGATCTCTGTATTGAGGATCGCTGACGGTCAATTCTACAGTTTTACCGATCGTGACAATGAATTTGCCATCGTTGATGGGAACGCTGCTGCCATCGACCTTGGCAGTAACGGAACGGATGTCGCTGGTTACCGTAACATCAATAGAACCAGGTGCTACATGGACATTTTGTAGGCCAGAATCCGTGAAAATAGCGTTCCATTGAGAACGAGAGCCTGAATACTCTATGTTATTCAATGCTGTGCAATTGGAAAATGCATACTCGGAAATTTTTGTTACACTGCTGGGAATCGCGATCCGTTCGAGCTGCTCGCAGCCAGCAAAAGCATCATCGAGGATCTGTGTTATACCCTCCGGGATATCGATGCTCTTTAAACTTATACAACCTGCAAAAACTGATTCCGGAAGTTCCGTTATCCTGCATGAAAATTCAATGTCTTGCAGAGCGGAACAATTCATAAAGGCACCCGTTCCAATAGAAATCACAGAGTCTGGGATTTTAACAGATGCCAGATACAAACAACAATCAAAAGCATGAGTTCCAATTCTTGCCACAGCATTGGGTGTTTTGAAGGCAAGATCTTCCCTTCGAGAAGGATAACGAACTAAGGTGTAATAACCATTTGCTGCTTTTTCGTACAACACATTGTCTATTGCCGGATAGCTTTCGCTGTCAGATGTGATCTCTGAGAGAGCGAAACATTCGGAAAATACATCGGTTCCGATCTGTGCCACATTGGCAGGAATATGAATTTGAGTCAATGCAGTTCCGGTAAAAGCCCGCTCTTCAATGGCAGTTACGCTGTCTGGAAGAGTAACGGTGTGCAAGCTGTAACAATAACTGAACATGCCGTCTGCAACGGATGTTACGCCCTCTGGAATGGTGACAGTATCTAATTTTTCGCATTGATGAAAAGATTCTGAACCGATCTCTGTTACAGAATCAAGAATGGGAATATCTGTCAGTTCGCTGCAAAACATAAAGGCCTGGCGGCCGATTTTTTTCACGCAGGATGGTTTATTGTCCTGAATAGTAACGCTTTTCAGTGAGGTGCAATTATAAAAAGCATTGCTGCCAATTTCTGTTACAGTGTCGGGGATCTGGACACTTGTCAGGACGTACTTGTAATTGTAGAATACCCGGTCTCCGATTTTTGATACAGGATATATGTAAGCACCATGTGTTACCTGAGCAGGGATCGTGATCCTATGCTCATTGCCCGTATATTTGGTTATTGTTGCAGTATTGTCAGCATTGAGGATAAACTGATAAAAACCATCTGTATATGCCATAGGGGAATCGCTTGCAAAAACAGTGACAGTGCCCACAGGGAAAAAGGTCAGCAGCATACTGAATGTCAGAAATAAGCTGAGTAGACGCTTTTTCATAAGAAAATCCTCCTTTGCATTTCGTAAAAGACTTGTCCGATGTGCGTCATAATGCAAATAAATATAACGCTTTATACAAAATATTTTACAGTAGATGAAAATATAAAGTCAATATAATGGGACATGCTTTGTGAGAGAACACAAAAACAGAGAGTTTTTTTATACGGAAGATACAAAAAGAACCGAGTCCTGTGATATATATGGGCTTTTGCGCACTTCCCAATCAGGGATTCATGGGCATTGGGGGAGTGATTGGTACGTGCAGAGCTTTCCTGGAGCCTGTTGCAGCAGGTTCATTGAAGGCTCAGCATACAATAAAAAAATGAGATAGGCAACCCCTTTCGGGGAAGTCTATCTCATCTTTTCGTTGGCACTGTTTTGCAACAGCCCCTTCTCATTCTCTTTTACATTTTTTCGGGGACGTTGATCTTGAACATAGTCAGCACATTGAAGATAACATTCTTCACACCGATGCACAGGGCCAAACGGGCCTGCTGCACGGCGGGATCTGCACCCTGGATGCGGCAGTTGCCGTAGAAGCGGTGGAAGGCGCTTGCCAGATCAATGACAAAGCGGTTGATGCGGCTGGGGTCGTACTTCTCGGCAGCCATAACGATCTCCTGCGGGAAGGCGGCCAGCATCCGGATCAGGTCCATCTCGCTGGGGTCGGTCAGCAGGGTGGCATCCACCTGCTCGGCACCGGCAAAGGCCACGCCCTCGCTCTCCATCTTCTTGAGGATGGAGCAGATGCGGGCGTGTGCGTACTGGACATAGTACACGGGGTTGTCGTTGTCGGTCTTGACGGCCTGGTCCAGGTCAAAGTCGATACCGCTGCCTGCGTCGTGCATGTTGAACAGGAAGCGTGCGCTGTCGATGGGCACTTCCTCCAGCAGGTCGGTCAGGGTGATGGCGTTGCCGGTGCGCTTGGACATCCGGACAGGCTGGCCGTCACGCATCAGGTTGACCATCTGCATCAGTACAACATCCAGATCGTTGCCGTTCAGGCCGATGGCATCCATGGCACCCTTCATGCGGGCAACGTGGCCGTGGTGGTCGGCACCCCAGACATCAATGGCCTTGGCAAAGCCGCGGGTGGCCAGCTTGTTGTAGTGGTAGGCAATGTCGGCGGCGAAGTAGGTGGGGATGCCGTTTGCGCGGACGAGGACTTCGTCCTTGGCTTCCTCCTCGGTGCCGTCCTCGGTCTTTTTCTTGTTGACGGTGCCGTACTTGGCAGCATACTGGGCGCTGCGGTACATGATGGCACCATCCTCGGCCTTGTAGCAGGCGCCCAGCTCCAGCAGCTTGTTCACAACATCCAGGACAGCGCCGGATTCGTGCAGGGTGCTCTCGTGGAACCAGACATCGTAATCGATGCGGTACTTGCCCAGGTCGCGCTTGAGGGCCGCAATGTTCTTGGGCAGGGCGTAATCCACCAGAGCGTTCTTCAGGGTCTCAAAGGCTTCGCTGGCAAAAAGGGCCTCTTCGTCCAGCCCAGAGCAGGCTGCAACGTACTTGTCGCCGTTGATCTCGGCAAACTCACCGGCCAGCACCTTGATGTCGCCGCCCTGATAGCACTCAGCGGGCAGGGGATAGGCTTCCTCGCCGCAGAACTGCTGCAGGTAGCGGACGGCCAGGCTCTTGCCAAACTTCTGAATCTGGTTGCCTGCATCGTTGATGTAGAACTCGCGGGTCACATCATAGCCGGACCAGTCCAGCACAGCGGCCAGGCAGTCGCCCAGAGCGCCGCCGCGGGCGTTGCCCATGTGCATGGGGCCGGTGGGGTTGGCAGAAACGAACTCTACATTGTACTTGGCACCCTTGCCGTGGTCGGTGCGGCCGTACTCCTTGTTGGAGCAGGCACCCAGCACCACGCTGGCCCAGAAGGAGGGGGCGAGGAACAGGTTGATGAAGCCGGGGCCGGCCACTTCCACCTTGGCAAACACGCTGTGCTCGATGGAAGGCAGATGGGCCAGAAGGGCATCGGCGATCATCTTGGGGGCCTTGCGCCAGGTGCGGGCACCGGCCATGGCCAGATTGGAAGCGATGTCGCCGTTCTTGGTGTCGGCAGGGATCTCCACGATAAAAGCGGGCAGCTCGGCCTCGGGCAGAGTGCCGTCGGCCATGGCGGCCTTGGCAGCCTCAGTCAGCAGAGCGCGGGCCTCAGCCAGTGCCGCTGCCCGGGGGTTGTAGTTCTGATAGGTCTTTTCAAAGTCTGTCATTAAAATGTCCCTTTCATTAGGATAATTGTTTTGGGCAGGTCTCGTCTTTGTACAACCTCTCAGTTTCGCATACGCATAGACGGAGAGGTTGTGTTGAAGGATAAGCCTATCCATTGTTCTCTTACTTTACCTTCTCGACCTGGATCTCAAGCGTTGTCCGATTGATGAGCGCCGTGGGGTCATCAGCATCCAGCAGATAGCTGAACTTTGCCGTGCCGCCCGCAGGCTCCGAGAGGTCGCACGCGATGCCGTCGCCGGTCACGCCCAACGTAATGGGGCCGACCTCGGTCTCGTAGTAGCAGATGTTCCGGTAATCCCGCTGGATGACCAGCTGGGTGTTGACCTTGCCAAAGCGGAGCAGGGCCACCCGGCTGCCGTCCTCGGCGATCTTGATGGTGGTGGTGCAGCCTGCAAAGCCGATGGTCTCCGTCTCCTTATAGCTAATATAATAGGAACCGGCTTTTTTCAGGAAACTGCCGTAGGTCATCAGTTCGATCTTGTCTGTCTCCTCGGCGGGAAGGGGCTCCGTGTGCTCGAACTGCTCCGAGACGCTCCGGATCAGGATGCGATAATCTTCGTTGTGTGCAGTGCTCACAGTTTTGTGTTCCTTCACTTTAATATTTGTCAATGGCGATCTGCTCCACCTCTCCGCCTTTGTACTCGCCCAGGAACAGGTCGGCTGTCTGCACGAACCCGTCCGGCGCGTCACTGACATAGAAATGGGCCTGCCCGGCGGGGTGGTCGGCCTTGAGCCCCCGCTCGCTCAGGATGCGTTCCAGATGGTGGGCGGCAGTCTTGGCCGGGTCCACCAGCACCACGTTCCGGCCCATGAACTCACCGATCATGGTCTTGATCAGGGGATAGTGGGTGCAGCCCAGGATCAGGGTGTCCACCCCTGCATCCCGGATCTCCGTCAGGTACTGGGCAATGACCAGCTTGGTGATCTCCTGCTTGTCCGGGGCGCTGTGATCCACATAGCCCGCTTCCACCAGCGGCACAAAGAGCGGGCAGGGACGGGCGGTGATCTCCACACCGGGTACCAGCCTGCGCAGGAGCGCCTCATAGCTGCGGGAGCGGATGGTGGCTGCAGTGCCGATGACACCGATGCGCCGGTTCCGGGTGGAAAAGGCGGCCTCCCGGGCGGCGGCATCCACCACGCCCAGATAGGGCACCGGCAGCCGGGCCGCCTCGGCAGCCGGGTAGGTGCTGGACACCGTACCGCAGGCCGCCATGATGCATTTTACGTTCTGGGACAGTAAAAAGGCGATGTCCTGCCGTGCATACTGCAGGATGGTCTCCGGGCTGCGGCTGCCATAGGGCACACGGCCGGTGTCGCCAAAGTAGACGATCTCCTCATGGGGCAGGCGCTTGCGCAGCTCCCGCACGCCGGTCAGGCCGCCAAGGCCGCTGTCAAATACGCCGATGGGGCGGTTATCCATGCTGTTTTTCCGTCCTTTCCAGGGCAAGTTCGATCAGCCGGTCGATCAGGGCCGGCACCGGCAGACCCTCGTGCTCCATGAGCTTGGGATACATACTGATGGACGTAAAGCCGGGGAAGGTGTTGATCTCGTTGATCATCACCCGACCGGTGCCCTTTTCCACAAAGAAGTCGCAGCGGGCCAGACCCTCGCAGCCCAGGGCCGTGTAGGCCATGGCAGCGTAGGTCTTGACCTCGTCCAGCTTTTCTTCGGGCAGGTGGGCCGGGATCACGGTCTGGCTCACGCCGTTCTTGTATTTGTCATCGTAGGTGTAGAACTCAGCACCGGCCAGGATCTCGCCCGGACGGGTGGCCACGGCGGGGTCGGAGCCGATGACGGCGCATTCCACTTCCTGGCCGTCCACAAAGGCTTCAAACACCACCTTGCGGTCGTTTTCCAGAGCCAGTGCGATGGCCTTTTTCAGTTCCTCACGGTTGGACACCTTAGAAATACCCACGCTGGAACCGGCGTTGGCGGGCTTGACGAACACGGGCCAGCCCAGCTTTGCCTCCACACCAGCGCACACACCCTCCAGGTCACTCTCGATCTGCCAGCGGTTGGCGGCCAGCCACTTGGTGTGCGGGATGTCGTTGGCTTCAAACAGGGCGTTGGCCACCCCCTTGTCCATGCAGGCCGCACTTGCCAGCACGCCGCAGCCCACATAGGGGATGCCGGCCAGCTCCAGCAGACCCTGCACCGTGCCGTCCTCGCCCCACAGGCCGTGCAGCACCGGGATCACCACATCCACATGCAGCTTTTCCACATGACCTTCCGGGGTGAACAGCACCATGCCGTGGTCGGCGCGGTCCGGGCTGAGGATGCAGGGCATGTTGCCGGCCAGCTCTTCCCAGCTGCCGTCTGCCATCTGTGCGGCAGTTGCCTCGGTATAGAGCCAGCGACCCTCCTTTGTGATGCCCACTGCGAGCACCTCATACTTGGTACGGTCAATATTGTTGACAAAGTTTCCGACCGAAACGCGGCTGACCTCATGCTCACTGGACATACCACCGAACAGCAGGACAACGCACAGCTTGTTTTCAGACTGCATGATCACTCTCTCCTATTTATAAAGCCCGCAGCGGGGCGGAATCAAACCGGTAAAAACGCCGTTTCGCCTTATTATACAATATCTATGCGCGCGATGCAAGCGAAATGCAAAAATGCCGGCCCGGTCGACCGACCGGAAAGCCTGCAAAAAATTTTCCGGAAATCGCAATTTTCCGCTTGACGGATGGAAAAAGGCGTGATACAATGATATCACCTCTTTTGCGGGGTTATTAAGTGCGCCTGTTTTACAGGTGCTCCCGCAACCCGAGGGAGGTTCAAAACAACCGTTATAATGGAGGTGTCAACAAATGACCGTTAAAATCACTCTGGCCTGCACCGAGTGCAAGCAGCGCAACTACAACACCACGAAGAACAAGAAGAACAACCCCGATCGTCTCGAGATGAAGAAGTACTGCCGTTTCTGCAAGAAGCACACCGTTCATCGCGAAACCAAGTAAAAGAAAGGCGGACGCACTATGGCAGACAAAACCGAGAAAAAGCCGGGCTTTGTGGCCAGAGCTAAAACCGCTGTGAAGAACTTCTGTGCACGCGTTGCCAAGTTCTTCCGTGACACCAAGAGCGAACTGAAAAAGGTGGTCTGGCCCTCCAAGGAGGACATCAAGACCAACACTGTCGTTGTGCTCGTCACTGTTGCGATCGCAGCGGTCGTGATGATCCTGCTGGATGCCATCTTTGGTGGCATCCTCGGCCTGATCATCGGCGCCTGAGAATCATCTTGAAACGGAGGGTCAACCAAAATGGAAGAATCAACCAAGCTGGTAGATGAGTCCACTGAGGCTCTTTGGTATGTTGTGCATACCTATTCCGGTTATGAGAACAAGGTCGCAAACGACCTGCAGACCATGGTGGAGAACCGCCACCTGCAGGATCTGATCTGCGACATCAAGGTTCCCGTCGAGATGGTTCCTGAGATCGACAAGAACGGCAAGCAGAAAATGGTGGAGCACAAGCTGTTCCCCGGCTACGTTCTGGTCAAAATGGTGATGAACGACGATACCTGGTATGTCGTGCGCAACACGCGCGGCTGCACCGGTTTTGTCGGCCCCGCCTCCAAGCCCGTTCCCCTCTCTGCCGAAGAAGTGGAGAAGATGGGTGTGGAGAAGGCTGCACCGCTTACCGTTGACTTCAAGGTCGGCGATACTGTGCAGATCACCGCAGGTCCTCTGGAAGGCTTTATGGGCCTGGTGGAGGCCATTGATACCGAGAACTTCAAAGTGAAGCTCAAGGTCAACATGTTCGGCCGCGAGACCCCCGCAGAGGTGGAGCTCGGCCAGGTCGAGCTGCCGTAACCAACCGGCACAACCCGTTTACCAAGGTAAGACCGCAGTGCGGTTCTTATAGAGCGTGTGCAGGGAGCATGCGCTCGTGGGAGGCGCGGAAACACCGCGCCGCAACTCACCACAGATTTTTGGAGGTGCATTTACTATGGCACAGAAAGTTACTGGCTACATTAAGCTGCAGATCGAGGCCGGCAAGGCGACTCCGGCTCCCCCGGTTGGCCCTGCTCTGGGTCAGAAGGGCGTCAACATCATGGCGTTCACCAAGGAGTTCAACGAGCGTACCAAGAACCAGATGGGTTATGTGATTCCCGTCGTCATCACCGTGTACGCTGACCGCTCCTTCAGCTTCATCACCAAGACTCCTCCGGCAGCCGTTCTGATCA
>ENA-OROH01003001-OROH01003001.1-human-gut-metagenome-genome-assembly--contig:-NODE-3001-length-11909-cov-2.167370_pt1 | contig 11909 bp, 13 predicted proteins | sample MGYA00242125_ERZ509042 | MGnify/ENA primary metagenome ERZ509042 (study PRJEB26280, sample SAMEA2338738) | human gut metagenome | biome: human gut; feature: human-associated habitat; material: faeces... | reverse complement strand
AAAACTGAAAATATCGATTGCGTCCCTGCTCGTTGCGGCATCGGCCCTGGTCGGCGATGATGGCGTCACATTCCGAATGGCCTGCGCAAGGGGCGTTGCCCACAATCTTGCTCCGGTAGGCCTGGTATGACTCCCCGCGGGCCACGGAACGGCTCACCAAATTGGTGGAAGCCCCCTCCCCGTTCATGGTCACTTCAAAGTCGGTGTAGGCCTCCTGCTTGCCCTCGGTGAGCAGCCGCTCCCGAATGACCAGCTTGGCGCTTTTGTCCAGAGTGGCCTTAGTCTTGCGGGTGGTGCGGTCCACCCCGCCGATTTGGGAGGTGTCCATCTCCAGCACCGCGTCCTCTTGGAGGAAGCACTCGGTCACCGGGTCGATGGAGCGGATGCCCTGGCCTTTGCCCGTGCCCACGTGCTTTTCGATGTACTTAACCCGGGCGCCCTTCTCCAAGAAGAACCGGTGAATGCCGTTGTGCCGGGCAGGCTCCCCGTTTTCCGTGTGGACGCCGCACCCTGCCACAATGGTCACGTCGGCGTACTCTCCCACGTAGAAATCGTTGTACACCAGGTCGTCCACGTCGCCGTGGGTGACACAGGCGGGGATGGACACTGTCTCCCCCTTGGTGCCGGCCTGAATGTGGATATCCAGCCCCGGCAGGTCTTTCTTCGAGTCAATCTGGATGTGCTCGGTGGATTGGCGGCCGGCGCAGCCCCCGTCCTCTCGGATGTTAAAAGCCCCCTGAAAGCCGCCCTTCCAATCAGAGACCAGTTTCAAAAGCTCTTCTGTCACGCTTTTCATGCAAACACCGCCTCCCTCTTGGCACAGGCATCGCACCGGGCGCTGCCCTCCATCAGCCGGGGAAGGACCTCTTCCCCGGGACCCATCTCCTGCAGAGTGCCGCCGGAGATCACCACAATCTCATCGGCAATCTGCAAAATCCGCTCCTGGTGGGAGATGATGATCAAAGTGCCCTGCAGCTTTCCCCGCAGGCTTTGGAACACATCGATCAGGTTGGTGAAGCTCCACAGGTCGATGCCTGCCTCCGGCTCGTCAAACAGGGAGAGCTTGGTGTGGCGGGCGATCTCAATGCGCTTGATCTCCCCGCCGGAAAGGGTGGCGTCCACTTCCCGGTTGATATATTCCCGGCCGCACAGGCCCACCCGGCCCAGCATCTCACAGACCGTGCTGGAGGAAAGCTTCTGCCCGGCGGACAGCTCCAGCAGCCGCCGCACGGTGAAACCCTTGAAGCGCACCGGCTGCTGAAAGGCAAAGCTCACCCCTGCCTTGGCCCTTTCGGTCACATTCAGCCCGGTGATGTCCTGGCCGTCCAAGAGGATTGTGCCGCTGTCCGGCGTTTCAATGCCCGCGATAATTTTGGCCAGCGTGGTCTTGCCGCCCCCGTTGGGACCGGTGATCACCGTCAATTTGCCATCCGGGACCGCGAGGCTCACGTCCCGCAGCACCTGGCTGCCTCCGGGGGCAGTCCAAGAAATATGTTGCAATTCCAGCATAAAGCCTTTTCCATCCTTTCCTTCGGCGGCAGCCCGGCAGGAAAAACCCGCCAGGCTGCCCCTCCCTTTTTCAGGGTTCCCACTGTATTGTAAATTATTTCTTCCCTGCTTGCAAGGCCCGGGAAGCATTTAGTATGGCAATCACCATCACGCCCACATCGGCGAAGACGGCCACCCACATGTTGGAAAGCCCAAAGGGGGTGAGGGCCAGCACCAACAGCTTTACCGCCAAGGCAAAGACGATGTTCTGCCGCACAATGCGCAGCGTCCCCTTGGAGATCTCCATGGCCTTGGCAATTTTCGAAGGCTTGTCGTCCATCAGCACGATGTCCGCCGCCTCAATGGCCGCGTCCGAACCCAAGGCACCCATGGCGATGCCAATGTCCGCCCGGGAGAGCACCGGCGCGTCGTTGATGCCGTCCCCCACAAAGGCAAGCTTCCCCTTGGGGGATGTTTCCGAAAGCAGCGCCTCCACCCGCTCCACCTTGTCCCCGGGCAGCAGCTGGGTGTAGGCCTCGTCCAGGCCCAGGTCCCGAGCCACCGACTCGCCCACAGCCTTGGCGTCTCCGGTGAGCATGACAGTCTTCTTCACTCCCTGAGCCTTCAGGGCGGCGATGGCCTCCTTGGCGTCAGACTTCACTTGGTCGGAGATGACGATGTGGCCGATATACTGCCCCTCCACCGCCACATGGACCGTGGTGCCCACATGGTGGCAGGGGTGCCACGAGACGCCAATCTCCTCCATCAGCTTGTCGTTGCCGGCGCAGACGGTCTTGCCGTCCACCTGGGCCCGCACGCCCCGGCCGGAGATCTCTTCCACCTCTCCCACCCGGGAGGCGTCGATCTCCTTGCCGTAGGCCTCTTTCAGGGAGCGGGAGATGGGGTGATCCGAGTAGCTTTCCGCCAGGGCAGCCATCTCCAGCAGGCTGCTTTCCGAAGACTCCTCCGGATGGATGGCGGTGACGTTGAACACGCCCTGGGTCAGGGTGCCGGTCTTGTCAAAGACCACGATCTCCGTGTTGGCCAGCACTTCCAAATAGTTGCCGCCTTTGACCAAAATACCCTGGCGGGAAGCGCCGCCAATACCTCCAAAAAAGCTGAGGGGCACGGAGATGACCAGCGCACAGGGGCAGGAGACCACCAGGAAGATGAGAGCCTTCTGGACCCAGCCCACCCAATCGCCCAGGAACAGGGGGGGCACCAGAGCCAGAGCCAGGGCGCCGAACACCACAATGGGGGTGTAGTACCGGGCAAACTTGGTGATAAAGTTTTCCGCTTTGGCCTTCTTGCTGCTGGAGTTCTCCACCAAGTCCAGGATCTTTTGGACCGTGGACTCTCCAAAGGGCTTCGTCACCTGCACCCGCAGCAGGCCGCTCTGGTTGACGCATCCGCTGATCACATCATCCCCGGGCTGCACCTGCCGGGGCACACTCTCCCCTGTGAGGGCGGAGGTATTCACCATGGACTGCCCCTCCAGCACCACCCCGTCCAGAGGGATGCGCTCCCCGGCCTTCACGGTGATGGCGTCCCCCACGGCCACCTCCTCCGGATCCACCTGGATGAGCTTGCCCTCCCGCTCCACGTTGGCATAGTCCGGACGGATATCCATGAGGCTGGCAATGGACTTGCGAGACTTGCCCACGGCGTAGCTTTGGAACAACTCTCCCACCTGGTAGAACAGCATGACGAACACGGCCTCGGGGTACTCGCCCTCCCCGAAAAAGCCGGTGCAGAAGGCCCCCACCGTAGCCAGGGCCATAAGGAAGTTCTCGTCGAACACCTGGCCGTGGGCGATGTTGCGGATAGCCCGCCACAGCACGTCCCAGCCGATGACGAAATAGGCGGGCAGGAACAGCAGGAACCGCCACGGGCCCTCGTAAGGGATGAGCACCGCGGCCACCAAAAGCACCGCGCTGACGGCGATGCGGAGGAGCATTTTTTTCTGTTTGCGTGTCATAGTAGATGTCCTTTCCTAGAAAAATCAGATGGGACGAGCGAACGGTAAGGCAAGTAAAGTTTTAGGGCGCTGGTGTTCGGTGGGCACCGTGCAGCGCTTGACCGAGCTGGCAGGCGAGACCTCTTTTTTCCAAAAAGGCGCGACCTTGCCCTGGACCTTATTAGCGCGCAGCGCATATAAGGAAGCTAAGGGAAACAAGGGCCACCGGCCGCGCCTTTCCCGGCCGGTGGGGCAGTTGCCCTCTCAGCCGCCTAACAGCGCCAGCGAGAACGGGGAGAGTTTTGTAGCTTCCAGCCTCACCGGCCGCTCCCAGGGGGCTATCGCCCTTACGGGCGCGTGCGCCCCGGTCGCTGGTTTCTTTTTGGCTAAGGGCAATTTAAGGTCGCAGCCTTTTGAAAAAGGCTGCACTGAAAACCTTTACGCTCGCTTCGCTCGGTCTACCCTTTACAGGTTAATTACGCAGTCGGGCTCCACCTTTTTACAGGCTTTCACCACCTGCTTCATGATCTCCTCAAAGCGGCCGTCGTCCGCCTCGATATTGAGCTTTTGGGTGAGAAAGCTGACGCTGGCGTCGGAGACGCCGTCGATCTTCTTGATGGCGGTCTCCATTTTGGCAGCGCAGTGGGCGCAATCCAGATCGGTGAGCTTGTAGGTCTTTTTCATGGGGGAAAACTCCTTTACACAAGAACTTGTTGAAACAGGCGGCTCTCTGGCCGGCTCGGTCTTATTCGGTGACGTGCTCCATGCCCTGGCCCAAAATGGTGCGCACATGGTCGTCAGCCAAGGAGTAGAACACGGTCTTTCCCTCCCGGCGGTACTTGACCAGCTTGCTCTTTTTCAGCACTTGCAGCTGGTGGGAAATGGCGGATTGGGTCATGCCCAGCAGCTGGGCAATGTCGCACACGCACATTTCGGATTCGAAGAGCACATACAAGATTTTAATTCGGGTGGAGTCCCCGAAGATCTTGAACAGCTCCGCCAGGTCGAAGAGGGTCTCCTCGGCGGGCATCACCTGGTTCATCCGGTCCACGATCTCCTGGTGGACGAACAGAAACTCGCACTCAGGGGCGTTTTTCTTCTCCGGCATTCTCAACATCCTTTCATATGAACGATTGTTCATGCATATAGCATACGCTTCTCCCCTGCGCTTGTCAAGGGGACGGCGCTACTTTTGGAAAAATTATTTTGAAAGAGGTCCTGCAGGTTGCAGAGAGGCTTTATCCCGTCCGCTTACTCTGGTATAATGTCCTTATACTTGTAAAACGCAGGGTTTACCCGTGCGTAAGAAGGAGGGAGATCTGTGGAAACACGTTTTGTAAAGTTCCGGGAGGAACCCCAGTGGCTGGAGCAGGCGGCGGCCTGGTTCCGCCAAAAGTGGCATGTACCTCTGGAGGCTTACCGGGAGAGCATGCTGGACTGCCTGGTCGGGAAAAGCCCCGTACCCCAGTGGTATTTGGCGGTGGAAGGGGAGCGCATCGTAGGAGGGCTGGGAGTCATTGAAAACGACTTTCACCCCCGGAAAGACCTTTCCCCCAACGTGTGCGCCGTCTATGTGGAGGAGGACCGCCGCTGCCGGGGCATTGCCGGAACACTGTTGAAGCTCGCCTGCCGGGACATGGCCACCCAGGGCGTGCCCACCCTGTACCTGCTGACGGACCATGTGGGCTTTTACGAGCGCTACGGCTGGGAGTACCTGTGCCCGGTTCGAGGAGACGGAGAGGAGCTGGACAGCCGTATGTATGTGTTCCCCAGGACAAACGGGGAGCGCACAACCCCAGCCCCCTGACCAACGCTTCCACTCTGCTCAAAGCAAACATCCCCCGGCATTACCGAGGGATGTTTACTTGCCTGCTATTTACTTCGGGGCCCTTTTGCTCCGGCCATGGCTTTCTTTTTAAATACTGGCCAATTTCTCCAGCATGACCTTTTGGAACCCGGGCAAGTCCACCTGATTTAAAACCAGCACCGGCTTGGGGCTGGTCTTGGCTCGCCGGTCACAGACCGTCATGCCCCGGTTGATATCGTTGGTGCAGTCCACCTGCACGGAAGCCCACTCGCCTCCAAAAAGCTCCGGGTTCGTCAGGTAGAGGATGGTCACCGCATCGTGAATGCAGGCCACCGTTCTGCCCCGGGAGGAGGTGTCCGCATAGAAGCTGAGCATCTCTCCCACCGCATGCTCTACAGGCTTTTCGCTGCGCAGCAGGGCCTCTACCTGTTCCGGATACAGGCCGGACTGGTGGGTGACATCCAAGCCGCACATGACAATGGGCAAACCGCTCTGGAACACAATTTGCGCCGCCTCCGGGTCGGCCCAGATATTAAACTCGGCAGAAGCGCTGTGGTTGCCTCCGCTGGCGCTGCCGCCCATGAGGACAATCCGCTCTATTTTGGCGCGGACTTGGGGAAAAACCTTCAGCAGCAGGGCGATATTGGTCAAAGGCCCTACAGGCACTAAGGTGAGGGTCTCCCCTTCCGGCAAAGCCTCGATGGCTTGGGCCATATAGGCCACCCCGTTTTCACTGGCCAAGGGCTTGTCCGTGTCCGGCAGGCAGCAGTTTCCCAGGCCGCTCTCCCCGTGAACGCTGGCAGCTGTTTCCGGCACCTTGAGCAAGGGCTCCCGGGCGCCTCGCACCACCGGCACATCTTCCATGCCGTAAAAGGCGGCCAGCCGCCGGGCGTTTTCCGTCACCCGGTCGCTGACCTGATTGCCTGCCACCGACGAGATGCCCAAGATCCGCAGCTGATCTCGGCTGGCAGCCGCCATAGCTAAAGCCACCGCATCGTCAATGCCGGGATCGCAATCTATCCATATGGTTGTCTTCTTCATACGTTGGATCCTTTCCCTCCAGTTTTCTAAAGAGGCCGGCGGCCTCTTTTTTGCCCCCCCTTTTGTCCGTCTAGGGCAAAAGGGGCGTCTTTTTTACTATAGCAGATTTTCTTCTCTCTGGATAGCACTTTCTGCAAATTCTGCGGCTTCGAAAGGGAAATCACGGCTTGGCCTGCTGCCGCGCGGTCTCCCGGACCAAACGCTTCCCCTCCTCCCCGCACCGGCAGTACAAGGCGACTAAAATCTTCTCCTCCGGGTACAGCTGCCCCAAGGACACAGGGGCGTCCGCCACTTTTTTCGGCGCCCGGGAACGGGTTTGCCACAGCGCCGCCCGCTCCGGATGGGCCAGAAGCTCCACCATGGTTTCCACAGGGATGGCGAGTATCTGCGCAATCTCCAGAATCCGGAGAAAGTCGGGCTGTGTTTTCCCCAGTTCGTAATAGGAATAGGTCGCCCGGTGAATGTGGAGGGCATCCGCCATGGCCTGCTAGGACAAACCGCTTTCCACCCGCAGTTTTTTCAACACCATTCCAAATTGCTGCCACCAAAGATCCATTCCCATTACCTCCTTTTCCAAGCGGTCTTCGGATTGTGGGGGCAAACCGGTCCTGGGAGGAAGCCGTTTTCCCCACAAAAATTGCGAATAATATCTAAATTAGATACTCAATATCTAATTTATTCTGACGAGTCTCTCATTTCAAAATAGAATTAGGAATTCAGAGATAAAATATCTTAACTAGATTTGAAGTGAGGGAACCCTATGGCAAAAGGCATGTTTATCATTTCCGGAAATCTGTGTGCAGATCGGGTGCGTTTAGGCCGCGCCCTGCAGAACCCGCCCATGACCCAGGAGGACCTGGCCAGGACGATTCAGTTTATGGGAGCAGAAGGCATGACCAAATTGTTCATTTCCCGCATTGAACAAAACCAGCGCCACGTTTGCGACGCGGAACTCCGCCTGCTCTCCAAAGCTTTGGGCGTCAGCATGGAGTGGCTGGTGGGCGACTCGGATGAAATCCATTTTCCTTTAAAGTAAGCCCGTTTTTCCCCGCCGCCCCAAGCTGCCCGTACAACAAGAGACACACCGGCAGCACAAGGGACCGCCCCGGCGCCAAACAGGCGGGCCGAGAACCTCCTTCCCCAGACACGCGCCTCCGGGAAAGGGAGGCAAACGTCCCCCGATTCTCCGCCGGCGAAACTCCGTTAAAAAAAACCTAACGATCCATAGTAAATTGAGTATAACATCCCTTGTTTACCCTGTCAACGCACAGTTTCTCCCATCCCACGGGGCCGGATGTCCCAGGGAACCGCGCCTGCATGCCGCCACCCTTCCGGCCTCCTATAACATCTGGGTTATAGCATCGTAACCAATTGGAAGTTCCCCCGAAAGCAGTGCTGGGGTATAATACAGGCAGAAGACGGAGGCGGGGACGCTTAGCCGGAAAGCCTGCGGGTGCAACCGGCCGCCCGGTTTCAAAAAGAGAGCGCCGCCTCACAGCGGCTTCTACAAGGAGAATGTTGACGGATGGAATGGAGAAAGCTGAAGGATTTGACCGTCTCGGAAATCGGCATGGGCTGCATGGGGTTTTCCCACGGCTATGGGGAAATCCCCAGCGAGACCTACGCCATCGAAGCCATTCGGGACGCCTATCACTTTGGATGCAACTTTTTTGACGCAGCAGAAGCCTATGGCCCGTACCTGGACCCGAAAAACCGGGGGCACAACGAACGCATTGTGGGAAAGGCCTTGAAAGATGTTCGCAAGGACGTAATCCTTGCCACCAAACTGCACATCGCCACCCAGGAACCTGCGGAAGACGGCTCTGTGTACCGGACCCTGCGCCGGCACATCGAGGCTTCTTTAGAGCGCCTGCAAACCGATTATGTGGACTTGTATTACCTCCACCGGGTGAATCCGGAGATTCCCGTGGAGGAAGTGGCCCAGGGCATGGGGCGGCTGATCCAAGATGGTCTCATCCGCGGTTGGGGCATGTCCATGGTCAATGTGCCCCTGTTGGAACGTGTACAGCAGATCACCCCTTTATCCGCCGTGCAAAACATTTACTCCATGATGGACCGGGGCTATGAAAAAGGGGTGATCCCCTACTGCTTGGAGCACAACATCAGGTTTGTGCCCTTCTCCCCCATTGCCAGCGGCTATCTGTCCGGCAAGGTGGACCCCAATCAGGAATTTCACGGGGACGACGTGCGCCAGTGGGTGCCCCAGATGAAAAAGGAAAACATGCTGGCCAACCGTCCTTTTCTGGAGGTTCTCTCCCAAATGGCCGCCAAGAAACACGCCACCAACGCCCAGATCTCCCTGGCGTGGATGCTCCACAAATATCCCCACGTGGCGCCCATTCCCGGTTCCAAGAATAAAGAACGCATTTTGGAAAACTTGGGCGCATGGAAGGTAAAACTCACCGACGAGGAATTTCAAGAATTGGAAGAGGCCCTGGACCGCATTCTCATTCACGGCCAGCGCCAAGACCGGGGAGCAAAAACAGAATTTTTCGATTGAGTATACCCATGCTTTCTTGTTATACAATACCTCAACACATCAGGAGGGGGCCCGGACAGTGTCCGGGCCCCCTCCTTGTTCTCCGACAGAATGGGCAGCCGTCAGTTTTGCGCCGCAGCATCCAGCAGCGCGTCGATTTTCTCCATCTTCTCCGGGGAGAGTGTGATCTCCAAAGCCTTGGCGTTTTCCTCCAGCCGCTGCACCGACCGCATGCCGGGGATGGGCACAATATAGGGCTTGCGGTGCAAGATCCAGGCCAGGGAAAGCTGGCCCGCCGTGGCGTGCTTTTCCTCTCCCAAAGCCCCCAGGTACTGGAGCAGAGCTCCATAGCAGTCTAGGTTTTCGTCGTTGATGGAGTTGCTGCGCCAATCGTCTCGGGCAAACCGCGCCCCCTTCTGGAAGGTGCCGGAGAGCAGGCCTTTGAACATGGGGCCGTGGGCCACCCAGCCAATGTGGTTCTCCTCCAAAAAGGGGATCAAATCCTCATGCTCCCGGTTGATCACATTGTACCGGTTTTCCACTGCCGTTACAGGGCAGACCCTGTGGGCCCGGCGCAGATAGTCCGCAGGCATTTCGGAGATGCCCCAGTGCAGGATTTTCCCCTCCTGCATCAGCTCTTTCATTGTATCCGCCACTTCTTCAGGCTCCACCTTGGGATCCACCCGTGCCTGAAAGTACAGGCCGATGTAATCGGTGCCCAGCCGCTGTAAGGAGCATTCCAAAGACTTACGAATTCCCTCCCGGCTGGAGTCGTACAGCAGAGGCGGCATGTCCGGATCTACGGCGTAGTCAAAATCCACCCCGCACTTGGTGGCGATCACTACTTTATCCCGCATGCTCTGAAAGGCTTTGCCCAGGATTTTTTCGTTGTGGTGGGGGTCCCCCACATAGCCGTAGTTTTTGGCGGTGTCAAAAAAGGTGTAGCCCATATCTACGGCAGCCCGCAGAACCTTAGCCCCTTCGTCTATGTCCATGGCCTTTCCCATGGCGTGGCTCATGCCCATGCAGCCCACCCCCAGGGCGGTGACTTCCAATGTGCCCAGCTTTCTTGTTTTCATAGGGTTCATCCTTTCTACCGTGTTTTTGCTGTCTCCGATTTTCCAAAAAAAAGCACCGGGGAGAAAGCTTGCGCTTTCTGTTCCGGTGCTTTCAGTATACAGCCAAAGGCGACTCATGTCCAATACTTTCATTTTATAGGCAACCCATGCTTTTCAAGCATGGGTTTTACAGAAGGAAAAGGGTGTCCCGCACATGTTGGAGAAAAGCTTCCACTGCCGGGGAAAAGGGCTGCCCACGCTTCCAAACCAAGGCGCTAACCGTCCGCAGGGGAGGAGACAAAGGCCGGTATGTCACCTTTTGGGCGTCCCACAGCACCACAGATCCCCGGATAATCAGGGCGCAGGCAAGCCTATGATACACCATCAGCAAGCTGGTGGAAGGCAGGTTGCTGGTGGCAACCACCTGCAGATGCCCGTATACATCCCCGAACCACCGGGCCAGCCTGCTTTCTGCCGTCATGCGCTGGGGAAGGATCAAGGGAACCTTCTGCAGGTCCTCCGGCGTAAGGGCCTCTTTTTCCGCCAGAGGGGAATCCGGCGGCAGAGCGGCCACCCACTCCTCCGGGATTTTTATGGGAATGGCCTCATACTTCTCCATGTTGACCGGCTCCAGCAGCAGGCCCACATCGGTCACCCCCCGATCCATCCGTTCCTTCACATGCTCCGCTGTGGCGGTGTAGAGCTCAAACCGCACCAGCGGGTGTTTCTCCCGAAAGGACCGGATCAGTTCCGGCAGGACCTCCACGCCCCCCAGATCCCCGCAGCATATGGAAACCGTTCCCTCCAGGATGACCGGGTGCTGGACCAGCTCCTGTTCGGTCTTATCCACCAGCTCTTAAATCTCTTCCGCCCGGCGGCGCAGCAAAAGCCCTTCCCCGGTCAGAGTGACTTTTCGCGCGCCCCGGTCGAACAGTTTCACCCCCAGTTCCTGCTCCATCTGGGCGATCTGCCTGCTGAGAGTCGGCTGGGTGATGTGCAGGCGCTCCGCTGCTTTGGAGATGTTTTCTTCCTGGGCAATGGCCAGAAAATAGCGCAAAAAACGAACTTCCATTTCTGGGTTCACGCTCCTTTGACATGGGATTGTCCGGATCTACGGTAGGGCAAAGGCGGTGTAAAAAAGTGACGCCCCTTTCCGACAGGCCCCAGGGGCTCAGGGATCCTCCATGGGGCCGGTGAGCGTAAAACGGTTTTTTCGAAAGGTGAGCAAGCCGTCCCGCTGCATTTTGGAAAGCTCATGGGACAGGGCGCTGCGGTCCACGCCCAAATAGTCGGCCAACTGCTGCCGGGTAAACGGCAGCGTAAACGAATGGCTGCCCTGTTGCACCGCTTGTTCCGACAAATAGGAACACAACCGGTCCCGGATGATCCGGGAAGCTGTGTGCATCATCCGTGTGGAAAGCTGCAGGTTTTTTCCCGCGAGAATCTGCAGCAGATTGCGCAGCATCCGGCTGTGGAAGGGGCAGGCCTGCGCGCAGGTCTGTCCCAGCCCAGGCCCCCGCAGGAATAGAGCACAGCCCGGTTCCGCCGCCACCACATCCACCAAAAGCTCCTGTTCGGGGAGCAGCGCGTAGGTCTCCCCAAAAAGCTCCCCGGGGCCCACGTGCCCGAAAATATGGCTGCCGCCCCAATAGTGATGGGCCACAATGTGCACGCTTCCTTCCAGGACCACCCCCATGCCCTGGGCAAGCTCTCCCGCCCGGCAGAGGGTTTCCCCTTTGCCAAAGGGTGTTTCCCGGGCCCCCAAGCAGGGCAAGATGGCTTGGATCTCCTGTTCCGTGAGGCCTTGGAACAGAGGAGTTTCCTGTAAAAAATGAAGGTCCATACCGCTTCCTCTCCTCCTTTCTTCCCGTCTAGACTTGGTGTGATTATAGTGTGTTTCGCCCATCCCGTCAAGATTCCCCCGGAAGATCCCCCACACTTTTGCACAGAGCCTCCCGAAACGAGTGGAGAAGGCTGGACCTATACGCTGCTGGGTCTCTTGCGCAGGGGGGAAGCCCTATGCTATACTGGAACCAAAGACAACCGGCTAGACCCCCG